>Ga0207078_1074_pt1 | contig 15770 bp, 12 predicted proteins | sample Alteio_BWMinHeat_60_FD_153579 | JGI IMG/M metagenome (GOLD analysis project Ga0207078, IMG submission 153579) | Enriched cells from forest soil in Barre Woods Harvard Forest LTER site, Petersham, Massachusetts, United States -... | ecosystem: Environmental > Terrestrial > Soil > Temperate forest >... | reverse complement strand
TGGCCAACATGACTATGTTATCATTGCTTATTGGGCCAAATATCTTGGTACACCAACCCGGGAAATGCTTCGCAAGTTACAAGCCTATATTTCTAGGAATAAGCAGTTTGATATTGCCTTTGTAAAAGTTAATCTTGGGGACTTAAAAGTTGCCGGTAAGAGGAAAAATGAAGAAGTACAAAAGAAGCAATAAATGGCTTAATCTTCATACTTTATATCCCTATCATCGTTTTCAAAATACGCATCATCATTACCTTGAGATTCAGTATTATTCAATTCTTTTAAACGATAAAAGCCAAGAGGATACGTGAAAACTGAAGTAAAACCAATCATATAGAAAGCTAAAATTGGGATGGTCAAAATCAATTCGACTATAAATTTTGTATCCCCAAATGATAAGGGTATTAGCATAATCGAAGCAAAAACTGTTTTATAAAGGATGGCAAAACGATAACTAAATACATAAAACAGCCATGCACAGGCAAAAACAAGTCCTAAATGTTTTAACCGAAATTTTACTTCCGTTGCAAAAATGCTCCTAGTAACAGCAATAGCAAAAATAAGGAGAGGGATGTAAGTCCTTACTTCATAAAGGACATACCAAAGCCATTCATCAAATAAATTCCTTGTAGAAAGATTGTACATCATAAAATACATGGCAACATCTATGGCTCCGGCAATAATAGCTGCAAATAAGATATTAAAAACATCATCGCCCTTTAATCTTAAAATCATGGAATGGAGACTAAAATTCCCGGAATAAAAAGCTTTAATAAATCCAATTGCAAAAAATGAACAGACAAGCAGGTAAATAATTTTATATAAATCAATTATGTAATACGTCCCTCCAGAACTGGCATGTTTAAATATTTGCGTAATAAATCCACTTTTGCGGAGTTCAATGCCAAAATTTTCAGGCACATTTAATAACAACAAACAAGCAGCTACTACAGTAAACAAAGAAAATATCATAGCCACAGGATACGTCTTCTTAAAAAAATCCCTGTAAAAAGTTAATACATTTATAAAAAAATCAATCAGACCATTTGCAAGTTTCATAGCTGTTAAATTATTGAAAACCAAAACTCGGAATAATTTCTGAAGTAATAACAATTTCTTAGACTGCTTCTCCAAATTCTATGCATTCCAAGAAAATCTGCGTTTTCAGCGGGAAACTTTTCCCTATTTTTGCATTTTATAATTCATTGATAATTGTTTATTGATAATTGATACATGTCAGGTCACAGTAAATGGAGTAAAATAAAACGGAAAAAGGGCGCCAATGACAACAGGCGTTCAATGGTTTTCACTAAACTTATTAAGGAGATAACGATATCTGCCAAATTAGGAGGTACCGATCCAGCAGGAAATGCAAGGCTTTACCTTGCCATTCAAAACGCAAAGAGCCAGAACATGCCGAAGGAAAATATTGAGCGGGCCATTAAAAAAGGCGGCGATAAAGACACCGCCAACTTTCAGGAACTTACTTTTGAAGGATATGGGCCGGGCAAGGTTGCCATATTTGTGGAAGCATCTACGGATAACCTAAACAGAACAGTATCAAATGTAAGAAAGTACTTTAGCAAAATGGGGGGCAGCCTTTCTACGAACGGTACCTTTGAATTCATTTTCAACCAGAAAGGGATTATCGAATTTAATCTGCCTACAGGAAAAGATGCTGATGAGCTGACGCTTGAATTGATAGATGCCGGGGCAGAAGATGTTGATATTGAAGATGGTGAAGCAGAAGTGACTACAGCGAGGGAAGATTTTGGTGCTGTCTATAAGAAATTGAAGGAATTGAGCATAGAGACAGAAAGCGCCAACCTTGTGCGCATCCCTAAAATATTCAAAAAATTGGATCTCCATGAGTTCAAAAAGGCGATGCAATTAATTGAAACTATCGAAGAAGATGAAGACGTGCAGAACGTGTATCATAATATTGAGATGACCGAAGAATTGGCAGGTCTTTATGAATCTGAAAATTGACCATCACTTAAGCCTCGGCTATTTTTTACCAAAAGATGTTATTCCATTGGCTGAATATCTGAACGATTTAGACATTTATAACAGTACCCTCAGGATTCCACACCCATACACGCTAAAAGATGCCGAAGAACATGTGGCTTTAAATTTGGAAAAGCAGCTACATGATAGTATTATTGAAAATTATACCATAAGGTTGGATGATGAAATAGTTGGGGGGATAGGCTTTATGCCAGGTTCTGGTTTCCAGAGTCATATTGCAGAAATTGGCTATTGGCTGGCAAAACCATTTCGCAATAAAGGTATCATGACCAAAACCATTGGCTTTTTTTGCAATATGATTTTTGAGAACCATTCTTTTGCAAAACTTACCGCAGGCATTTTCCCGGAAAACATTGCCTCAAAGCATGTTCTGGAGAAAAATGGTTTCATAGAAGAGGGATTTTTGAAGAAATACTATAAAAAAGGGGATAAATACATAGATTGCAGGGTTTATGCATTGATGAAAGATTAATATGAACGTAACAGAAAAACTAGATAAACTTCGCCAGGAAGCCCTTTTGGGTGGTGGAGAAGACCGCATCGCCAAACAACACAAAGGCGGAAAACTCACAGCCCGTGAACGTATTCATTTCCTGGTAGATGAAGGTTCCTTTAATGAGATTGGCGCTTTTGTGAGTCACAGAAGTACTGATTTCGGGATGGAAGAGCAAAAATTTCCCGGTGATGGCGTGGTGACAGGCTATGGCACGGTGAATGGACGATTGGTTTATATATTTTCACAGGATTTTACGGTTTTTGGCGGTTCATTGTCAGAAACCCATGCGGAAAAGATTGTAAAAATCATGGACCATGCCATGAAGAATGGTGCGCCGGTCATAGGTCTCAATGATTCAGGTGGGGCGCGGATCCAGGAAGGGGTAGTTTCCCTGGGTGGCTATGCCGATATATTTTACAGAAATACCCGGGCATCTGGGGTTATCCCACAAATATCTGCCATCATGGGGCCTTGTGCGGGGGGTGCGGTTTATAGCCCTGCTATTACTGATTTTATATTGATGGTGCAAAATACCTCGTATATGTTTGTTACAGGGCCGAATGTGGTTAAAACTGTAACCCATGAAGAAGTGACTTCTGAAGACCTTGGTGGTGCATCAGCCCATGCCTCAAAATCGGGGGTTACCCATTTTTCTTGTCAAAATGAAATTGACTGTATCCAACATATTAAACAGTTGCTCAGCTACATGCCGCAAAACTGTGAGGAACAAGCACCTGCCTTATACTATTCACCTGAAGCTGATGAATCCCGAATAGAACTTGATAAAATAATACCCGCCAACCCGAACCAGCCTTATGACATTCGTGAGGTAATCAACGGCACCATTGATAAAGATACTTTTCTTGAAGTACATAAAGACTTTGCAGAAAACATTGTGGTTGGTTTTGCACGTTTGGGAGGCAGGAGCATTGGCATTGTGGCAAATCAACCTGCTTATCTGGCTGGTGTACTTGACAATAATTCATCTAATAAAGGAGCAAGGTTTGTGCGTACCTGCGACTGTTTTAATATTCCGTTGCTGGTTTTTGTGGATGTTCCTGGTTTTCTTCCTGGAACCGACCAGGAATGGCACGGCATTATTAAAAACGGCGCCAAACTATTATATGCATTTTCGGAAGCTACCGTGCCGCGTATTTCGGTCATCACCCGAAAGGCTTATGGCGGCGCTTATGATGTGATGAACTCAAAACACATAGGCTCAGACCTCAATTTTGCCTGGCCAATGGCAGAGATTGCTGTAATGGGCGCCAAAGGCGCTGCAGAAATTATTTTCAAACGTGAAATAACATCATCCAAAAACCCTGAAGCCAAACTGCAGGAAAAGGTGAATGAATATACTGAGATGTTTGCCAACCCTTATAAGGCAGCAGAACGTGGCTATATTGACGAAGTGATAAAACCCCACGAGACCCGCATGAAACTTTTTGCTGGTTTTAAAATGCTTGAAAACAAGGTGGACAATATGCCAAGAAAGAAGCATGGGAATATACCGTTGTAAGAAGTTGATCGTTGTTAGTTGATCGTTATTGGTTTTTGTCAGTTAACAAAATTACGGACATCTTACATTTGCACATTTGCATATTAGCACATTGCCTCATTATCACATTTACTTTTCCTCGTTAGATCTCATCCTTACCCAGGCCATTTCCTTTTGTGCCTTCCTTATTTCCTGGGCTGGAGTGCCGAAGTAGGCTTTACCACCTTCAAGAGATTTACTCACACCACTTTGGGCGGAAATAATAGCGCCTTTTCCGATTACCACATCTTTCGTGATTCCCGTTTGTCCCCACAGGATAACATCATCTTCAATAGTGGCTTTCCCGCCGATACCTACCTGCGCGCCAATAAGGCAACGCTTGCCAATGATAACGCCGTGGCCTACATGCACCTGGTTATCAAGTTTGGTATGTTCACCAATTACAGTATCTCCTGAAACTCCTTTATCAATGGTGCAGGAAGCTCCGATCTCCACATCATTTTCGAGGATGACTCGCCCGCAGGAAATCAACTTTTCATAATGGTCTTTTCTATTTTTATAATAATAGGCATGTCCACCAATCACTGTATTGGCATGGATTATGACATTTTTGCCAATTATGGCATTATCATAAATAACAACATTTGGATAGATAACGGCTCCATCTCCAATACTGATATCCCTACCTAAAACAACCCCAGGATAAATCTGAACATCTTTGCCAACAATCACATTTTCGCCTTTGGAATATGCTATATGATGAGGCTTTTCTTCCGCCATAAAATAGGAAACTAGCCTGTTATAATCATGAAAAGGGTCTTCACTTATTAAGATGGCTTTGCCCTCAGGAAACTCAGTATCCTGGTTGATAATGATAAAATTAGCAGCAGAAGTCAATGCCTTTTTATAGTATTTCTGCACATCCACAAAAGTCAGGTCACCCGCCCGAACCTTATGTATTTCATTGATGCCAGTTATCATCAAATCACCATTGCCTTTGTAGGTTATGCCAAGTAATGCAGCGGCATCTTTTACACTTATTTGGGTTTTTAATTCCATGGGGGCAAAGGTAGGGAAAAATGGGGGGGAGAAATGGGTGGTGGGTAGTGAGATCGATAATTTTGCTTACTAGAGAATTATATGGAAATCCCCAAATTCTCAAATCCTCAAATAGTTTAGAGTTCGGCCTTTTTCCTACCTTTGCTCCTTTCAACAGAACGGAACAGAAAATAAGAATAAGTCATGTCAGAAAGAATCATACATTTCAGGGAAGCGCTTCGTGAAGCCATATTTGAAGAAATGAAAAGAGACGAAAATGTCTTTATCATGGGCGAAGAAGTGGCGGAATACAATGGCGCCTATAAAGTGAGCCAGGGTTTATTGGATGAATTTGGCGCCAAACGGGTGATTGATACCCCAATAGCAGAACTAGGATTCGCAGGTATTGGTGTCGGGGCTGCAATGAATGGCCTGCGTCCCATTGTCGAATTTATGACCTGGAACTTTGCTTTGCTTGCTGTTGACCAGGTAGTTAACTCTGCAGCAAAAATGCTGGCGATGTCAGGTGGACAGTTTAATTGCCCAATCGTATTTAGAGGGCCAAGTGGGTCTGCGGGACAACTTGGCGCACAACATTCACAAATGTTTGAAAACTGGTATGCCAATGTACCAGGTTTGAAAGTCATTTCCCCATCTAACCCATACGATGCCAAAGGATTGTTAAAATCTGCGATTATTGATAACGACCCGGTTATCTTTATGGAATCAGAAGTAATGTATGGCGACAAAGGCGATGTGCCTGAAGGTGAATATTATATCCCAATTGGTAAAGCTGATATTAAAAGGCATGGAAAAGATGTTACCATAGTTTCCTTTAACAAAATGATGAAAGTGGCTGTGCAAGCGGCAGAAGAACTTCAAAAGGAAGGAATATCTGCTGAAGTAATAGATCTAAGAACCATCCGTCCCCTTGATTTCCATACTATTGTAGAATCTGTAAAGAGAACAAACCGCCTTGTTATTGTCGAAGAATCGTGGCCTTTCGGTTCTATCTCCTCTGAAATCACGTTCCAGGTGCAGAAAAATGCATTCGATTATCTTGATGCACCCATTAAACGAGTGAATGCCAAAGATGTATCCATGGCTTACGCACCGACGCTTGTTGAAGCGTTTTTGCCAACTGTGAAGGATACGGTTGAGGCGGTGAAATCGGTATTATATGTCAAAAATTGAAAAATTGAAAAATTGAAAAATTGAAAAAATTTTCGGAATGGCAGCGAAAACATTTGAGGAATTAGAAATATGGCAAAGGGGCATTTATATTGTTGAGAAAATTTATAGCCTTATTGCGAAGTCAAAATTAAAATCGGATTTTGCCTTGGCCGACCAAATTAAAAGAGCATCGATTTCCATAAGTTCAAACATTGCTGAAGGGTTTGAAAGAAATAACAACAAGGATTTTAGAAGATTTTTAACCTATTCTAAAGGTTCTGCAAGAGAAGTTAGGAGCCAGCTATACATTGCTTTATCACAAAATTATATTGAAATGGATGAATATGACCTGTTTTACAATGATCTTATAAATATATCAAAACAATTAAAGGGATTCATAATTTACCTTGCTAAATGGGATGACCAAAATAAGGATGATAAGAAAAAGTAAATCTAAAATAGAAGCATACGGAGGTTCCCCAATTTTTTAATCTTTTAATTTTTTAATCTTTCAATGACAACCTGGTCCGAAATTAAACCCTATAAAGAAATTCTATTTTCAATTTACGAAGGCATTGCGAAAATTTCAATCAACCGTCCCGAAAAACACAATGCATTCACGCCATTGACAATAGAAGAAATGATTGATGCAATGAACATTTGTAGGGACAGAACTGATATTGAAGTTATTATCCTTACGGGTGAAGGCGGTAAAGCTTTTTGTAGTGGCGGCGACCAATCCGTACGAGGGCATGGTGGCTATGTTGGCAGTGATGCCGTACCGAGGCTTAATGTCCTTGACCTTCAAAGACAAATCCGTTCTATTCCCAAAGCAGTCATCGCAATGGTAGCAGGATGGGCTATTGGGGGTGGGCATGTTTTGCATGTGATTTGTGATATGACTATTGCAGCAGAAAATGCCCGATTTGGGCAAACCGGGCCAAAAGTCGGTTCTTTTGATGGTGGCTTTGGGGCATCATATCTTGCCCGCATTGTTGGCCAGAAAAAAGCGCGCGAAATATGGTTTTTATGCGACCAGTACAATGCGGATGAGGCTTTGCAAATGGGCCTTGTGAACAAAGTAGTGCCTTTAGATATTTTAGAAGAAACCACAATAAGTTGGTGCAAGAAAATACAAAGAAACAGTCCTTTGGCAATAAGAATGTTGAAATCATCTTTCAATGCTGAATTGGATGGACAGGCTGGCATCCAGGAACTTGCCGGTAATGCAACCTTGCTCTATTACATGAGCGATGAAGCCAAAGAAGGCAAAAATGCATTTATTGAAAAAAGGGAACCTGATTTCAGCAAATTTCCCAAATTCCCATAACACGAAATAGTTATGAAGGCAAAAGAGGAGAATATTTCCCGCACTTTTATATGGCTGAAAGCTTTCAGATTACATACGCTGCCATTGGCATTCGCATGCATTGCTATGGGAAGTTTTCTTGCCTATTCTACAGGTGTGTTTCATCCCATTATTGCTTTATTCTCTTTTTTCACAGCACTTTGTCTTCAAATATTATCTAACCTCGCAAACGATTATGGGGATTCAAAGCATGGCGCCGATAATCCTGACCGAATTGGGCCTAAGCGAATGGTACAAATCGGGAAGATCACCATCAAACAAATTAAAACAGGTATCCTTGCTTTTATTCTTTTATCCTTTATTTCAGGTGTTTGCCTGTTGATATTAAGTATAGCAAATATTGGCTACAAAGGGGCAATGGTTTTATTTGTTCTTGGGTTGATTTCCATAGGTGCGGCCGTGGCCTACACCGCCTCACGCAAACCATATGGGTACAGGGGCTTGGGGGATTTAAGTGTATTTATATTTTTTGGACTAGTCGGCGTTTATGGTTCATTTTATGTCCAAACAGGTTCCTCCCCAGCCACGCTTTTACTACCTGCCATCGGCATGGGCCTTCTGTGTGCGGGTGTTTTGAATGTCAACAATATGAGGGACATAGAAGCAGATGCTAAAGCCAATAAAATTACCATTCCCATAAAAATAGGACTTAAAAATGCTAAAATATATCATTGGCTGCTTCTTGTTATTCCGATTATTCTGTTTGGGATTTATATGATGTATTTTATAAAAAATTACTGGCAACTTGCTTTCATGGCTCCTGTAATATTGTTTATTATAAATGGATTAGGTGTGACTAAAAGTAACACACCTGAAGAAATCAATCCGTATTTAAAGCGGTTGGTTATTTCTATCCTGGTTTTTACTGCTTCTTACGGAGTGAGTTGGCTGATAAGTTATTAATCTATTTGAACTTTTCTACATCAAAATCTAAAAATTAAAGTGTCTCGCTACTCTGCCTCTTTTCGTTCATTTCCATTACAATTTAAAAAACCGGCGGGCACTTCGAGAGGTTATTTGAATACAAAACCTTCATGGATACTTAGCATTATTGATAATGAAAAGCAAATAGAAGGATTTGGGGAATGTAGTATTATTCCGGGCCTTAGCATAGATAAAATTGATGATATTGAACCTGAACTGCAGGTCGTTTGTGATAGGATCAATAGTTCGAAAGATCTCCAAATTCCAGAAAACCAACTTGATAATTTTCCCGCTATTAAGTTTGCTTTTGAAACAGCCGCCCACGACTTGAAAGGTGGGGGTAAAAGGAAATTATTTGACAATTCATTTTCACGGGGCGAAAAAGGAATTCAAATTAATGGACTGATATGGATGGGAGATGCCGATGATATGTACCTTCAGGCCAAGCAAAAAATTGAATCAGGATTTAATTGTATTAAATTTAAAATTGGCGCTCTTGATTTTGAAAAGGAACTGGAACTTATTAGAAGAGTGAGAACGGATTTTGGCAGTGAAATTGAAATACGGCTTGATGCCAATGGGGCTTTTTTACACCAGGAAGCCTTACTAAAAATTGATAAGCTATCCGAATTTAATATCCATTCTATTGAACAGCCAATAAAACCAGGGAAATGGAGTAGCATGGCGAAAATATGCAAGGAAAGCCCAATACCTATTGCTCTTGATGAAGAATTGATTGGGGTTATAGGGCCCGACCAGCAAATAGCGCTGCTCCAGGAAATAAAACCAGACTATATTATCCTTAAACCATCTTTGCTCGGAGGGCTTTCAAAATCAGATGAATGGATCAAAATTGCCGAAGAAAACAATATAGGCTGGTGGGCCACTTCAGCATTGGAATCCAATCTTGGTCTCAATGCCATAGCCCAGTGGGTAGCAAACAAAAACACGATAATGCCACAGGGCCTGGGCACAGGAAGCCTATACATTCAAAATTATCCATTGAATTTGGAAATTAAAATGGGTCAATTGTGGTTTAAAGGTTAAGGTATATGTGACATTCGGATAAATAATATCACAGAATGGTCAATTTTTTCGATAATTTTTTTTATTTTCGCAGTGAGGTGTCAAAATATGCAAAAAAAACTTTTACAAACTACAGCTTTATTATTCATTTTTATTACAGCAACCTTCTGGTTGCAAGTGTCTTATGCCCAAAATCCGGCATACGTACATAATTTTCCCCCTGAGACGGGTCCGGGCGTAGTAGAAATAGGCAACGGCTTGGGTAATTTTCCCAATGTTCTTAACCAGGATCACTTTGGCTCTGCCGTGGCTAATATTGGCGACCTTGACGGTGACGGGGTGCCGGATATTGCCGTTGGCGCTTATAGTGACGCTTCCAACTCGCCAACAACAGTAGGCATGGTATATATTATTTTTATGCAGAGCGACGGCACGGTTAAAAAAGTTGCCGGGGTTCCCCAATATACCAAATTCGCTGTGTCAGGTGCCCAAAACTTTGGTATTTCTATCGCAAATATTGGAGATATTGACGGCGACGGTATTAATGATATTGCCGTTGGCGCCAATGCCGATGCAGGGGCAGGTGGATATAAATTGACAGGAAGTGTCTATATCTGCTTCCTGAAAAAAACCGGTGCTTTAAAAGGCTCCGCTGTAATTTCAGGCGCCAGCATGCCGGGCTGGGTAAGTTCGGCCCAACAAGCGCCAATTCAATTTGGAAAACGGGTAGCCCTTATCGGGGATGTAAATGGCGATGGAATTAATGATATTGTTGTAGGCGCTGACCAGGACAAAAGCGGTTCGCCTGCCGTGCCAACAGGATCTGCCTTTATTATTTTTTTAGATACAAAAGGGGCAATCAAAGCCGGAACGACACCTATAAGGATTGATAAAAATAACAATACGGGCAGCCCAAGCTACATTGCTTCAAATGATATATTTGGTTCTGCCGTGGCAGGTATTGGCGATTTTGACGGTGACGGCGTGCCCGATATTGCCATCGGAGCGCAACAGACAAGTGCCGTCAAAGCCAAATCTGGGGCTATCTATATTATTTACCTTAATAAAACAGGCATTCCTAAAGCAGGCACAAATCGAATATCCAACGCCACCCCTGCCCTTAATGGCATACTGCCCGCTTCAGAGCTATTTGGGTGCAGTATAGCATACTTGAAAGACTTTAACTACGGGCCAAATAAATACAGGAAAAAAGGCGTGAAAGTATTGGCCGTTGGTTCATATACTGACAATGATTATGCAGCAGGAGCGGGGGCAATATGGTTGCTCTTTTTCGATAGTGGGACTTCCAATGTACTCTATTATCAAAAAATAAGTGGCAAGGACCCAAATATTAAAGCAAATGCAACTATTAATGCAGGGGACAACTTTGGGTACTCGGTTTGCAATTATCAAAGCAGGGACACTAACTCCACGCAAAGAATAGTTGTGGGGGCTTTCAGTTCCGTAGATGGTAATGCCAGCGCAGGAACTGGGACTGTTTATGTTATTGATTTCAGGAAGTTTAACATAAAAATGGATTCTATTTGGAGGCCAATTGATACAATATGTGCCAATTCCACCCAGCATATTGCCATTGTGTATGAAAACAAAAGCAACCAGCCCACTTATGGCTTTAACCTTAAAGTAGATGTAAGTGGAACGAGCGCTTTTACCTTAAATCAATATGTAAAGAAAAAAGATACGGTAGGTCAAAAGGATACTGCATATTTTACCGCTAATTTCCCAACATCAACCCCGGGAACGTATATTTTAAAGGCAGCCGTACAGATGAATGGTGACTTTGACCCGCTAAACGACTCTATAAACCGCCAAACATTTGTGCTTAAGTCTTTGACAGTGCCAACATTTGGGAAAGACACTGTTTACCTTTGCCAGGGTGATACCGTCCCCCTTGATCTTCTGAATGCCGGGGCGCAATATAACTGGTATAAAAATGCTGCCTCAATTTCTAACCAGGAAAAATATACCATTAAATCAACCGGAAACTATATCGGAATTGCCAAAATAGGAAGTTGCAGCGCTTCCGATACCATTCAAGTAAATTACCGGCCCAGCGCGGTTGTAAACATTGGCCCTGATCAAACAATATGCTATGGTGATAGCACAATGCTAAATGCCGGATACCCGGGTTCTACACATAGGTGGTATGACGTTACTGATCCTACCAATCCGATTGACACCAATCAAAAAATTGTAATCAAAAATAACAACTCCGCTACGTACAGAGCTACGGTTGACTATATAAGTCATGGCGGGCATTGTTTGTATGATGACACGGTCAGTATTATCTATAATCATGTAGTTGTTGACCTTGGGCCTGATACTGTTTTATGCGTCGGCCAAAAATATATCCTTGATGCCAAAAACCCAAATTCACATTATACATGGTTTAGAAACGGTGTGAAATTGGCCGATACATTAAGTACTTTTACAGATTCTGTCTCAGGAACATACGCCGTAACGGTGAAAAATGGAAACTGCTTTGGGTTTGACACGGTAAAAGTGACATTTTTAACAGTACCATCAGTGAGTCTTGCGCCAAATTTTGATACACTCTGCAAAAGTGGAACGCGCATTTTAAATGCCGCCAACCCGGGATATAAACACTATTGGTCTATTAATGGTGTGCCTATTACTTTGTCTGATACCACAACTCAGTATAAAGTTACAGGCCCAGGATATTACAGGGTTCTTGTTGCCAACAGCCAGGGGGCCAAATGTAATGCCCAGGATGCGGCCACCATTACGTACAATATCCTAAGTGTTTTTATCTTAAATGTCCCGTCTATCACTCTTTGCCAGGGCACGACACAAAAACTGAATGCAAATGTTTCTTCAACTATTAATGATAAGAAATATTACAAATGGTACAGAGACGGAAATCCAATAGGAACAACAGGCACATATACGGTGACTGCCCCGGGAAAATATTGGGTGGTGGTAAATGTGGGACAGTGCACTGCAATATCAGATACGCTCCAGGTATTTTACACGCCGATCGTCCAGCCTTATTTTGGGAATTCTGACACCTTGCTCTGCCAGGGTACATCCATAACCCTTGATGCCGGAAACCCGGGTGCAAGGTTTGACTGGAGTACCCCAAAAGGCACCAAGACTACAGAAGTGATTAAAGTAGATACCGCAGGGTTCTATACTGTTACGGTAACCAACGCTGCCTGTACAAAAACAAACTCAATCAGGGTAAAATATACAAATATAAGTATCAACCTTGGCTCAGATACAACGCTGTGCTTTGGCAGGCCTATTCCGCTTGATGCCAAAAATAGTACATATTTTGACCCTGTGGTGGTTAAGAATTCTCTTTACCAATGGTATGACAATGGCACTCCTATTACAGGGGCCACTACCCAAAGATATAACCCTACTACTGCAGGCACCTACAAAGTCGTCGTTTTTCAGAAATATTGCCTTGACAGTGGAAGCATAAAAATCACTTTCCGGCCATCGCCAATTGTGTATCGTTTGGATACCACCATCTGCAACAATGATTCCCTTATACTTGATGCAGGAAACCCGGGCTGTAAAGTATATTGGTACCCTAATGGGGATACAACACATAAAATAAAGATACACAGAACCATCAGCCCAACTGCCATCAGGCATTATAAAGCCTATGTAACCAATGGTTCATGCACTGACACCAGTTTTTTCAATGTAGGGTTCTTTGATTCAGTATATTTTCAGCACTGGCGCCCGGAAATTTACTTGTGCGATAGTCTAAAGGGGGGAGTGACCCTTGATGCCGGTAGTGCTGTAACTTATGATTGGGAACCAACCGGTGACCAAAAAAGGTATGAAACCATTACCGCTCCCGGAAAATACACGGTCAAAATTTCTAACATTGGCGGATGTTCTAGGATGGACAGTGTGAAAGTGTTTGAATGCCCTGTGAGCGATCTTTTGATACCCAATATTTTTACGCCAAACAAAGACGATGTAAATGATTCGTTCAGGATATACAACCTCAATTCCCAGGAATATTTGTTGACCATATATAACCGATGGGGCGAACAGGTATTCTACAGTACAAATCCAAACAAAGCTTGGGATGGTAATTTCAATGGAGACCCCGTACCTGAAGGTGTTTACAAATGGACCCTTGTTTACCGTCTAAAGACGGCTATCGGAACACCACCCAGAAAAATTGTGAGCGGAACTTTGATGTTATTGCGGCCTTAGCATTAATAACCTTTTAATGATTTAAAGAAAAAGGGGTTGAGCATATCGGCCCCTTTTTTTTGTGCAGCCTTAATAATTCTTTAATAAACATCTCATCTTCTCACAAACTAATATTGAGATAAGCTTTGTACATTTGACCCGAGATATTTTACGGTTTTGTTTAATTATTCAACAATGAGAAAAGTATTATTTGGTCCTGTTTTGCTTGCTTTGCTTTTGTTAACGCAATGTAACTCAAAAAACCGCAAAATGACTGGAGAAAAATCAAAAGGGCCAAAGCTAGTAGTTGGCATAGTGGTTGACCAAATGCGGTATGATTTTTTGTACAGGTATTGGGATAAATACGGGAAGGGCGGTTTTAAGCGTTTGCTTAGGCAGGGATATTCATGTGCAAATACCAATATAAATTACGTACCTACTTATACAGGTCCCGGCCATGCCGCTATATACACAGGCAACACACCTTCTACAAATGGTATTGTTGCCAACAACTGGTATGACCGGGTACTTAGGAAATCTATTTATTGCGTATCAGATACCACCACTGAGCCCGTTGGGAGCGCCAACAAAAAAGAAGGACGTATGTCGCCCCGAAATCTGTTGACAAGCACTATTACAGACCAGCTTAGGCTGTCAGATAATATGCAGAGCAAAACCATTGGCATATCCCTTAAAGATCGTGGGTCAATCCTACCTGCTGGCCATAGTGCCAATGCAGCCTATTGGTATGATAGCAAGGACGGGAACTGGATCACAAGCAATTATTATATGGATAGTTTGCCGGAATGGGTGAAGAAATTTAACAACCAGAAACAGCCGGCCAAATTTCTTGGACAGCCGTGGCAAACATTAAATCCCCTAAATACCTATATCGAAAGTACAACCGACAGCACTGAATATGAAGAACCCTTTAAAGGGACTACCTCAGTCACTTTCCCTTATGATTTAAAACACTTAAGTGACAGCATTTTTGACCTGCTTCGGGAAACGCCATTTGGTAATACATTCACCAAAAATTTTGCAGAAGAAACCATACTTAAAGAAAAAATGGGCCAGGGCGATTTTACAGATTTCCTGGCAGTAAGCTTTTCATCTACCGACTATGTCGGGCACCGCTTTGGACCCAACTCTATCGAAACAGAAGACACTTATCTCAGGCTGGATAAAGACCTTGAAGAATTTCTTGATTATTTGGACGACCATGTTGGCAAAAATAATGTCCTTGTGTTCCTGACTGCTGACCATGGCGTTGTTAATAATCCTAATTATTTAAAAAGTAAAGGCATTAACGAACCTGCCGGTTTTTTTGAAGGCAAACATAATATTGATTCCCTAAATGATAGCTTGGCCATGGTGTACGGCAGCCGTGACATTATACAGGATTATGAAAACCAACAGATATACCTCAACCTCGATACACTTCGGGCGCGGAATATATCCCGAAGCCAGATTTCCCAAAAGATATGTGAAATATTAAAAAAATATCCCGGTGTGGCCACCGCCGTCAATTCTTTTTATCTTGAGGTGCTGAATTATCCAAGTGGGGCAGGGCAGATACACCTGGTGCAGCAAGGCTATATGAAATCACGCTCTGGTGATGTAACTATTGTCTTACAGCCCAACTGGATAGATTACAAAACCAAAGGCACCACTCACGGCAGCGGTTATAGCTACGATACCCATATACCGCTCATTTTTTATGGTTGGAAAATAAACCCAGGCGTATGCAACACCGAAGTATCCATCACCGATATTGCGCCAACCCTTGCAGCATTATTACAAATACAAGCGCCCAATGGATGTACGGGGAAGGTTATAATGGGTGTGTTGCAGTAGCCATTGTCATATTGAGCTTCGCGAAATATCTGGTATTGTTGACTATAGCTTAACAACATGCCTGCTCACATACTCCCCGTCAACCATAAATTTTAACAAATATATCCCAGGATTCAAATGATATTTTTCTGAATTGATGTCTAAGTGGTGATTACCGGAAG
>Ga0207078_1071_pt1 | contig 16341 bp, 17 predicted proteins | sample Alteio_BWMinHeat_60_FD_153579 | JGI IMG/M metagenome (GOLD analysis project Ga0207078, IMG submission 153579) | Enriched cells from forest soil in Barre Woods Harvard Forest LTER site, Petersham, Massachusetts, United States -... | ecosystem: Environmental > Terrestrial > Soil > Temperate forest >... | reverse complement strand
TGGGTATTCAGCTCTGATATAGACTACCCCTGCATTGGCGCCAATGATATAGCCCGCAATCATCATCCCTAATAAATTGGAATGGGGTTGATTTTCTAAAATATAACGGTCGCTATAAGCGCCGGGGTCGCCTTCGTCAGCATTGCAAACCACAAATTTCTGGTTACCTGCTGTGTTTTTGCACGATTCATATTTAAAGGCTGTTAAGAAGCCTGCGCCACCGCGACCCCTTAAGCCAGAGGTTTTTAGTTCGGCCAATAAATCTTCAGCGGTTTTGCTTAAAGCCAGTTTCAGTATTTCATAATATTCTTCAATACCGGGAAATGGATTGGTAAGCACAGGTGTGCCATGCGATGCCACAATATATTGGTCAATCACATGCTGTTTGCCTTCCTTAATGCTCTCTATTTCATCAATATCATGCCCTGAGTAGTTTTTGCCACCAGTATTAAAGGAGCTGTTTTCATGGCAACGGCCCAGGCAGCACATTTCGCCTATTTCATCTTCTGCATAGTATTGTGAGAGTTTTGCTTTTAGGGCACCCTGGGTTCCGGCTGTGAGACAAGAACTTCCATTGCAGATATAAATTCTTTTACCTTGGTTTTCAGGGCGTAGAAAATCATAGAATGAGGCACTACCATATACGTTTGCGGTGCCGATTAGGAAATCTTTAGCAAGCTTTTCAGTATCATCGTTTGAAACGGCCCCGGTTGGTATGGCTAACACGCCAAGCTCTTCAAAAAGGTTTTCACGAAGCCCTTTACGGCCTGACAGTTCACTTAAATTTTTTGACATAATTCTTTATTAATAATCAACAAACCGCATTAGGGTTCACGAAATTATCACTTTGGTCTTCCAGGACATTATCAATACAGGCATAGTCCTTTTCAATTAATATGAATAAGGACTTGCCATTTCCAATGTCCATATTGTTATCAAATCCGACAATATCGGTTTTTGTCCATTCTGTTCTCATTTCCTCAGGCACATATACCGTTATTTTATTACCCGAGAATTCAGCACTCAGGTTTTCAATGCCGGGTTTGCTTTGTAAAGCATATCCGAAATTGGGATTTCCAAATTCAGTAACCTCTTCCAAATGACCTTCTTTTGCAAATGTATCCAGTTCTGATTTGCTTATCCGCATCCTTACAGAATTTCCCCTTATCCTTATCTTCATGTTCTTATCATCAACCTTTAGAATATACAAAAATAGGGAATTTTGAGATAAAGTGTAGGTTCAGCTTCTGGCAAGGACATTTATCAATCTACCAATAAACTAAAAGGAACGCTGAAGTTGTTTTATTTGTATCTTTGTTTGAGAGTAGTTAAGCAATTTTATGAAGGATTTTGAAAAATATATATCCATTAACTCCGAAATCCGTTTTGGGAAGCCTTGCATAAAAAATACGCGTATTGCTGTGGTTGATATATTAAACTGGCTTTCTTCTGGTATGAGCTTTGAAGAAATAATCGAAGATTATCCAGGTATTACGATTGAACAAATAAGGGCTGCGCTTGCTTTTGCTGCCCATCATGAAAGCATTACGAAAATTATTGCTGCTTGATATGAAATTATTGCTTGATGCCAATATTTCATGGCGTTTGGTAAAAACACTTAAAATTGAATTTCCTGATATTTCCCATGTCAGTGAATTTGGGTTTAAACACCCTGCTACTGACAAAGAAATCTGGGACTATGCCAAAAAGAACAATTCTTGCATTGTTACAAATGATGAAGATTTTATTTTTTTGATGAACCGGTTTGGCTTTCCTCCTAAAATTATTCTTTTACGAACTGGCAACCAAAGTACTCAATATATTGCAAGAGTCCTATCGTCCAAAAAGGAATATATCATGGGATTTCTATCTTCAGAAGATTACGGATTGTTGGAGATTTATTAATTTCAAAAAATTGATAATCCACAAACATCTAAAGTTGGCAACTTTTGGGAAGTCGTCAACTTCATCAAAACAAAAAGCCCCCCAAACTGGAGGGCCTTTAGCACTAAAAAAGAGGAGTGAACATAGTTATTGGGCCTTTACAAATCGGGCTTCCAATACTTTATTATTTTGAAGTTGCATTTTTATAAAATATATGCCATTATGCAATGTTGTAGCGTCCAATTCCAAAGCTTGTGGGCCATTGGAAATGGTTTTAACAGTTTCTGAAATAACCTTGCCTGCAACATCAGTTATCTGGATATTTACTCTTTGAGTAGTTTGCAGGTTGGTGTTAATGATTAATTTATCGGTTACCGGGTTTGGATAAACATTGGCGTTTTCAATGGTTAAGTCGCTATTTTTTATACCGCTTCCTTCTGCCGCAGTTATAGTTTTAATGCCCACATTATAATTAACATTTTTAACGCTTGCATTTGAGGAACTCAATGTCACTGTTGTTTGTGTACATACCTTTCCCGGGATTTCAACACCTACCGAATAACTGCCGTATGCCAGGTTTGAGATTCCATATATGCCGTTTACATCCGTATGTGTATATGCAATTGGATTGTTGGATGCATTATATAATATCACAAGAATACCTACTTCGGGATCACCAACCTTATTGGCACCTGCCGTTATTTTGCCACCAATGAAACCTGGGCCGCCTGGGTTTGAACCGGCCTTCATGGATATATTTGCATTGCCGACAGAAGAGTTATTAATAACAATTGCGGTTGCAGAGCTCCATTTAGTGGCATCATTATGATACGTTGGCAAATAACTGCTAAAGTTGGCATTGGCGCTCAAAAGGGCAGCCTTGGTATAATAAGTTCCATTTTTCAGATTGCAAAACTCATAAAATTTTGCAGAATCATGATAAATTTGAAAACTGTCAAGTGCCTTAAGGGAACTGTCAGATGGATTATATGAAATAAGATAAACCATACTATGCCCACTGAGACCATTAGCTACATTTACATTTCCTGAAATACAATAAGTAGGATCAACTATCTTTATAGATTCGCAATGGAGACTGCTGCAGGACACACCTGGGTCAGTTGCAGTAAGGCAAACGGAATAAGAACCCTCCCCTGGATAGGTGTGTGATGGGCCAAATGAAGTGCTTTTGGCACCATTATCACCGAGAAGCCAACTGTACGTATCTGATGATGAATTGCTTGAATCAGCGTAGAACTGTATCGTATGGCCTGTTATATAATAATGGAACCTTGACAATGCCTTGCAGATATGTATAGTTTGTGAATGATCAGCAGAACATCCGGTTGAGGGATCGGAAATGGAAAGATTAACACCATAATCATTGTCTGATCCGCCGTATGCATGGGATGCAGTTGAACCCGATGTAGTATCAGTATGGCCGTCACCAAAAGTCCAAACGTATGTCATAGTGCTTGACGAAGAGCCCGTACTTGTAAAACTTGCAGTTCTGCTGCTCATTGAGTAAGTAAAACTTGAAGTAAGTGCACAATTTGTTACATAAATGTCCCTGTCATCATAGCTTGAACAGTTTGTAACATTGTCAACTATAGTTACTTTCACATAATAATCGCCTTTATGGCTATATGTGTGGCTTGGATTATCACCGGTTGCACTTGTACCGTCTCCAAATGACCATGTTGCACTGTGTGAATGCGCCAGGGCAGATGAACCCGAATTGGAAAATGAAACAGAAAGTAAGGAAATAGATGACGAAAAATGTGCGGTACACGATGCGCCATTTGTTGTAATAGTTTGGCATGTGCTGTCATCACATGAATTAACGCTATCATATATGTGCAAACATACCGTGTATGATGTGTTAAAGCTTGCATAAGTGTGCGTTGGATACCCATTATCAGAATGGGTTCCGTCTCCAAATGACCAATGATAAGTAAGGTGTCCTCCTGAAGAAATGGTTGATGTACTCGCAAACCTTACTAATTTGCCATTAACCGTATCCGTAAAACTTGCATGGCAAGTAGCTTGAGCCTTACTGGCCATAAATAGCCCGGCTGTGAACAGAAACAAAACCATCAGGCTTTGTTTAATTTTTTGTTTTTGAGTGAAAATTGTCATAGTACCTTTTTTTAATTAATAGAGGATGAAAAATGATTCAAGACAAAGTTAAGATTAATTTTTCAGGCTTATTTATAAAATGTAGAATGTCTTACGCGGTCAAGGCGATAAATTTTAGTTTTATTAAATTATATATTATTGTTATATAATGTATTGACTTAATTTATTTGAACATGGATCAGACGCATGCAAGAGGAAAAATACGCAATTTTTCAATTCTTGATAAACATATTCCTGCAAACCATTCCATCATGTCCGATTTCATAAAAATATGCTCCGGGTTTGAATTGGCTTACAGGAAGAATTAAAGTTGTTCCGTTAGATATAGATTCATTATTTAGCAAAACCCTCCCTGTAATATCAAACACTTTAATTTGTATGGGCCCTGAAATGGGATGACTGAATTTAAAGTTCAATATATCTTTTGCAGGATCTGGAAATGCAACAAAATAATCCTCAAAATGAGTTAAATTTGGTACTGCTGATTTTAACGGCTGCGATTTTAATTGAAGGTTATCGATCAAAAGCGTACTTCCCGGTGTGTTTGGTGATTGTGGAAAAAGTTGATAAGACGAGGAAATATCTATATTCATAATGTCAGGGGCAATAGGTGCCGATATGGGTAATTCAAAATAGGCCCATTTTGAGACAGGGGCAAACCTATGCGTCTGAAATCCGATAAAGCTGTCATTTTTCTCTAAATAAACCATCATAGTGCCACTATCATTTCCCATAGTCATGTATTTATAATAGCCTGTAATTGTGTCAGCAATAAGCGTAAAAGGTAAGCCGCCCAATTTGCCAGTATTAGTGTTAAATATTCCGGTTGTTATTTCAGCGGAAGTAGAATCTGGCTGTGTTACAAGTTGCACAGAATAGTTCCCTGGGTAATGAGCAATAGAATGATCAGTTGATTTGCTTACGCCTGTATTTGGGCTTCCATTTTGCCCGAGGTGCCAGCCTTTGGGCACATCGACCGATTTTGTAGTCCAGTTATCAAAACTGCCACCTGGAATACTTTGCGTGACACCTGGCCCAGTAAAAGAAAGTTGATCCAATTCAAGCCAACTGCCCGACATCATACCATTGCCTTTGATAATATTACTGGATGCGGCTGCTATAAGAAGAGTATCTGGTTGAGAAGGTAGGGAAAAGGAGAAACTGAATGGTGAGAATGTTGTAACATTTCCAGTGAATGGAAATGACTGAATTTTAAAAGGGGTTCCGTTCTTTTTAAATTCAAAGGCTAATATCCCAGTATCCTGTCCTAAAATATGGCATCTATAATATCCTTTTATTCCAGTAGGTTTTTGGGAATACGGCATTCCATTGCCATTTGAGATATAAGCCAAAATGGAATGTAAACCGGGAATAATAGTACCTGTTTGCATGTGCACCGCACTACCCTTATACCCAGGCACTTTTGTTACAGTAATTACACCATCAGATGCAATTGTGGAAGGATTTGTAGTCAACCAGGAAGAATCTGGTTCATCATAAGAGGTAGAATTCCAGGTTTCAAAATCGCCATAAGGTATCGTTTGACTTTTACAGATGTTTGAAAATAATAATAATGAGGGTAAAATAAGAAGTAACTTTTTCATAACCATTGCTTTTGAATTTATGAAATTGAATATGATTACAATATTAAGCAAATTACCACTATGAAAGTATTGCCTTCCCAATGGTGATTGCTTTTAATAAAGTATCAACTTACCCGTTCTTCTCCGAAATATACATTAAAGGTTTCCCCCCTTAAAAAACCAATTAGAGTAATCCCAAATTCTTTCGCCATTTCCACGGCGAGGCTGCTTGGCGCACCAATGGCTGCCACCATCTTAATACCTGCAATAGCAGCTTTTTGTATCAATTCAAAACTGGCACGGCCGCTCAGCAATAAAATATAATTATGAAATGGAAATCCATCAGGATTATCAGTTTTGATTGCCAAACATGCACCGATCAGCTTATCCAAGGCATTATGCCTACCTACATCCTCCCGGGTAAGGGAAAGATTACCGTCCATATCAAATAATGCACAGGCATGAAGTCCGCCGGTATATTCAAAAACATTTTGGTGTTTTCGAAGAAGTGCCGGCAACGTGTAAATTAGTTCACGGCTTACCTTCAAATTATCCCCTTCATTTTTAATCTCGCAAACTGTCCTCACTGCATCTATAGATGCTTTGCCACATACCCCGCAACTTGAAGTCGTATAAAAATTCCTCTCAAGATTTTTAAAATCAAATTCTACATTTTCATTTAATTCGGCTCTGACAATATTTTCTTGGTTTTTTAATGTATTTGCCTCGGTGCAATATCTGATTATCGAAATGTCTTCCGAACGTTTAATGATTCCCTCAGTAAATAAAAAACCCAGCGCCAATTCAAAATCATTGCCGGGTGTGCGCATAGTCACCGATATATTCTTTTGCTGCCTGTTTGCCAAAGGGCCATATCCAATTCTTATTTCAAGGGGTTCTTCGGAAGCAAGAATGTCATCTGCTTCCACAATTGCAGAATTACTTACTTTTTTGATTTTAGAATAAGTGACGGAGGGTTTTGTCATGATTCAAAGTTCAGTAAAATTGACGGGAAATTGCTCAATGCCGTTGCTCAAGAATTTTCAAAGTTTCTTCATATTCCTCTTTGGTATCTATGCTTATAATAATTTCGGGAGATGAAGGAATTATTTTTTGCGCATCAATATCTTTCAAAAAGTGATTTAAAGAGTAATCCCCTTTTTCAAAAAGCATTAAAATTTCTGCATAGCATTCGGATCTGTATATCGCCAAAAGAGGTTCCCTTACTTTTTCTTTTTCGTTGTAATATGATGCGGCGAGGGCATCTCCTGAAAATGAATCAATTAAATATGCAAGATGCTCGCTTTTAATAAATGGATAGTCACAACCTACCACCAGAAAATTGGCTTCAGGATATTTTTCAAAAGCACTAAAAATTGCAGCCATTGGGCCGGAATTTGTATATTTTGGCGTATCTATAATTAGATTATAGTCATTTGGGATTTCCTCTGATTGAGCAACATTACATGAAAGGAAAGTCTTATTACAAAGCTTTTCCAGCATGTCGTATAAATAGTACATCTGAGGCATACCATAATAAACCAACATACTTTTATCCGTCCCCATGCGCGAACTTTGTCCACCGCAAACTACCAGTCCATATAATAGCTTTATACCCATGCTCAAAAATACAGTTTTATGCCAATAAATTACGTAATAGACAAAATGACAGGAACTGAATATGATTTGGTTTTGTATTTGAGGCAATTGGAGGATTTAATTCGCAATATCAAAACTAACAATTAATACGCTCTAATGGGTATCTTTGCAACTGATGCTAAAGGAAAAAGACATAATATTAGAACCCTCAAATTTAGATGCAAAAGAAAATGTGCCTAAGAGTGGGTTAATTGATTTATTCGGAAGGGTGCATGATTATTTGCGCATTTCTGTGACAGATAAATGCAACCTAAGATGCAGCTATTGCATGCCTGACGAGAAAATTATTTCAACCCCATCCGCCAAATTGATGAAACCAGATGAAATATTTGAAATTGCCTCTATCTTTTCAAATTTGGGGGTTAAGAAAATAAGGATAACAGGTGGTGAACCACTGGTGAGGGTAGATGCAAAACAGATATTACGACAGCTTTCACTGCTCCCTGTACAATTGAATATGACTACCAATGCTACAAGGGTGCACCTTTTTATTGAAGATTTGCTTTTTGCCGGCATACATTCCATTAATGTAAGCCTTGACACTTTTAATGAAAACAGATTTTTTAAGCTGACAAGAAGGGATAACCTGCACCAGATTCTTTCTAATATCCATTTATTGCTGCAATATCCTTTTGAGGTAAAAATTAATGTTGTGGTTATGAACGGGACCAATGATGATGAATTGTGTGATTTTGTGGAGTTTACAAAGGAGAATAGGGTTGATGTCCGTTTTATTGAGTTTATGCCATTCCCTGGAAACCATTGGAATAAAGACCAGGTATTTGGCTATGACCAGATATTAAATAGAATTTCGGAAAAATATTCTTTTGAAAAGCTGGATGATGCGGTACATTCTACTTCAAGGAATTATAAAATAAAAGGTTATAAAGGCAGCTTTGGAATCATCAGTACTGTTACCAAACCATTCTGTGGCGATTGTAACCGTCTGCGCCTCACCGCAGACGGTAAAATGAAAAACTGCTTGTTCTCGAAGGGTGAAATTGATTTACTGACCTCATTCCGCAAAGGTGAAAATATTGAAGAATTGATATTTGCTTCTTTAAGGGACAAAAAGGCAACACTTGGTGGCCAGAAAATGGTGGAGAATACGGAGAATCGGAGCATGATTGCCATAGGGGGGTAGAATCAGAATTAACAGAATGTTGGAATGTTCAGAATTGAAGAGATAAAAGTATATTCATTTTCCATTTTTAATGTCATTGCCAAAATTATCCGGAACCATTAAATACTGTTCAACCATTTTGCAATTTTTACATCCCCAAATGGCATACACCATGCCATCGCCGTAAAGGTATTTCTTTTTCAGTTGACCATCTAAACCAAAAGAGTACCAACTTCCATCACGTTGATTATTTTTGACAGGGCCAAATTTATACACTGTGCTACTGTATAGGTATTGAAAAGAACTATCTCTTATAATTGTAATAGAATCTGTCCCGTATAGTTGGTAGCTGATGTGAAAGTACTTTAAAAAATTAGCTAAAGTGTCTAGTTGTTGCTTATTTCTCTTATTCAAAAGCTCTATAACTTTATTTTCAAATGCATTATACCTCATTTGGTAAAATTGACAAGGGCATTCTTGAGTAGTCTTTTTTAGATTAAGAGAATTGCAAGAGTATAATAAGTTTATAGTCAATACAATAGAAAATAAACCTGCCTTTAAATTGCAAATTGGCAACAATTTTTGAAAATATATAGCTTTCATAATCATAGCATTCTAAAATTCTGAAAATTCTGATTCAGACTATTTTCTCAGTGCCCTTCCCCATCCATCACATTAAACAAATGCAGCACAAAAGGGAAAAGCGCATTCATATAATCTTTGACTGCATTCAGTGAACCAGGAAAGGTTAAAATCAAAGAATTGCCTTTTAATCCCGCTACACCTCTGGACAACATGGAAAAAGGCATGCGTTCCTGACCATAGCTCCTGGCAGCTTCCATAATACCCGGTATTTCACGGTCAATAATGGACTGAATGGCATCTGGTGTCACATCTCTTTTGGATAAACCTGTACCTCCCGTAAAAATGATTATATCTATTTCTGAGTCTGCAAATTGAACTGCTTTATCATGAATCATTTGTGCATTATCCGGTATTATAGTGTAATCTGATATTTTTATACCAATAGATTCTAATTTGCTGACGATAAATTTTCCTGATTTGTCTTCCTTTTCACCCGCTGAAACAGTATCAGAGCATACTATTACTGCTGCTTTTAGTTCTTTCTTTATAAGGTTCTTATAATCAGATTTCCCACCACTTTTTTCAAGGAGTTTTATGTTTTGGATTTCGATTCCTTTATCAATCGGTTTCAACATGTCATAAATTGTCAATGCCACTACTGATGCACCATGCATGGCTTCAACTTCTACACCCGTTTTATATATGGTTTTTACTTCAACGATTACCTTTATTTCAAGTCCTTCTGTTTCGTATTTTATGGTTGTGGATTCAATAGGCAAAGGATGACAATCCGGAATCATGTCACTGGTCCTTTTCACAGCAAACATCCCGGCAGCGCGTGCTATTTCAAACACATCGCCTTTAGGGACAGTTTTATTTTGCAGTGCATCAATAGTTTCTTGCAAACTAACTTTTACAACTGCCTGTGCAACAGCGGAGCGTAATGAATTGGATTTATGGGTAATATCAATCATTTAATAAATTTATATTCATATTTTTATCTGGCAACCATTAAATGTAAGAATGACTCAATTCCAGACCCAAATTTCAAATCACAAATCACAAATTTCAATCAACATTCTCCTTCCACACGTGTTTCCCATCTTCAAATATTTCTTTTCCAAAAATAGGCACTTCTTTTTTTATGAGTTCCACCATTTCACGGCATCCTTCAAATGCTTCTTTCCTGTGAGCAGATGAAGTCAAAACAAACAAACAAATTTCACCGACTTTTACAACTCCCATACTATGCAAGATATGAGCACAAGAGAGATTATATCTTTCAATGATATTCTCCCTGATGCGTTCTAATTCACCCTCAGCCATTTCAGTATATGCTGAATATTCAATGGATTTAACAGTTTGGCCATTAATGATATCTGCCCTTACCTGCCCAAGGAAAATATCGTGTGCGCCTATATCTGTTTTGCTGCTATGTTTTGAAATCATGTCAGCAATTGATGTTGGATGTATAGGGCCATCAACAAAAAAATGTTTTTTATTTTTTATTTTTTCTTCTGACATTACTCGAGTTTATTATCCGCCAGCAAAGGGAGGGATTAAGGCTATTTCATCATCTGGTTTTAATGCCATATTCCCATCTATTTTTTGTTTGTTCACAGCAATTATAAACTTACGATTTTGAAGGATCGGAAACTTTTCAATCAAAAATTTTCGCAGAGAATCAATATCATACAAAGGTTTCGTTTCAAATTCTTGACTGCCAAAATCTTCTACAAGCATACCAAAAATAAGAAGTTTCATATCTGTTAAAGATTTTTAATGATTTCTTCAAATTCTCTATGAGAAATACCAAGAGTCAATAGGTTGGTATGAATATGCATTGGAGGAATCTGTTTCTCCTTCCCCCTGAATATTACAGGTCGTTCTAATAAAGGCTCGGATTTTTTATCCCATATTTCATGGCTTCCTTTAGTTCTTTTGTATTCTAATCCGATTGATTTCAAGAATTTAATAAAAAGTCGAGTGTCAATACTTTTCATTTTAGGAATACGCGGGAAGTGTTATTCTTGTTGTTCCGCCTCTTATCATATTTTGAGACAATTTTTGAATATCGTTCACTTTTAATTTTGGCGGTTCAAAATCAGCCTTAGGTATAGCCTTCAAGGTCCAACCAAGTTTTAGCAATACTTTCTCAAGGGTTCCTTTTTGAATAGTGTCTTCTAAAAATATTTCTAATGCCTCATCAAAAGCAGATTGAGCATCTCCAACGCTACTACCGTAAGAAGATAGTTCTAAAGCAGGGCAATAGGCTGTAAATATACCATCTTCATTCAAATAGAAAATATCTAATTGGATGTTTATCATTTTTCTGGGTCTCTTTATGGTATTTGATATCATTTGCTTCTTACAAACTTAAAACGAAATATTATATAAAATGATTGCATGGCTCAAATATTAAGTATTTTTAGCCTTCAAACGGCAACAAATGTACTTCCACTATTTCATCTTTGGCGATATATTTTTTATCAATCGGGACATAAATTAGTGCATTGCCACTGGCAAATGACATCATCATCCCAGAATCCTGCTTTTCAAGAGGGGTTACATTTTCTTCTGTAATTTTTGCCCTCAGGAAAGAAGCCCTCTCACCTGGGTCATTTATCTCTTTAGCGGGGTTAAGATGGACCGTTTGTAAATGTGGGTTTGCAAAACCACGCATCATTCTCAGGGTCGGATATACATATTCATAAAAACAAACCATGACAGATGCAGGGTTCCCTGGCAATGCAAAAATCATTTTCTTCCCTAGTCTGCCAGCCCACAATGGCTTGCCTGGCCTTTGGGCTACCTTATAAAATATTGTGTCAGCTCCTGCATCTTTCAACGCATCATAAACAAGGTCATAGTCGCCGACAGAAATTCCGCCAGTGAGTAGTATAACTTCGGAATCTTTCAATGCCAAACTCAATTGGTTGTCCAAATCTTCCCTTGTATCTCTTGCATTTAAAACATGCAATGCCTCAATTTGTTGCTGCCTTAAAGCTGCTTGTAAAGCAAAAGAATTGGATTCATAAATCTGCCCCATTTCCAATTTATTCCCGGGCTTTATAATTTCATTTCCGGTTACAATAAGGGACACAATGGGTTTTTTGTAGATTTTTAATTTTGAGATCCCCAATGAAGAGATAAAACCGATTACTCCGGGGTTTAGGAAAGTATCCTTACTTACTGCCAGTTCCCCTTTTTGTATTTGAGTCCCTTTTTTTCTTAAATAATTTCCCGGTTTAAAATCATGCCCAAGTGTAATGAATCCTTCATTTGCATTTACAAACTCCTGCATTACAATTAGATTTGCTGTTTGTGGAACCATTGCTCCGGTAAAAATCCTGACGCATTGGCCGGGTTTCAAACGAATGGTAGTTGAATCTCCTGCCTTTATTTCTTCAATTATTTCAAATTTGGTATATTCTTCAATTTTATCAAAAGTCAAAGCATAGCCATCTACTGAAGATTGGTCAAAAAGAGGAAGGTCAATTGGTGAGTAAATGTCTTCAGCAAGTACATTCCCAAAAGCACTTTCTATGGCAATTTCAAAAATATCAGACTTTAGTATCTGATTGAACAATAATTTTTTGGCTTCTTCTACAGTAAGCATGTTAAATATTTAACAATTTATAAGAAGCAAAAATCAGAACACCCGATAGAATATATCGCAATACTGAAAAATTGAACCGGCTGCTGCCGTAAAAAGCGCCAATACTGCCACCAATGATTCCCGCAGCCACCCATTTTAATATGTCAGGAGAAAATACTTGTCCTGAAGTTGAAGCACCAATAATGCCTGAAATTGAATTGACAAGAATAAATGCAGCCGATACGGCAGCGGCTTGTTTAAGATTGGCCCATCGCATTAAAAGTATAATTGGGCTCAACAAAATTCCGCCGCCTATCCCAATCATGCCTGAGACAAAACCAAGTACGCCTCCTATCAGCATGGCAGGTATAAAAGGGACGTCTCTGATATCAGTTAGATTTACTTTGCCAAAAACACCAAGGAGCCTGAGTGTTGCGATCAATAGACAAATTCCAAGAATAAGTTTATAAATATGTTCATCAATATGAATCCTCGCCCCCAGAAATGAAAGTGGTATCGATAATAGTATAAAGGGCAATATCGTAAGCCATTTAAAGTATCCCTGTCGATAATACATATAGAAAGAAATAGACGATACAAAAATATTGAGTAGCAGCGCCGAAGGCTTCATGAGTGCCGGGCTTATGCCAAAAAGAATCATAAGTGCCAAATACCCACTTGCACCGCCATGCCCTACGGAGGCATAGAGAAAGGCGACAACGCCAATGAGGATGAGGAGGTAATATGTGGACATGTTAGGTGATTCTTTTTTGTTTATGGAATTTCAAATTTAAGGATTTATCAAGTAAGTTTAAATTGGGATGAAATACCTCATTTAACTGCCAAAGTTGGCAACTTTCCAAAAGTTGTCAACTTAACCCCTTATTTATGGTAATTTTGTAGATTAATTTCTTTAATTATTCTATTATTATGGCATTCCGTTCAGGCTACGCAAATATTATCGGCAAACCCAATGTGGGCAAGTCCACACTTATCAATGCGTTGCTGGGCGAAAAAATTGCCATTACCAGCCCTAAGGTACAAACGACGCGTCACCGTATCCTGGGAATGATGAACGGGGAAGACTACCAGATAGTATTTTCTGATACACCAGGCATTATTCCCGCCCCAAAATATAAACTTCACGAGGCTATGATGAAGTTCGTATCAGAGGCTATAGAGGATGCTGATATCATTTTTTACATGGTTGACCCTAAAGAAGACCCAAGGTATGCGGGGCCGGTGCTTGAAAGAATATTGGCGACAGGAATCCCTTCCTATCTTATTATCAACAAAATTGATACCCTTGAGGAACAGGCGCAGGTAGAATTGCTTTTTGAAAAATGGTCTTCCCTGATACCAAAGGATAGGATAATTCCATTATCGGCGTTAAAGGCATTTAATGTGTTAAGCGTTTTTGAAGCCGCTTACAAGCACATGCCTGAAAACCCGCCTTATTTCCCTGAAGAACAGTTTACCGATAAGTCAGAACGTTTCCTTGCCGCAGAGGTGATCAGGGAGAAGATATTTAATTACTACCGTGAAGAAATCCCTTATTCTGCAGAAGTGGTTATCGCTTCATTTAAGGAGGAAGAAACCATCATCCGCATAGCGGCAGAGATATTTGTTGAAAAGCAAAGCCAGAAAGGGATATTAATTGGCAAGGGCGGTGAATCATTAAAAAAAATAGGGACACAGACCCGGATTGAACTTGAAGCGCAATATGGCAAAAAAGTTTTCCTTGAGTTATTTGTAAAAGTGCGCGATAACTGGAGGGAAAACCCGGGCATGCTGAGGCAATTCGGATTTGAGTTATAACTATTAATAGTTATATTCGTCTCAAATAAGTCTCTTAGAAAAATCCATCGTGTTAAAAAGATGCCTGATATACATCATTTTATTTTTATTTGCAAAATCTGCATCAGGGCAAACTTTGTCGTTTTTTGGCAAAGTGGAAGACAGTGCAGGGAAACATGAAGCTTTGCCCTTTGTTAAGATAGTCATTAAAAAGCAAAAGGCAACCAGAGTAGCAGATATCGATGGCAATTGGTTATTGGATAATGTTGATAAACAAGACACAATTATATTCTCATGTATGGGGTATAAAACAATACGAGTGCCAATTGCAAAACTTGTGTTTGGAAATGAAAATATAATTTATATGGGTGAGCTGACCCGTACTGGGAATGAGGTGGTTGTTTTTCCAGGGGTTAATCCTGCAGAACGAATTATCACTGAAGTTTTAAAATATAAGCGTAGGAACGATTGGCGGCGAATTCCATCTTTCACCTATACGTCCTATAATCATTTTGTAGTTACTAGAATAAATGGGGATTCGGCGGGAATAAATGAAAAACAAAATGAAAAACAAAAGACACAGGAAATGGAACTTAAATCGACGAAGGATTCTATCAAACTGGATTCTTTTTTTGACAAGCAGCACATTTTTATAACTGAATCCATTGAAGATACCAAATACAAGGCGCCTGAAGATTTTAGGAAAACGGTGGTAGCCACCAAAACATCTGGACTGAAAGACCCTATCGCGAGCCAGATTGCCAGTCAGTTCCAGGATTTTGACATATATCGTGACCTCATAGAAGTGACAGGTAAAACCTATATTTCACCTATTGCACATGGGGCTATCAGGGATTATTTATTTATAATTAAAGACACCATCCGGCCAGGGAATGGGGATACAATTTTTCTGATTTCGTATCAACCCCGAAAAGGCAAACTTTTTGATGGTTTTAAAGGAGCTTTATATATTAATAGTAAACAATATGCTGTCCAAAATATTGTAGCAAAACCGTATAGTTCCGATCAGGATATAAGCATTAAAATAGAGCAGCAATTTGAATGGGTTGACAGTTCGCATTGGTTTCCTGTTAAAATGAATTGTATTTTAAAATTTTATGACATTAAAAATTCAAACCAGAAAATTGCCGGAGTCGGTAGAAGCTATTTCACAAATATAAACCTTCACCCAGTTTTTAAACGAAGGGATTTGGGAAATATTGGAGTTGAAGTTATTCCTAATGCCATTGATAAAGATAGTATTTATTGGCAAGCAAATAGAAGTGTGCCTTTAAGTAGGAAGGATAGCATAACATATCATTTTGTAGATAGTTTGGGCAAAGCAGAAAACTTTGATTTGAAATTGAAAATATTAGAGGCATATATGAAGGGTAGGGTAAGAATATGGGACTTTGACCTTGACTTAAATAAAATATACAAATACAACGCATTTGAAACGTCAAGACTAGGTCTTGGCGGATACACTAATGATAGAGTAAGTTCATACTTTAGTTTAGGAGCATATTGGGGGTATGGATTTAAGGATAAAGCATCTAAATATGGAGCTTCAATTGATATAATGCCTGTAAAAAATTCTTTTTTCAAAATGGGGGTCTCATATTCTAATGATCTTTATGAATTTGGAAGTGTAAATTATCTTATGGAAAAACCTCAAATTTTAAATGCGAACTATCGTGATATTAACGTTTCAGATTTCGTAACGGATAAAACTAAAACTGCATATATACGTTTTCAAATGTTAAATTATCTGCAAACACAAGTTTCTTTTAATAATACTTTTACTAACATACATGATTCATATGTATTCTTTTCTTCGGACAATATATCTCATACAAATTTTAATATGACGGAAGCAATTGTAGCATTTCGATACGCTTATGATGAAAAGCTAATTAAAATGCCAGAATTAACTATGGAGCAGGGAACAGATTTTCCGATTATTTTAGCGCAAT
>Ga0207078_1066_pt2 | contig 16356 bp, 13 predicted proteins | sample Alteio_BWMinHeat_60_FD_153579 | JGI IMG/M metagenome (GOLD analysis project Ga0207078, IMG submission 153579) | Enriched cells from forest soil in Barre Woods Harvard Forest LTER site, Petersham, Massachusetts, United States -... | ecosystem: Environmental > Terrestrial > Soil > Temperate forest >... | reverse complement strand
AAGGGCTGCCGACCATGACGATAAGGGAACTGCGCTATCTAGTGGCTCTGGCAAATCGTGCACATTTCGGACGCGCCGCGGAAGAATGTCATGTAACGCAGCCAACCTTGAGCACCCAGATCAGGAAGCTGGAGGAGTATCTGGGCGTCGCGCTAATCGAGCGCAATGCAAAATCTTTCGCGCTTACAGCGGCGGGGCAAGCAGTGGTCCAGAAGGCGCGCCAGATCGTGGCGCAGGTTGATGCGCTGTTGGCATCGACAAAAAAGGCTCAGGGTCCATTGACAGGGCGGCTCAATTTGGGCGTGATCCCGACGCTGGCACCGTACTTGCTCCCCACGCTGCTGCCGCTGGTTAAGAGCCGCTATCAATCACTGCAACTCGTGATACATGAGGACCTGACGGGTCACCTGTTGGAGCGGTTGCGCGGCTATCAAATTGACGCCGCCCTGTTGGCATTGCCAGTGGACGGCGAGGATTTCGAGGAATTGCCACTGTTTGATGAGCCATTCTGGTTTGCCTGTCCGCCGCGACATCCCCTGGCGCGATCGAAAACCGTCACCGAAGCCGACTTGACCCGCGAGCCTATGCTTTTGCTGGCTGATGGACACTGCCTGCGCGGTCAGGCGCTGGCCGCATGTGGACGCGTCGCACCGGAGGAGGAGGGGATCGATGATTTCCGAGCTGCCAGTCTGGAGACGATATGCCAGCTGGTCTCCGCAGGTTTCGGTTGTACGCTGCTGCCAGGCTTGGCTGCACGCGCGCCGCAGGGGCCGGAGCCCTCATTCGTCATCCGGCCAATGCAATCCGCCGAGGCAAGCCGCCGCATCGGCTTGGTGTGGCGCCGCGGCTATCCCAAAACGAAGGAACTATCGCTGCTCGGCGACCTGGTGCGGAACAATCCGCCGAGCGGCACACATGCGGTGGTGACGGGAGAGTGCGCGATTGCTGCGCGCTCTTAGCGCTTGCCATAGTCCAAAGGCACACCCTTGCGCTGCGCAATGATGTAGGCCTCGAGCGCCCTCATTTTCGGATCATCGGGCGCCAGCACCTTGCCACGAACGGGATGCTCGATACACCAGTTGATCATATCGCGCAACAGCGCCACACGGCCTAGCTGCGGCTGGAATTTGGGATAGGATTCGGGATGCGTGTTCGCCGCGCGTGGATGACACATGTCGCAGGACACAGCGATCTCGCTGCCGAGTTCGTCGCCGCTGTGGAAGACAGTCGAACCGTACACTGCGGTTTTATAGGTTTCGTTCTTCCACACCTGCACGTCCTGTTGCGTCACGGTTCCATAAGTAGATGATTGGCCGGTACCGATCAACTTGGAATTGTCAGCGGGCACCACAACCTGGTGGGCTTCAACTTCTCCTTGAACCCAATTGTTGTTCGGATTGCTTGCCTTCCACTGCGCCATCAGCGCATCGGAAATCATCTGGCCTTCGGCACGGGTCCTGGGAGCGTCGTTCGACACCTGCACCGTGGTCTTGTTGTCGCAGAGCTTGACGGTTTTGCTTGCGGAAGCCGGTGTCACCGGCGATTGCTGCGGGGATGTACTCTGACCATCGGCTTTTGGGGTCGACGCTGACGCCAACAGGATGAGTGCTAGGAATTGAAGATTCTTCATGAGATAGCTCCGGTCAAGTCCGATCAATAGCTGGCAAGTGTTGGCGCGACGGGCACGTCGCTCTTGCCGCCGCTGCTCAGATAGCTGGCTTTAACCTGCATGGGATTGCGGTTCCAGAGGTTGTAAAGCTTGTCGACAAGGCCGTCCGGGTGCACCGTGACCGAACCATCGCCGAGGCCGTCGTTCGAGTCGAAGGGATTGGGCCGGTTCATCTGCACGGTCAGGGCCGGCAAGCCCTGTGGGGCGTAGGGCCAGGGCCAAGCGGTGGACAACATGCCATGGAACTGGATATTGCCGATCCGGTTGGTCAGAACTTGATGGGTGTGGCCGTGCAGCACCGTCACGCGATCGAAACTCTGCAACAGCGTTTGCACGTCCTCGGCGTCGTCGGTCCAGAAATTCCACGGACGATAGAGCTTGTAGAGCGGGGAGTGCGAGAACACGATCAGCGGCGTCGATGTCGGCACCTTTTCCAGGTCCTTCCGCAACCACTCACGTTGCGGCGCACCGACTTCAAAAGCGCTTTGTACCGCGTTATCCAGGCCCGCCACAGTGTGCATGCGCTCCGCGGGGCTCATGCCGCGCGCGCTCCAAAAGTCTTTCTCCTGCACGCTCATGAGCACCACGAAATGCACGCCCTTGTGGTCGAAGCTATAGGTTTGCGCGCCAAACAGTTCATTCCACCGATGGCCCATGTCGAAATACCAGTCATGCTCGCCCACCATCATGTGCAGCGGTGCCTTGATGCTTTTCAGAATCTGCGCGCCTAAATCAAGTTCCTCTTTGCGTCCGAGCTGTGCCAAATCGCCGCCGTAGAATACAAAGTCTGGCTGTGGATTAAGACTGTTTACATCATCGACCGCGCGCAGCAGCTGCCGCACGAATCGCTCATTGGTCTTCTTCACGTACAAATGCGAGTCCGAAATATAGGCGAAGGTGAAACCTTGGGCCCCCGAGCTGTCAGCGGCGTAGGCCACATTGACCGGAAGGAAGCTGTGGAAGTGATTGGATGCCCCCGCGGCCAACGCGGCGGCGGCTGCACCCGTGGACACTTTCAGAAAACTACGCCGGTCGAGATTTTGGAGCCCGCGGAACATCGCCTCGCGTTCTTCCAAATGCCGCGTCTCGACGCTCTTGATGTGAGATATTCGCCTAGCATCGTTCATGGTCTAGCTCCGTATTAATTCAGGCCGGCAGGACCCATCACCCGCTGCTCGAACGGCAACATCTCGCGGTGCGCCAGCGCATTGTCGCGGAACGGTCGGTGTTTGGCGGCCAATGCCTGCTGTTCGACAAGCGCCTGTTGATTCTGTGCAGCTAATCGCGTATCCGTGAGTGCGAATAGAAAGGCCACGACATCGTTGATTTCGCTCTCGCTCAAGTTCAAAGGTTCGATGCCTCCGTCCAAGTAAGCATTCGTCTCGCCGCCTTTGTTGTAGTGGTCCATTACATCCCACAAGGTATGCAGAGAGCCGTCATGCATGTAGGGCGCCGTCAGTCCCACATTGCGTAGCTGCTCGGTCTTGAAGGCGCCGATGTCCTCGCGTTTCTTGGTGACGAGGAATCGCCCCAGCTCCGACATGTCGGTTTGGATCGCCAGCTTGTCCACCGCCTCCGTGTTGTTGCTTTGCTGAAGCACACGCAGCGCCTGTTCGGCCAGCGCCTCGAAATTCTGTTTGCGTGCCGATACGCCAATGTTGTGGAATAGATTGTCGGTGCCGATCGGATTTGAGGAATTGATCATGTGACAGCTCACGCAGCGTGCTTTGCCGTTGAACAGCGCTAGGCCGCGCTGCGCTGCGGGCGAGAGTGCCTTCGCGTCGCCGGCGGCAAAGCGGTCGAACGGTGCGTCGAGAAAGATCAACGTGCGCTCGAAGCTGGCAATGGCGCGTCCGAGATCCTCATAGTTCGGCGCGCGGCCGTACGCCTTCTGGAAAAGAGCCTGGTAGGCCGGATCGGCGTTGACCCCCAACATCGCGCTGGCGGCATCCGGGTGTCCCATCTCGATGGGGTTGAGGATCGGCAGCTTGGCCTGTTCCTCCAACGATGGCGCACGGCCGTCCCAGAATTGACTTTGCAGCAACGCCGCATTCATCGTCGTCGGCGCACTGCGTTTGCCAAGATGATCGCCGATACCTTCAGATACGCTGCGATGGTCGGTGAAGCCGCGGCTGACATCGTGGCAGGTGGCGCAGGCCAGCGTACCGTCCTTCGACAGGCGGGTATCGAAATAGAGCTTTCGACCGAGTGCGATACGCTCCGAGGTTAACTCGTTGCCGGGAACTACATAAATAGTGACCCAGGCGACCGGATCGATTCCCGGCGGCGGCGAGGTAAAGCGGGTGATCAGCTGGTCCAGGCGTTGTTGTTGCTCTAGCATCGACATCGCCCCATGCGGCGCAGTTGCCGGCTCCGCGGCACCAGCGAGCCCAGCGATGGACCCGAGACAGATCAGCAGCGCCTTGCATGACGGACGTACCCGGACTGATTGGTTCATACTCCCCTCCTGCGTGCTCTGCGCGAGTGTGGACATTGCACGATTAGAAAATTTCTTCCCAATTGAATGATTGAATGACAGCGATAGGGCTTAGCTATTGCAGACGCTGCGCGCCCCGTTTTCCGCCAAGATACCGATGAGATGCCGCCGCGCACGGAACAGGCGGGACATCACGGTGCCAATCGATGTCCCTGTTAAATCCGAGATCTCGCGGTAGGTAAGACCGCGCAGTTCGCGAAGCACGAGGGTCTCGCGGTATTGAGGAGATAGCATCGCAATCGCGGCTTCGAGGGCCGTTTTCTCCTCCTTCAGCAGGATCGCGATCTCCGGGGTTGCGTCGTCCGGTTCCATGAGATGTGCTCGCTCAAGACCTTCCAGGTCGTCGACCAAAAGGAGAGAGGCGGGCCGGTTCTTATGCAGCCAGTCGTAAGCGATGTTTCGTACGATCGCCAGCACCCAGGACCGCGCATCGCCATTTGCAAAGCCGTGGATACCGCGGAACGCGCGCAGACAGGCCTCCTGCACTACATCCTCGGAGTCAGTACGACTTCCGGTGAGACATCGCGCCAGCGCATACGCATCGGCGAGATGTGGCAGCACCACGCTACTGAAGCGCCGTTGATCGTCGTTCGGATTGACCCGTGCGTCGATATGGAACGCACAAGCTTTGGCGGTGCGGGGATGCAGGGAATTCATGGCAACCTTCAAGAGCAGTGATTGGAACGCGCGGTCTATTTGCACCTGTTCAGAGCCAGCCTCAATGGACCGCCGGTCTTTTCTCGCTGAAACTCGGATCCCCGATTAAAATTAATAAAATCCGTGAGTTATGCGGTACAGTCCCCTGTCCAGTGCGACAGTGCGAGAATAGGCAGGGAAGAGAAAACGCCGGTAGCACGAGCCGACAGAACGCTTCGAGAGAATTTCAAGGGTCGAATGCACTTCACGCATGGGGTGTCATGCAGCAAGTTAACCACCCAGCCGTCCGCTTGAAGTTCGGCGTTTTTGAAGCCGATCTCCGTGCGCGGGAGTTGACGAAACTCGGCAAGCTGTTGCCGTTGCAAGAGCAACCTTTTTTGCTACTTGCGATGCTGCTGGAGAAACCGGGAGCGCTGGTGACGCGGGAAGAGTTGCGGGCACGCCTTTGGCCGCAGACCGTGGTGGACTTCGATCATGGCCTCAACAAGGCGATCAGCAAGATCCGGGATGCACTCGGCGATTCGGCAGAGAATCCACGCTTCGTACAGACCGTCGCTCGGCGCGGCTACCGGTTTTTGGCGGATGTCACGGTGGCTGGCAGCGGCTCAGTCGAGACCGCACCGCTCAAAATTGCATCCGTCGATTCACAGACCCTTGACCACCCCAACACAGCAAGGGCTCTGCCGCGGCGGATTGTGGCTTGGGCGGCGGCTGGACTCGCATTGGTTCTGCTATCGGTCATCTTGGTGATTTGGACTCGCTCGACGCCGAGTTCCTCGCTGCCGGCAATTCGCTCGCTGGCGGTGCTGCCGCTAGAAAATCTCTCCGGGGATGCATCGCAGGATTATTTCGCTGACGGGATGACCGATGAACTAATTACCCACCTCGCCCAGATCAGCGACTTACGCGTCATTTCCCGCTCCTCGGTGATGACCTACAAGGGCTTGCGAAAACCGTTGGCCGAAATTGCTCACGAGCTCGACGTCCAAGCCATCGTCGAAGGCAGCATATTGCGTTCGGACAAACGTGTCCGAATCACCGCTCAGTTGATCCGAGTGCCCGCAGACGAACACATCTGGGCCCACAGCTATGAGGGCGACATCAGCGATACGCTCGTTCTGCAAAGCCAGGTGGCCCAAGCAATTGCCGATCAGATTCGAGTCACGGTGAACAGTCAACGGCACGTGGCACTGGCGACTGCGAAGGCGGTGAACATAGAAGCCTATGACAGCTACCTGAAAGGGCGATACTACTGGAACAAGCGGACCGGCGACGGTTTGCAGGAGGCCATTCAATATTTCAAACGTTCGATCAGCATTGATCCTAACAACGCCGAGGCCTATTCGGGCTTGGCTGACGCATATGCGCTGGCGGGTGATTGGGAATATGGAATCTTGCCGCCCACGGAGGCCTTCCCGCTCGCCAAGACCGCGGCTAACGAAGCGTTGGCTCTCAACGGCCGTCTCAGCGAAGCTCACACCTCCCTTGCATTCGTGCTCGACCTCTACTACTGGGACTGGGATACCGCCGAGAAGGAGTACAGACTCGCGATCAATCTAAACCCCAATTATGCGATGGCGCATCATTGGTACGCCTGGCATTTACTCGTGTTGGGGCAGAATGCCGAGGGCATGCTCGAGATGAAAAAAGCCGAGAGCCTGGATCCTCTTTCCCTGATCATTCGCTCAGACGTGGCAAACGCACTGACTGCGTCCCATCGCTTCGAAGAATCCATACAACAAAGCAAGAAGACACTGGCACTCGATCCAAACTTTGCCATTGGCCACTTTCACCTGGCGGAGGCCCTGGTGCAACGGCACCAGTACGATGCAGCCATCGCCGAATTTCAACGGGCAATCGAACTCTCCGGGCATCTTGCCGCTTTCGACGCCAATCTTGCGCACGCGTATGCGGTTTCAGGACGCAAAGCGGAGGCGTTGAAGATAGCAAAGGACATGGAGACTCGATTGGATCTAAACCAGTCCGCCGATGCCCTTATTGCATTGATTTATGTCGGACTTGGGGATCTGGACCAAGCGATGATCTGGCTCAATAAAGCCTATGACGCTCGGTTCAATCCATCGATTCTCATTCGTGCCGTTTTCGACCCGCTGCGCTCGGACGCAAGGTTTCGGGAGTTGCGTCACCGCGTCGGCCTTCCGCCTTGAGTGACCTCTGCCTACCAGCGATGCCGCGGGAATAAAATATCGTGGTCTGCCGTCTTAGTCTTCATGTGCCCCACTGGAGACGGACGTGTCGGACAAGCAAAGGCTGGCATCGATTGCACAAGGCGATCGCCGTGCACTGGAAGAACTGTATCTGAGCTACCATCGGCGACTCGCTGGATTCTTGTCGCGGCTAGCACCACGTTCTGAGAATCTCGATGAGATCATCAATGACACTTTCATGGTCGTTTGGCAGCACGCCGGTAAGTTTCGCCACTCCTCGCAAGTGTCAACCTGGATCTTCGGAATCGCCTATCGGGTTGCGCTGAAGTCGCTGCGCCAACATAAGCGATGGCGCGCGGCGAGCACTGATGCGCAATCCGAACGAGCGACAAACCCCCACCAACAAACCGAAGAATACGAGTGGCTGAACCGAGGCCTTGGTCGTCTATCTCATGAACATCGCCTGAGTCTAATGCTCGCCTACCACTGGGGTCACTCCATTCAGGACGTTGCTGCCATGACCGACAGTCCGGTGGGCACAGTAAAAGCACGCATGTACCACGCGCGCATAAAATTGCGCTCTCATCTGAACGAGCTTCGCGGAATCTGAACTCGCGCAGCGAGCAGCGGATCTCGCCTATGAGATCAAGCGCGCCCCGCCACCGGCAATGTTGCACCGGAAATCGCACGCGCGAGATCAGAGACTAGAAACACGATTACCTCAGCAACCGCTTTCGGACTCACCCATCGCGTGAAATCCGCACCCGGCATATCCGCCCGGTTACGCGGAGTATCGATGACGCCGGGTAGGACGGCATTGACCGTGATGCCTCGATCTTTAAATTCGTCGGCAAGGGCCTCTGTTAATTTCACTACACCGGCTTTTGACGCCGCATAGGCGCCCATCCCGCATCCCGCCTTGATTGCACCCAATGACCCGATATTTACTATGCTACCGCTTTCATTTCGCAATAGATAAGGAAGTACGGCCTCGCACGATACGACGGCGGTCAGCAAATTGATGCGGTACATGGAGTCCCAACTCTCAAGCGTGCTGCCTTGAAGCTTGTCCCAGTGAAAGCCGCCCGCCAGATTGACCAGGCCATCTATTCGGCCAGTCTCGCTAAAAATCCGCTCAACAACTTCGCTTGCGGAATCCTTCTGCGAAACATCGATCCCTGAGTACAACAGGGCGCCAGTCGGATGTTCGAGGCTGGCTCCTGCTCGTTTACCCACCAGAGCGAGTTTTGCGCCGTGGCCGATCATGCAAGCGGTCACTGCCTGTCCTAGAGCGCCGAACGCGCCGGTCACCATGAAAACTTTTCCCGATAGATTCACATCAGGCTACCTTGTAAGAAAATTCAAAACGGCGAGCGCGAAAGCTGTTAGTTCGAAGAATGGACCGAATTGGACACGCTCGAGTTAACGCTGGGCACGAAATGGGGTGCAGCAGCCTCGCGAGCTTGAGCAGCCCGCGGGCTGACTCGCCGCCATCGGTTCGCTGCCGGCAGCATCGCCGTGAGCGTATCGTCGCGCCGCAAGAAGTGATGGGAAAGGGCGGCTGATACATGAACCGCAATGAGGCCGAGCAAGGTGAAGCCAACTGACTTATGTACGATCAATAGCTGTTGAGCCAACGGCCGATTCTTCTCGATCAGAGCTGGCAGTTGACCGATGAAGAACAGGTACACGTGATCGCCATTGGCGCTGGTCTGCAGAAACCCCAGAATTGGCTGCACCACGAGCAGCGCGTAGAGAGCGTATTCGCTGGCCATCGCCGCGACACGCATTATCTCGGACTTGGCGCTGGGCCAATCAGGGTATTTGGCGAAGTGACGCCAGACCAATCGGACAATTGTCAGAGCCCAGACGCTCAAACCGACAGATCGATGAAGCTGCAGGTAAGCCGTATGCGACGCCCGCGACGTGGCGAGATCGATGGAAAACGCCAGTGCGAAGACGAACAGCATGAGGCCGGCGTTAAGCCAGTGCATGATTCGCGTGGTCCTATCAAAGAGCCGTAGTTTGGAATTACTGTCTGTGCGCATCGATCTGCCCGCTATTGGCGCCCCTCACGTGGGCTTACCGGTAGAGGACTTCTGAAGCGGCGCGTTTATTCCAACGCACGCGATGCGGGGTGTTAGTTGGCGCCATGAGTTTCAAGCCAACTGCGCGCAGCGTCTTCGGGGGATAAGCCGTTTTTATTGACGGCAACGTCCATATCAATTACATCGTCCAATGAAATTTTGAGCGAGCGAATGGCCGCCAGATCCGCCTCTTTCAGTACGGCGGTGCCCGGAGGACTATGCGCGGCCAACACAACCCGATTTATTCCACCAAGCAAATTTTGCGGATCGGCGATAGGCCGAAGTCCATACTCGCGGACTAACCAATTTGGCGTCCAGGTTGGCACGACTACCCAACGTCTCGCGGCCACCGCATTCTGCAAGCTCGATGTCCAAACCGGAAAAGAGCTGGGTACCGCGCGGTACCCAGCTTCGCGCAATTGATACTTATCGATTGCCGCTATCGATTGGAATGTAATTGCTGCGTCCGGTGCGAGCCCGCGAATTGTATGATCCATTCGGGCTGCGACCGTCGGCTTACGCAAATCGAAAATAGTCGATACTTCGCTAGCCGGCACGTAACTCGGGACAGCCCAAAAGAAATGCGCACCCTCATAGAGCGTCATCACTTCTGCCACCTTCTTACCCAAAACATTCCATTGGGTGGCGTGCCCATCTGGGAGCCAAAAGGCAACACATAGGTCGATGTCACCTCGACCGATCGCGCCATAGATGTCGGTGTGTGACCCGCGACTCATGTTGACCTTGTAGCCCTGCCTTTCAAGCGTTTGGGCAACAACGTTGCCGACCACCTCGTAGAAACTTTCGTCTATCACGCCCAGCCGCAATATAGGCTGCTCAGTCGCTCCGACCGAGGTACGCATGACGAATAGGGCCATTAGAATGATGGCCGAACGATACAAAGCGGTCATGGATCAGATCTCAGTAATTGACAGCCTGCCCGACTTGCATCGGGGCATACATAGCCCCGAGCCCGCGCGTTGTAAGCGCTTTTTGGAACATCTCCGGCGTACCGGTCATCATCGGTAGAAACGTCCCATAGTGCATCGGGACCGCTTTGCGTGGCTTAACCAATTCTACCGCCTCTGCAGCACGCTCTGGTCCCATCGTAAAATGATCCCCGATACACGTCAGCATTACATCGATGCGTCCGAATTGATTAACGCGCGCCATATCTGAAAATACATCCGTGTCCCCTGTATGATAGATCGTCGGCCCATTTTTTATGGCCACAACGAAGCCGGAGGGATTTCCGCCCCAATGCGTTTCATCGTCCGTATTCACGCCAAGATCCTTACCGCTGACGTGTGAACTGTGCACCGCCGGCACCAGTAGAACGCGTATTTCCTCATCGAAAAACGTCAGAATCCCACCCGCGTTTCCGAGCGTTTGGTAGCTCATGTTCTCGTGCGGGAAACCACCATACCGCGCCATTGCTTCACCGAGATCAAGAGTAGCGACCAATTTGGCGCCGGTTCGGCGCGAGATATCAGCCGCCTGACCGACGTGATCGAAATGACCATGGCTCACTAAAATCAAATCGACGGTTTTCAACGCATCGCCCGTCGCCTTCCCTTCTTTGTTCATAGGGTTAGCGAACCAAGGATCCAATAGCAAAACTCGGCCCTTTGGGGTGACCACCTTAAAAGCTGATTGGCCATACCACGTTATTTCGGTATGGCCGGCCGCAGCAAACGCCGGCCAAGTTGCTATCGAAAGAATTACGAACGCTATCGCGCACGTGAAAATGCGTTTCCCACTCATCGCCATGCTCCTTTCAAATTAATACGATGTCGCTTTGTCGAAGTTAGTGCTTGGGGCCGATTTCAAGCACCTTATCTGGTAATTGACTATTTTATAATCCGCACAAGTGATATACTTTATATACGGTTTACGTATGAATAGCCCAACATGAACTCCGATCTCTCCTTGATGCAACTTCGTACATTCCTTCGCATCGTAGACCGGAGCAGTCTTTCAGCAGCAGCGCATGACCTCGGTACTACTCAGCCCACTATTTCAAGACGCTTGAAAGAAATTGAGGCCGCTTATCAAACAAAACTTGTAGTGAGAACGACACGCGCGTTCCATGTGACTGACGCTGGGCGATTGGTTTATGAAGTAGCGAAACAAACCACCATGGCGGATGAATTCTTACGCGAACGCTTGGTGAAACAGCAAGCACTGGTTGAGGGGCGGATTCGCGTGGGCGGGCCATCAGGATTTGGATCCTTAGTACTAGCTCCCTTTTGCGCTAGATTTCTAGGGCGCCATCCCGGGCTTGAAATTGAACTCTACTTGTCTGATAGCCCGGCAGATCTGGTCAGTGAAGGCATCGATGTCTCTATCCGGATAGGCCGTTTGCACGATTCCTCTCTGTATGCGCGGACATTGGCAACTCTAGGGGAGGTTATCGTCAGCCACCCGATTCACGTGCGTTCACCGATCACTCGACCAGTGCAGTTGACTTCGCTGCCGTGGATTTCCTTCACCGGACTTCCGGAGCCCGGAGTGATCCGGCTAAAGCGCGGAACGCGCAAGCAGACCGTTCAGGTCAAGCCGCGCCTAATGATCAGTCAGATAATTGGCTATCGAGAGGCGCTCCTCGCGGGCGGGGGCACGGGACTGATTCATCGCTATGCGGTAGAAGCGGATATGCAAACAGGGCGGCTGACGCAATTGTTACCGGAATGGCAACTTCCTAGGTGGGACATTCACGCGGTATTTCCTTCGAAAACACAAACGTATCGCGTACGTCATTGGTGTGATGACCTTGTCAAGGAATTTACCAATACTCCTGGTTTGACGGTTCGATGATGTTCCCAACCAACCCTAACTACCGCACGTGCCATTTATGTGCGCGAGCGTCACTTTGCTCGCACACCGCGAGCGGGCTCACTGTGATTTGCCGACAGGCCGGCAGCCTCGCGAGCGAGCTGTTCGATACCAGCCCAATCACCCGCGGCGAGCAGGCCTGAGGGCGCAAGCCAGGATCCTCCCACACAGACGACATTTGGCAGCGTGAGATAGTCCGCGGCCGTTGCGGATGTGATGCCGCCCGTCGGGCAGAATAGGACATCGGGAAACGCCGCCCCGAGTGCTTGCAGCCAGCTGAGGCCCCCGGCCTGCTCAGCCGGGAAGAATTTGAGGATGTTGAATCCCGCATGACGGGCGGCGATCACCTCCGTCGGGGTCATGACACCCGGGAGTAGCGGGTAGCGCGCGCCACGCGCCGCTGCGGCGAGCTCGGGGGTCAGACCGGGCGTGACACCAAACTGTGCTCCAGCGCGATCCGCCGCCGCGAAATCGACGGCGCGAGTAAGGGTGCCGACGCCGATCACCGCGGCAGGTACCGCCTTGCGCATGACTTCAATGGCCGCGAGCGCAACCGGCGTGCGCAGTGCGACTTCAAGCACGCGCAAACCGCCGGCGAACAACGCCCGCGCCAGCGGCGCCGCATGACCGAGTTCAGCGATGGTCAGGACCGGAATCACTCGAGAAAGACTCACAATTTCTTGGATCTTCATGGATTTTTCCTGCGCACCAGCGTTGCTGGCTCATCCATACGTGGCGACAACAATTGCAGGGCTGCCAGGGCCAACCAATAGGCAGCACCCGCGACCACGAAAATCGGCGTATAAGTGCCGACCGCGTCCAACACCCATCCGGCATACTTCGCCATCAACATGCCGCCAACTGCGCCTGCGGTACCACCGATACCCACAACCGAGGCAACCGCTTGCCTGGGAAAGACATCGGACGGGAACGTGTAAAGATTTGCCGAAAAGGCCTGATGTCCGGCGGTCGCGATGCCGACTATGGCCACCGCCCACCACAAGTTGTCGGCATACATGGCAAACATAACGGGAAGCACCAACAATGATGCCAGCAACATGGTTAGTTTACGCGCGCTATTGAGGCTAACACCCAAGCGAATCAGTCTGGATGACATCCAACCGCCTGCGATACTGCCTATGTCCGATACGGCGTACACCACGACCAAAGGTGGTCCGAAATTCTTAAGATCCAAACTGTAACGTCTGGCAAAAAAATCCGGCAGCCAAAACAAAAACATCCACCATATCGGGTCGATGAGAAATCTTCCGGTGGCATAAGCCCATGTTTCGCGCGCCCGCAACAATTGCCCCCACGATGTTTTCTCGCCATTTGCCGATGGATCGCTGTTGATGAATGCGAGTTCTTCGCGAGTTACGCGCGGATGGACGCTAGGCCGCCGATAAAGTCTCAGCCATGCGACCAACCACACCAGGCTGAAGGATCCGGTCACCACAAACGCGGCGCGCCAACCCAACGCGAGCGTAATACCGGGAACGATCAATGGCGTCAGGATGGCGCCGACGTTGGCGCCAGCATTGAAAATGCCTGTCGCGAATGCACGCTCGCTCTTGGGAAACCATTCGACGATGGCCTTGAGGCCCGCCGGGAAATTTCCCGATTCACCGAGGCCCAATGCGAATCTAACCGCGATAAAGCCGCCAATGGTGCTGACAAAGGCATGCGCGATGTGTGCGGCCGTCCATAGCACGACGACGGTCGCGTAGCCCACGCGCGCACCGATTTTATCGATCAGGCGGCCGAATCCTAGGTATCCCAGCGCATAAGCTGCTTGGAACCAGAAAATCACATCGCTGTAGGACGATTCGGTCCATCCGAATTGGAGCTGCAAGGTAGGCTTGAGCACGCCGATGATTTGACGGTCAACGTAGTTGATTGAGGTCGCCGCGAACAACAAGGCGCAGATCACCCAGCGATAATGGCTCATCGCGGAACGGTGGACGATGACCTTCGGATCGCTAGTGGGGTTCAAGAGGTGTGATCGAAAGCGCCGAGACCAACGCGTTTCCCCGTCGCGGACGAAACGCCAGGACCAACATGCCGTCGCTGACCGCGGCATCGAATGTACGATCCACGCCTTTCAAGCTGGCGCCGGCCGCGGCGAGAATATCAAACGCCTCGAGCCGCATGACTTCATTCGCGGCTACATCGAACACGCGTTCTCCGGCCGCTGTGGCCGTTGGTTCTTCGAACTTGAGACGCACGCGATAGTTGCCGTTCGGCAATGGCACCCGGTACGTAAAATCCCCCTGGCGAAAACTGTCGTAAAGCTGCGCATCGTCGGCGAGCACAGAGACTCGGTTGCCGGCCGCGGTGTCGGGCGGATTGACTCCGCCCGCGTTGCCGCCGGCGAAATACATGTCTGAACCATAGCGCTGCCCATCCTTGGATACATAACCTGAAATATCCCCGGCCTTGATGCGCACCATGGCCGGTGAATGGGACAGCGTCCAGTGCAAAGAGTCCCTGACCGCGTGCCCAGTGATCTGCGCCGTGGCAATTAGTTCATTGCCGCCCAAACTTAAGTGAACCGAGCGCCACACGCAGATGCCATTCGCGCAGGGGACGCGCCCCAGTTCATTGCCATTTAGTGAAAGGCGCGCTTCAGTGGCATTGCTGTAGGCTTTGACGTCGTAGACGGCGTAGGCTCGATCGACGTAGCGCCGTCCGACCAGGTGCAAGGTAGGCTCGCTGCTCCAATTGGCACGGTAGAAATAAAAAGCGTCCTTGCGGGTTTGCCGGTCATAACTGATCAGACCCTTCTCGTTGATGTCGGTCAAATCGCCTTCGCGACGCGAACCGCTGGAGAAGTCGAACAGGTTCCAAATGAATGTCCCCCATAGGTATTCTCGAGGCGCGAGCATCGCCCATGACTTTTCATGGTACCAATTTTGAAATTCCTCGGGATGTGGCCTGCCGTGCGGGTTGATCCGCCCGCCCTCGGCATCATCGCTATGCTGCGTGAGCGCTGCTCCCGCACCGTATTCGGATACGGAAACGGGCAGATGCGGATGGTGCGAATGCGCCTCGTCCAACATGGGGCCGAACTCCGCGATTGGCCCGACGTACCATCCAAAATAGCGATTGTAGCCGACAGTGTCCGCCATCCCCACGATGGGCTCACGCGGCGCGATACCCACCAGGTCGTCGCCCACATGGGGTGGCACGCCCACTTCGCAGCAGTCGGCGAAGGTCGTGGCGCGGGCGGGGTCTTCGTGCTTTGCCAGTTCATCCAACGCTTTTAGCAACGCGGTGGGCCTGCTGGGACTCTTGGTCTGTGTCGCAGTGAGATCAATTTCGTTGCCGAGCGACCATACGGCAATCGATGGATGATTGTAATTCTGGCGCACCAATTCGATCAGCTGTTGGCGTGCATTGGCGGTCAAAGCGGCGTTCGCGGGCGAGCCGTCGAACGATACTTTATTGACCAAGGGAATTTCCGCCCACGCGACGAAACCTCGCGTATCGGCCAACTCGTAGGAATACTGATCATGTTGGTAGTGCGCCAGACGCACGGCGTTGGCACCCAAGTCCCCAAGAAGATCGAAGTCCTCCTCCTGATCGGCGCGCGAGATTGCCCAGCCCTTGATCGGGCGATCCTGGTGCATGGAGGCACCATTCAGCCGCAAGTGTTCGCCGTTCAAAAAGAAGCCCTGATCGGGATCAAACTTCATGGTGCGCAGTCCCAAGGGCTGTGTGACGCGGTCCAGGACCAAGCCCTTTTCGGACCGAATGGTCATGACCGTGCGGTACAGATAGGGATCCTTCGTTGCTTGCCAAAGCCGCGGGTGTGCGACGCGCAGTCGGGCTTGGACCGCAGTGGCACGCCGCGAGGCAGTCGATTTGAGCGACGTCGAGGCGATGAGGTTTCCGCCGCCGTCTTCGATCGCGAACTCAACCATCACCTGCTGCTGTTTCGCGGCGTCATTGACCAGCCTGCCCGAGACTTGCACCGTCGCCGAAGTCGCATCGATGTTGAGAATGCACGCATACAAACCGGGACCGCCAAAGTCCAGGAGATCCACATGCACGGGTTGGGTGACGATCAATGCCACACTACGATAGATGCCGCCGAATACGAAAAAATCGCCCGACAACGGGATGATGTCCTGCGTGCTTGCGCCGGGTTGAGGACGGCTATTGTCGGCTTTCACCACCAGCAGGTTATCGCCTGACGGATTGATGAACGATGAGGCGTCGAAGCGGAATCGGGAAAATGCTCCCTGGTGCTTGCCCAGGTACTTACCGTTCAGCCAGACGACCGCGACGGCGCCAACCGCGTCAAACTGCAAAAAATATCGGCTGCCGGCAGCCACCTGCGGAGTCCTGAAATGTAGCCGGTACCATCCCACCCCCTGCACATCGTTCGACAGCGGGGAGCGTTCGCTGCCGTCGTTGCCGAGGCGGTTCCAGGTGTGCGGA
>Ga0207078_1070_pt1 | contig 16396 bp, 12 predicted proteins | sample Alteio_BWMinHeat_60_FD_153579 | JGI IMG/M metagenome (GOLD analysis project Ga0207078, IMG submission 153579) | Enriched cells from forest soil in Barre Woods Harvard Forest LTER site, Petersham, Massachusetts, United States -... | ecosystem: Environmental > Terrestrial > Soil > Temperate forest >... | reverse complement strand
TTCCCTACCATTAAATGCTGAAACTTCAAGTTTTAAATTATTTAGAATATAACCTACTGTGACCACACCATAGGTGATATGCGTTGAATCTAACCAATGATGCGTGATGGGTGCTTCTGGAATGTCCATTGCGGACCATCGCATCATAAAGTTAGGTGGACCTAATGCCGGTTCTCCTGGTAATCCAACGTAAATAAAAAGCGATTTCTCATCTGCAAATGGAATGCTATATGTTCCTGCAAGTTCCATAAAAGCATCATGGGGATGTTGATGATCAATTAAGGGTGTTTGTCCATTTGCTGTTTCACCGGTTTGCAATAATAAGGGATAACCACCTTTACCCATTGCAGGATCAAAAGAAATCATTCCGCGAAAACCCAAAATACCAATATCAAAATTTCTCTGAGCCATAAACATCAACATACTTGTACTAAATGTTAGATCACTACCTCGACTGCCACCTTGATTATCGTAAATTAGATTAGCAAAACCCTGAAACATATACATGGTTTTATCTGGCATGAACATAAACCCAATCATCGGTGTTGACTGAGGCTGCCAACTTGTTCCTGACGATTCTCTTGTCATGGAATAGCGGCCGTACATGCCATGCATGTCCATTGAATCTTGGTACAAATGATTTGGCATCGAGGCATGTGCAATAGTGATACCGAGAAGGGTGATAAAAATAGCAATGCCAGGGTGTCTAAGAACAGACATCATCAGTGTTTGATCTCATTTAAATAGTCTATTAAATCATATTTAGGTATAAATGCGCTGTTTGTTTTTGTCGTATTTTGCTATACAGTAGCAAAACAAATTTAAAACTAAATATAATTTAATGAGAAGATAATGAATATTCAACCAGTAGATAAATTAGAAATTCAGGTATTAGTGGATAACGTCACAGATAGTCTTTCTAGTGTTCCTGATAATGTTACGCATGAAATGGCTTATCTGAAAAAGAATGGAATGAAAGAATTGTCAGGTGAATGTCTCTGCTGCGGCGCGCATGGTCTTTCGCTATTAATAACCGCTTTTAAAGGAAATAAAGCGCATACGCTTTTATTTGATGCAGGCCCAGAAGGCGAAGTATTTAAAAGAAATGTTAACAAACTCAATGCAAAGATCGATGCTGTTGAGGCAGTTGTTTTATCTCATGGTCATTGGGACCATGCGGGTGGTTTTTTAGCTGCTGTAGATTTAATGAAAAATAATAATAATAGTAAAGAGGTTATATTTCATCTTAACCAAGGCATGTTTTATCAACGTGCAACAACAACACATCATGGCGAAGTATTTCCTTTTAAAAAAATACCTAGCATAGATGAACTTAAGCAAAAGGGTGCAAATGTTGTTTGCTCAGATGAGGCACGTTTTCTGCTCGATGATTATTTTTACCTTAGTGGCGAAATTCCTAGGGTGACCAGCTATGAAAAAGGCTTTCCCGGTCATGTACGTCAATTACAAAACGGTGAGTGGCAAGACGATCAATGGATTATGGATGAAAGATTTTTAGTTGTGAATGTGCGCGATAAAGGTCTTATTGTTTTTTCTGCGTGTTCTCATGCGGGAATCATCAATGTCTTAAAACATGCTCAAGAATTATTTCCTACTGTACCGATATATGCTGTGATGGGCGGTTTTCATTTGTCTGGACACGCAGTTGAGAAAATTATTCCACAGACAGTAAATGATATGAAACAGTTCAATTTAGAAATGATTGTACCTGCTCATTGTACAGGTTGGAGGGCAGTCAATGCGTTAGGAAATATGTTTGGGGATAAGGTTGTTCCTTCTGCTGTTGGACGTGCGTATAGTTTTGGTAAAGACTGTCATCCCAATGCACTACCTTAAGGATAAATGCGGCGACTGTAGGGTGGATTAGGTGCGTTTTTTGCACCGTAATCCACCAAACAAAACAAAATATTTTTTTATTTGGTGGATTACGGTGCAAAAAACGCACCTAATCCACCCTACAGTCGCCGCATTTATCCTTAAGGGGGATGACAGTGGAGTGACCACGATTTTACGGACATTATTTTCTAAAATGCAATGTGTATTTATAAGTTAAGACGCCATCATAAGTCAGATCGCTATACGATAATCCATCACACTCTACCGCCACCACTTTTGGATGCATTTCATATGCACCATCGTGTATGGCTAAGGTACAAAAATGTGTCTCATCACCATACCTAACAGTAGCTGTTCCACCTTCGCGTGGACACGAAGAAACATCGTTTAAATAAAAGCTAGTTTCACTGAAGGGCTTAAATACAATATTGTCATCGGTTGCAAAATTAAGAAGGTGAATTCCAGCAGGAGAATCTTCGCCAAGATGAAAATAATCCGAGTAATGACAAAAATTTGTTTTTGCGAATAGGCTTGTAGAACTCATTGTTAATAATGCGGCAACAGTTGCTAAAACTTTAATTTTCATTTCCATATTATTTAATCCATACGTTTGTTAGTCACAGAGATTTTTTTTATGCTTTTTCGATTCATTCGTGGAACTTTATGAATGAATAAAGCGGTTGTAGAGTAGCATAATTAAGAACAGGGTCAAGAGAGAAAGTCATAGTAGAGGTCAAGTCTGGGCAATTTAAAATCAAGAAAAACTTAAGAACATCTCATTTTTCTAAGAATTTTGCCCTAAAGTGAGGCATTTTTCCTTTCGGTAGCTTGCTTAATAATAAGTTAATTTAATTGCGTTATGATAGTTCATTAGTTATTGGTAGTAGGTGCTAACAAATATGTTACATCAAACCGGGAAAAATGATTCTCAATCTAAAGAACAAAAAGCATTTAATGAGGCAGTTACCGCAGCGATTAATGCGAATAATAAAACATTTGATTATAAAGAAAATCGTTATGTAATTCATGAGCAATGTACTACATATCTGGGCGAACACAAATATTACGTACATAAAATAAATGAATGTGACCTCTTTTTAATGTCACCACCGACATCAGGTGACTATAAAAAGTTAGATCAAAATCATTTATATCTTTACAAGAATGAAAAAGAGCAAATTTTTTATAGAATACAAGATTCAGTATTCAAACTCGAAATACGTCAATCCATTAAAGGTAAAAAAGAGTTTAAATTTGAGCAATCAGAAATCAACCCAGTCAAATGTGAAAACTTAGAGATATGTACAACCGTTTTAGTGATGACATCAAAAGCAGGTCATACGCAAATAAATATGCCTACTAACAATAAACATAGGAATAGTCAGAACACACATACGAGTGATCAAAACAAACATAGCGGTAACCATGGCTCTATCCAATCAGTAACGAAATACAAAAAAAATCCAATTGATAATACTATTGATAAAATTACTCCACAAACACCCCTTGTTATAAAAAAATTAACTCAACCTGATTCTAATTTTTGTCATCAAGAAGCCATCGCTGCACGTGAGGCTAAATTGCATGCAAAAGAAATATCAAACGATGGTTATGTCATGGAGAATGCTGGAGACCAAAACTTGATGAAGTATTTGGCTAACAAAAACATGACTAGTCTGACCCTAATCAAACTCTATCGTATACTTGCTGAAAAACTGGTTGATCTCCATGAGAGGGGTTATGCACATTTAGATATCAAACATGACAATATAATGATTGATTCTTCCGATAACGGGTATTTTCCAATTATTAAATTAGTTGATTATGGATTTGCCACTACGCATCCACAATCAAATAAAACTACAGGTTCTGCTCTTTACGCAGCGCCAGAAGTCTTAAATCTAAATGAAGCTTATGATGCCAAAAAAGCAGATGTTTATTCACTGGGTTCTCTTTTTGCATATCATTTTTTTCCTGAAATTAAAGCTGCAACATTGCAAACAACAAAAAGGAAAATTAATGCAGCCGGATTTGTCTATTCAAACGAAGTAGGCGATATTCCTCTTGATCCATATGATGAAAAAATAACAGAAATACTAGATTACAAATTAAAATTGAATGAAAATCCAAATAGTATTACCAATGATACAAATAATATCAATAAAATTACCGAAATAACATTGCGACCCATCATTGAGAAAATGTTGACTATCGATCCCAGCAAGCGCCCTACAGCCCAAGAAATTTTGGCTGATCTAAATCAATTAGAGAGAAAATATTTATCAAATTCTGACGCTTCTATCGGTGAAGTATATGATATGACGCTAGTCTTACAAGCAGATTTAAAATCTATACATCGGTTCGACCTGATATGTAATAAAATAGTAGAAGCATTGCATACGTTAAAAAAATTAAACTTAACACAACCAAAACACTTGATCTGTTTCATCACCCGTCTAGGAATTCAAGATTTATGTACTATCCCTAAAAACGAGCTTAGTATTGATAAATTAATTTCACATATTGAGCAACGTAAGCAATCTTTAAGTAACAAAATAAGTGCATTAACAAATCTTTGTAATGAATATACTGAATCGGACTCGACAAAAAATACATGGAAACGTTATTATTCTAAACAAACTTCACAGCGTGCTTTATATGCATCTAAAAAATGCACGTGCTTTGATGATTATATTAAGTTAAATGGTAAATTACAAAATCTACACAAAGAGTTAATGTCAAAAATTAGTTCAATTGATAAAACAACAAATAATATAGGAAAAAGCTCTCCATTTTCTGACATCAATCACCAATATATGTTTGCTACATCATGCATTAGTATGAGTTACCTATATAATTTAAGTCCATCATTCACTAATAAAATTGAGCAGCCACATCTTCATTTTGACGACTATCAATTAAAGTCATTTACACATGAATATATTAATGCTGGGGATGTATTAAGTCGCCTCAAGTCAGTACGAAATAATTATAGGCAAAAAAGTCAAAAATAACTTAAACAAAATCGTTTCACTTGAATATCAAGCTTCTCGCAATGCACGTAGTTTTTTTTCAAGTGAATCAAGATTAGAAAATCAACTTGGATTTTTAAATAAAATATTACCTGCTTCGACAGAAAATCTTTCGACAGAAAATACTAATTCTTCCGATACGGAAATCTTACAAAACCTAACAAAAGCTTATGAAATAGAACGCAGTTTTTCTTACCGAGCAGCAAGATTTTTTGGTAATCAACAGAAAGTAAATGACTTACAAGATCAAATTAGACAAATTCGAGACGAAGCTTATAACAAATTGACGGGCGACCAAGCAAGTCAAATGACTAGAAAAAAATGTGAAAATTCATGAATATGTACGAACGCAATTTTTTTACCCATGTATTATACTATACATAACACACTATCATTGAGGTCTTTATATGAGTTTAGATAGAGTAACGTTACATCAAAAATATATAGATACTATTTTGGCGCTAGACCTAGAACCCATGATGCTCAATCAAGAAAAATTACGACTGATGCCAAAGTTGGCAGACGAATTGGCTGAGTTAAAAGTGATGATTGATCGAATGCCTTTTTTCGAAAAAATTCTTGATGAATCTTTTAGAGAAGGCGAAATCACGGAAGTAGAGAAAAATGGAATAACTAAATATATCCAACAATGGTCAAAAGAATATTCGCTACATTCAAATAGTCAGGGTCTGTTTAATTGTGAAAGTCAATTGTTCGGGAGAAATAAGAAGAGGTTCAATTTACCAAATAAAACATCTCTATGGGAAAAACTTATTGAAGTTAGCAAGTCTATCGACCGAATTGAGGATGATTTAACTGTTAAAGTGGATAAGAAGCGTGATGAATACATAAAGTTACAGGCTGAATTCAATAAACTTTTAGTAACTCGAGATCAAACACAAAAACAAGATGAGACGAATAAAGAAATTCTTAATAAAACATTTGGGGCAGAAAATATTTCTACTGTAGAAGACATTCAGGCGCTGTGTAGAAAGGATGTTAAAAAGACAGAACTATTGCTAGTAAGTCATTATTCAGATCCTGATTTAGCGTCTGTCATTCAAATGCGCGCAAAAAAATGTCGTGATAAAGGTAATGAACTCATCATCATGACATCCGATCAATTTTTAGAAATAATGAATACGAATCAATTAATTCATGGTATATCAAAAATCAGTTTTTTGCATCACAGGAGAGATGAAACTTATTATTATAAGGATACAATATCTAACATTATAAATAATTTGCCAGATTTAACTGAAATCGTACTTCGAGGGTGTGGCACTGCCAAGAAACCAGGGAAAGAATTTGAATCTGTATATAATGTCAAAAAAGTCAATGAACCCTATGATAAATCACCCTCAATCCAGGGTGGCACGCAGCTCGTCATACAACAAAAAGAAAATAATGAAGGTAACATTCTCACAAAAGTATCGTGGATGACGCAGGAGCCAGGATCTCAATCCTATGTCCGTCATGAAATCACTGATATAGTCAGTGTATCAAAAATGACTGGGAAGAAACCGACTAATGACCAAATAAAGGAATTAACCTGTATTCAAGGCATGCCCTTGTTAAAACATGCAGATCATTATATTTCTCCACTTCGGAAAACTTTTTTTGATAGGAATGCAAAAATGTCCTCAGAGGATATACATAATACGAAAAAAGTATTGCGCCGTGCCAGGACAGAAACCGTCCCTTCTTCACAAGATGATTTGCTATCAGAAATAGTAAGCAATATGACACCTGCACAACGATCAAAAGTATCCGTCAAAGCCTATGTTGCGGGTTACAATGTCCATCAAAACCGAGTCCTGCCGGATCATATGCATGGTCACGATACATCCCCGAAAGCTGTGCGCGTCGGACCGAAACGAAAAAGTTGAATAAAAAATTCAAATTTTTTTATCCCTACAAATAGCCATCAATTCCAAAATGTTATAGTATGTAAACTTAAAATCACTTATTCATTCAACATCAAGGAGGGTAGTTACAATGAAGTCTCAATTACTAACCATGATTTTCTCAATGAGTTTAATTAGTCTTTCTACTGCGCATGCTTATCCCCAAGCTCAAGATGGCGCAAAAATTCTTCAAGATAAAGCCATTAGTTATGCCATGCTCGCGACAAAGGATACTCATTTTGATATTAAAGCAGCTTCACAGGAACTTTCACAAAACGCTTTAGATTTGGGAAAAATGTATAGTGGAAAATATGAATTAACATTACGTGATATCACTTCTTCACAATGTATGGATGAATTGTCCAAATTAGGAATAGATTCAGGACAATTTTTAGATAAAGCATTAGCGCAACAATATAAAACCGTCTTCACGGTCAATGGTAATCAAGTGATGATGATTGCTGCTGGCGCAGGTGAATTAACCTATACCGTCATAGATCAAGGCGGCTTTTGCACTATTGATAAATCGATACACGATGCTTATTGGTCGGCAAACATTATTCGTTTAAGTATTGATGGTCTTAATGTCACATTTAGTTGAGGCATAAGAAGGGGCCATATATTGGCCCCTTCCTTGTAGGAAGGATGGATGACAAGATCACAAATAAAATTAATTTCTCTTTCTTGTTTAGGAGGAATGTTAGAATTTTATGACTTTGTCATTTTTGCTTTGTTCGCCCAGTATTTCGGCCAAGCTTTTTTTCCCACCAACGATCCCATTGCTAATTTGATTAATACATACGCTGTGTTTGCGGTTGGCTATTTAGGTAGACCGTTGGGCAGTGTGATATTTGGTCACTTAGGTGATCGCTATGGGCGAAAGTATGCTTTTACATTTTCAGCTTTCATGATGGCTATCTCTACCTTTTTAATGGGTTGTTTACCCACTTATCAGCAAATGGGATTAACAGCCTCGGTACTTCTCATCGTATTACGCATCATGCAAGGCATTTCCTTTGGCGGCGAAGCCGGTGGTGCAACGGTTTTTATTTTTGAACACATGCCATATCAAAAAAGAGGATTAGGCATCGGGTTAATTTTTGCCGCTATCGGACTGGGTAATGTCTTAGGCAGTTTTATTGGTTATATTCTTACGCACTTGCTCGATGAAAAGGCCTTGCTTCATTGGGGCTGGCGCATTCCCTTTTTAATTGGATTTATTTTAAGTATTGTCGCTTATTTCATCCGTCGCAACACATTAGAAACGCCTGAGTTTGTAGCGTTACAGGTTACACAAAAATGTCGTTTTCCTATTGCGACATTACTTCGATCGCATCTTCCACAAGTGTTAACCAGTATCAGTTTAACTGCCATTACTGGCGCTGCTTTTGCATTGCTTATGTATTTGCCGAATTATTTAACACTGGCTTCTTCTCTGACATTCAACCGTACGTTTTCTAATAATTTAATTGCATTTTTGATGGTTAGTCTCTTTACTGCTATTTTTGGCTATTTATCTGATTTCATCGGTCGTAAAACCCTGACGATTGCTGGATCGATTTTAATGATTTTATTATCTTATTATTTATTCCAATTAATATTTTTTTCTCAGCAATTATTACTTTTTAATTGCTGTCTTGCCCTGCTCGCAGCTATTGTAAATGGTTGTTATTGTTGTTCTATTGCCGAACAATTTGAAACCCGAATACGATACACGGGAATTGCGCTGTCATTGAATGTAGGTATCACTCTTTTTGCCGGCATGACACCGCTTGCATCCATTTTATTATTTAAGCTGACCCATCATTTATCTGCCCCTGCTTTCTTTCTCGTCGCTTGTTCAATCATCAATTTAATAGGCGGATTGGTGATGAAAGACACGCGTAAGAAAGAAACATTTATGCTTGCTACACATACGCTTCCAGAAAATTAATCTTAATACATCCTTAATTAATATTTTTGGCCAAATTACAACAACATAAAGAATTTTGAGGGCGTTACATAAATCAAAATTTGCACCGGAAGTTCGTCGTTGCGAGCCCGCGTTAGAATTTGGGCGAAGCAATCCAGTTTTTGTGTGGTTAATTAAAAACTGGATTAAGAAGGGCTGTTAATTGAGCATTTATTTGTCGTCTCGTATCCATTATTATTTCTCACTTACAGTAAGCAAAAAATATTTATATATGAAAAATGGATGAACTGTCAAATGGTGAGGAAAGATCATGTGGTAATGGCACTAACTTAAGGATAAATGCGGCGACTGTAGGGTGGATTAGGTGCGTTTTTTGCACCGTAATCCACCAAACAAAACAAAATATTTTTTTATTTGGTGGGTTACGGTGCAAAAAACGCACCTAATCCACCCTACAGTCGCTTATATTTATGGAGCTTATTCTTAAGTGCCATTAGATCATGTGGCTTCTGCTCTACGTAAGTAATCTTAACGTAGAGCAGTGCTCATCTTAATATTTAGATTTTTTTATTCAATAAATTCACACTGAAAATCCCGTCTCCTTCTGTTGCCATGAAGAGTTTATTATTTGCAAATTGCAAATCAAAGGTTTTCGAATTAATCATATCTATACGTTCCCACGTGGTTCCTGCATCGCGGCTGAAATAAACCCCATTTCCATAAACACTGCCAAATGCAAATAACGAATTTCCAGTATGAGTAAAGATATGAGGACCGCCCAGTTTCAGAGGAGGAAGATTTTTGATGAGATTTTTAAAATGCACTCCACCATCTTGGCTTTTTTGCAGAGTACCGCCATTGTAATCGACTAAGATCAACTCTCCATTAGCTAAAAAGAGATTGGGCACATAGTAAGGAGAATCTAGGACTGAAGAGGGTAAATCCGCATGCGCTCTTTCCCAATGCGCTCCTTCATCTTTAGATAAGTAAATATCATCATCATTGCGGCACCCGTGTTGGAGAAGTGTAAAGGTGTTTGCAAGGGAAATATTTACTTCTAATTCGGGAAAATAACAATCCATATTGGGTGCATTATAAGCTTTTAAACTTTTGACTTTTTTGGGTGCGCTAGTTTGCCTTTGCTGAAGAGTGGGGATGTAAAGCGGTTTATGTTTTTTGAGAATAGCCGCTTCTTTTTTGCTTCTGTAGAAAGGTGTTGTCAACACAGCATTCCAATTTTCAAGATCAGAAGAAAGGAAAAAACCCTGGCCTGCTCGTAGTATTAATATTCCTCTATCTTGCTCTATGCCAAAAAGGACTTTGATGTCCTTGGGAAGTTCTACCAACTGCCAAGTGTTGCCATTGTCTTTGGATGTGTTGAGACAAATTTGAGAATGACAGCGCACAAGATAGTTGAGAGCTCCTTTATAATAAATCATGTTATAATATTTCTTTGGCAGATGAGTGTAGTGGCTGCCTCCATCCTGTGATAAATACGTTTCAAAAGGATCTACCCAATTATCAAAGCCAACAGTAGTGACAAAATCTGTCTCATTGTTGATACTCAATGCATGAATCAAACCTTGTTTAAAGATAGCTGGATAAGCGACGATGGGACTCTTTAGCGTTTGCGCTGTCGCTAAACCTAAGTTGGTATCAAAATACATTTTGTCTTCGCTATCTTGAGTAATGGTGTATATTCTTCCCTGGAAAGTATTAACAGGTGTTTCTTTAAAATGTTGGTCTAATAACGTGATATTTGTTTGCTTTGTATCCTTGTCCATGCTTGTCACATAAAGATTTTGTTGATTATCGACAAAGCAATCGTTGTTATAACCTTTGTCTTCATACACAAGCTTCACTTCTTGCGGCGATTTGATTTCAAAGAACTGATTTCCAACTCTTAGATATCCCTTGTCTCCTTCTCCTTGAGAACAAAATTGTCTTTCAATCCAGAAATCAGGTTCTGGCGGAATCGGACTGTTTGCGAGTTCTTGCCAACTTTGACCTTCATCATGCGTCACTTGTATCTTGCCGTGATGAGTGACGATATAAATGTCACCATTTGTGGTTTGAAGAATATCAAAAGGATGGCAATTGACACTAAAGGATTTTTCCTCCCAAAGGATTTTCCATGTGCGTCCTTCATCAGGGGATAACAATATTTTCTCATCGAGGATAGCAAAAAGATTTTGCGGATGTGTTTTGCTCTGCAAAAATTTTGGGGGCCAATAATCATCTCCAAAGATATTATCTGAATTTTTGTCCCAATGTTTTCCTAGGTCCTTAGAAATATAAAGGCCTGTTGCATCTAGCGCGAAAAGATGACCGTTTTGCAGCGTCAAGAGTAATTTTAAATTCTCATACAGATTAGGCTTAGGAATGGTTCCTGCGATAGTATTTTTAATAGCATCAATAAGTGTAATTTCGCCTTTGGTGTAAATTAAAAAATGCTTAGGATCTTGCGGAAGTAATATAGGCCGCGCATTGGGGATATCATTTATAAAATCCACGGGAGCTAAAGGGGTGGCATTGAGTGAATAGGCATTTAAAGCTGACAAACTAACAAGGCATGATGTAAGCGCAAAGATTTTTTTCATGAAGGTTCCTTTTTCTATGTTGAATGATGTATTCAAGTATTCCGTATCGCGGGCTTAATATAATTCATTTTAATATTGTTTCCAATGCACGCGCCGAAATTTTATAATGTTGAATATCTTCTTTTTCTACTATAACATTCACACAATATCCAATCGGCAGACGTACCCTAATGAAAAAATTATTATCCGCGCTTTCATTTTTTTTAGTCATTTTATTTTTCCCGTTAATGTCATTCGCATGGAATGCAGTGGGTCACATGGTTGTCGCAAACATTGCCTATCAACATCTTAAGCCTGATGTGCGTGAAAAAGTCGATACGCTTGTCACCTACATGCAGCAACAATATCCTGATATGTCTGCATTTGTGCATATTTCGTATTGGCCGGATGCCATACGTTACCAAAAAATTGAAACGTTTACGCATTGGCATTATATCGATGTGGCATTCAGTGATGACGGAACACAATTAAAAAATTTGATTGATAGTGATAATGCGGTGTGGGCACTCAAAAATATTGAAATGGTTGTGAATAACGAAGGGGCTAACCCATATGAACGTGTGCGCTTTCTTTCTTTTCTAACTCATATCGTTGGTGATTTACATCAACCCTTACATACAGTCAGTCGTATTTCAGCCGCTTTGCCTGATGGTGATAGAGGAGGAAATGATTATTATGTTTTTTATAACGATACGAAGGTCAATCTGCATCATTTGTGGGACATAGGCGTGGGTGAATTTGACGGTGACACGTCACAAAGTCATATTAATGCAATCACACAATCAATTATTTCGCGATATCCTGAAAGTTACTTTGCCACTCAGGTGAATCAATTGGATCCTGAAAGTTGGGTAAAAGAAGGAATGAATAATGCAAAGCAATATGTGTACGACACGCCGCAAAATCAAACGGTGACGAGTGAATATATTGAGAAAGGGAAAGAAGTGTCTGAACAGCAAGCCGCGCTCGCTGGTTATCGTTTAGCAAAAATACTAAATAAACTCTTGGGATCAAGTCTTCATTGGCATTAATCCATAGCGTTGTTGCATAAAGCAATTTCTGAACAAATGTACAATTGACCCTAGCCAAATTGTAAAATCCTGATTCATTACGAGTTTTTAGCAGCAGAAGGTTCGTCGTTGCGAGCTGACGTATCTCTACGAATTCAAAAATGATTTAGGGAATGCAGCAGGAGTGTCACCCCGGAAAACGCGCCGCTACTGTTCTTGTAAAGAATACCGTGCTTGCCGGCGCGTTTATCCGGGATCTGGGCTTTTGCGTAAGTGAAAAAGACGTTTTTCCACAGCCTATACAACTCATCTTCATCCTCATTTTAAAATTCATCTAGGAAAATATATGAATGACCATAATTATTATGTATATATTCTAACTCGCGAAAGAAATAGTGTATTTTACACTGGAGTTTACAAATGATCTTGTTCGACGTGTATATGAACACAAGGAAAATATCATTTCTGGGTTCACAAAAAAATATAATGTAAAGATGTTGGTTTACTATGAGCACTTTGATGATATATACCCATTACACTTCAAGATGCGAAGTTTTAACGCCCAGATTGCGAGAAGTTGGAATGTTTTGATTGAGAAAAACTGCAGCAATACTTGTTGTATTGTGAGGTTTTTCGATTGAAAAACATTTCAAATTCGATGCAAGATGGGATGTTAAAACTCGCATCTTGAGGTGTAATGGGTATATATGCTGCCATTTCACGTGAAAAAGTCATAAAGAAATGGCGAAGAGAATTCAAAATTGCTGCCATCGAAAGTATGAATCCCGATTGGCGAGATTTGTATTTTGAGCTACTGATATAGGAGTATTTATCACTCACTCAAAAAGCCCAGGCCCCGGATAAACGCGCCGGCAAGCACGGTATTCTTTACAAGAACAGTAGCGGCGCGTTTTCCGGGGTGACACTCCTGCTGCATTCCCTAAATCATTTTGAATTCGTAGGTATACGTCAGCTCGCAACGACGAACCTTCTGCTGCTAAAAACTCGTAATGCTCCCTAATGAATCGGGAAGATATAACTCATCCATGCTGACATACGTAATAATATTTTTCTTATAATAGCAACATGATGAAAATGGTCTGTATAAATAGCAGTTTGTCCATACGCGCCGCCTGGCAATACGGATAAATACTTGTTGAATGTTGGGTCAGTGATTTCAATGACGACAGGGACACGACCAGGATAATTTGAGCCTGAATTAATAAGCGTCCCACTTGGCACCACTTGTCCTTCCACTAAATCAGGAAAAACAAATCTTACTTCACCAGAAAAAATGACGCCCGGGATACCATCAAACGTTACTTCTGCTTTGTCACCTTCTTTTAACCGTAAGAGACTATTTTGTCGAAACCAAGCAACATAATATTTTGTTTCTTTATGAATAAATATCATTACTGGACGAATGGGCAATGATACTGACATCATGCCGGGACGAAGTATCACTTGCGTCACATAACCATCTGTTGGTGCTCTGACGGTGGTTTGTTCTAAGTCATAAACAGCATTACTATAATCTGCATTAAGTTGATCTGTACGTGATACTGCTAAATCATATTCTCGAACCGTAATCGCACCTTTCGGCAATAATTGTTTAGCGCGATCAAGGTCCGCTTTGGCTAAAGTCAATTGTGCTTTCAACGAATCAACACGATATTTGAAAGGAACCGGATCAATTTGATATAAAATATCACCGGCTTTCACGGTTTGATTATCGATGACAGGCACATTAATGACCCTTCCTGTGACTGATGAAACAATGGGTGTAGTAATGAAATATTCACGACTAATTTCTGAATAAGGATGGTTATAATTCATAATAACGAGCAGCAAGCCTATTAAAACAATGCCGCCGAGTATGGCAGTCGGCACCGTCCATTTATTTAAAGGAATGTTGAAGAGTTTAAAAATGGCAACGCAAATGGCTGTATAAGTTAAAATTAATATGATGTCCATTTGGCTTTTCCTTCATTCTGAATTTGAATCACGCGATGGCTTTTTCTCAAGCTGCTCTAATCGCACTTTTAATTCTGTGATCTCATTTTCTAAGTGAGTTTGAGCAAATCCCCATCCTCTTTCAGGTTTATATAACATGGCCCAAATCCAAAGAAACGGCCAAATAACATGTAAGGTAAATAAGCTGACCCAGCCTGCGACATGGATAGCATCTTGCTGAGGATGTTCACGCGAAACGGCAATATCATAGGGAATGTCATGCAAAACAATAATGCCATAGAATAAGGTAATTCCTACAAAGATAAGTATAACGAGGGCAATGTAATCCAACATGGGTATCAGTCCTTTGAAAAAATCGTCCCGTATAACGTTGGTAGGGGTCGGGGATCGCAAATTTTATTATAGCAGGTAATATTAAAACCGCCATTGCAATCGCAGGTCGGCAATTCTCGGAGGTCTAAATTTTTTCCTTACTCAGTACAGCACTCTTTTCAGCCTCATCACGCGTTTCAAAAATATGCGGTGATAAACCTCGGTTTTCCAATGCTTCACCTAGTTTTAAACGCATAAACGCACTCGTCGTATAGCGCGAAACGTGGGTGTAATACTTATCTGTTACTTCTTTTACCATATGGGCATAATCATCTATCACGGCTTCATCAATTTGAAAATCATCATAGTTAACAACAACAGGGACTTTTTTATTTAATGGAGCACAGAGTTGATCTACTGCGCGATGAATACTCGCCACATCATTTTTCGTGTGTATATGTAAACCTTGAAAATTATAAAACAATGTTTCATGGCGAGCATCATAAGACATCCGATCCACTAAACTAATGGAGAGTAGGGTGTCTTTGAGGTCCATTGGTCCTTCAAGAAAAATACGTGCATCCATTTGCATAGGCTTGTTGATGATAGGTTTAAACTCCATATGAGGGAGAATATCTCGCTCAATATCAATACCGGGTGCGACTTCAATCAATTCTAACCCTTCTACACCCAACTTAAACACACAACGTTCCGTCACATAAAGTACGTACTGTCCCGCTTTTGCTGCAGCTTGGCCGTTAAATGTAATTTGCTCTACTTTACGCACAAACTTACTTTTTTTGCCTTCTTGCAGAATGTTTATTTTTCCATCTTGAATAGCAATCTTAAGTCCACCCGCTTTAAAAGTACCAACAAATATCACGATGCGGCTATTTTGTGTGATATTAATGAATCCTCCCGCACCGGCTAGTTTCGTGCCAAAACGACTGACATTAATCGAACCTGTCGGATCACATTCCGCAAGTCCTACGCAAGCAAGATCAAGGCCGCCGCCATCATAAAAATCGAATTGCTGATTCATGTCTATGATGGCATCCATATTGATACCAGAACCAAAATTCAAGCCACTCGCTAATATGCCGCCGATGAGACCAGGTTCAGCAGTGAGTGTGATGTATTTCAACAGTTTTTCTTCATTCGCAACCGCTGCCACCCCTTCTGGCATGCCTATACCGAGATTAATAATTGCATTTGGCAGTAATTCGAACGCTGCCCGACGTGCAATAATCTTACGCTCATCGAGCGGCATCGGTTCGATGACATCTAAGGGTATACGCACTTCGCCTGAAAAAGCAGCATTATATTGAGAGGCGAACGTCTGAAAGTGATTCTCTGGCTTTGCAACGACAACACAGTCAACAAGAATGCCTGGCACTTTGACTGTTCGAGGATCAAGCGAGCCATGTTCAGCAATACGCTCGACTTGCGCAATCACTAAACCGCCGCTGTTTCTCGTTGCAATCGCAATGGCTAACACATCTTGCGTGAGACTTTCATGTTCCATTGTCATATTCCCTTCAGGATCTGCCGTGGTGCCGCGGATAAAGGCAATGGAAATAGGAAAAGCTTTATAGAAAAGTAATTCTTCGCCATTGTGATGCATGAGATTAACAATCTCTTCCTTTGTTTTTGCATTGATTTTGCCGCCTTCCATACGCGGATCAACAAAAGAATTGAGTCCCACTTTCGATACGGTACCTGGAAGACCGCAACCAATCGCACGATACATATGCGATATCACGCCAAGCGGCAAATTATAAGCTTCCACTTT
>Ga0207078_1065_pt2 | contig 16492 bp, 16 predicted proteins | sample Alteio_BWMinHeat_60_FD_153579 | JGI IMG/M metagenome (GOLD analysis project Ga0207078, IMG submission 153579) | Enriched cells from forest soil in Barre Woods Harvard Forest LTER site, Petersham, Massachusetts, United States -... | ecosystem: Environmental > Terrestrial > Soil > Temperate forest >... | reverse complement strand
AGGTCATGAAGCATCCGGAACGTTTTGTCGGGATGCATTTTTTTAATCCGGCGAACAAAATGCCCCTGGTCGAGGTCATTGCCTCCGATAAAACATCCCCTCAAACAATTGCTACGGCGATTGATCTTTGCCGCAAATTAGGAAAAACGCCAATTGTCGTGCGCGATTGCCCCGGTTTCCTTATCAATAGAGTCTTCATTGTGAGCGACAATGAAATTTTAAATATGTATGTCGAAGGGGCAAGTGTAAAAGAACTCGAACAAGCGATGTTTGATTTCGGAATGCCGATGTCCCCATTTGCTTTAGCTGACGAGGTAGGCAATGACATCGGATATAAAGTCTCCCAGGTGTTTGAACTTGCCTATGGCTCCCGCATGCCTATTCCTGCTTTATTGAAAGCGATGAATGATCGTAAACTCTATGGTAAGAAATGCGGCCAGGGCTTTTATCTATATTCCGGAAAAAAAATGACTTTCAACCCTGAAGTGGAAAAATTGCGCAAAGAGTTAAGCATCCGGTGCAAATCCTTTACTCAACAAGAGATCATCGATCGCGTATTTCTGCTCATGATCAATGAATCGGCCCGTTGTCTGGAAGAAAAGATTGTCGCAAACGCAAAGTACCTGGACATGGCATTCATCTTAGGAGTTGGATTTCCCCCTTTCCGTGGAGGTCTTTTACGCTATGCGGACACCTTAGGCATCGACTATATCGTTAACCAGCTTAAACGCTATCAGTCTATTTACGGGGAACGCTTTGCGCCGTGCAATTTTCTTCTCGAAAAACAAAAAAACCGGCAAACTTTTTATTAATACAGAACCGCGATAATAAAAAAAATTACCACAGAGCCCACAGAGCTCACAGAGAAAAATGATTCATTTTAGCTTCGGCCATTTCAACGATTATAACGATGTAACGATATGAACGATAAAAACTATACATAAGGAAATTTAATGCTTGAATTGAATCTAGTCACTTTTATCGCTAAGGCGATAAAAGTGAAGCGCTTGGACCGCTACTTGAAAGGCTTAGTCCAGACTACTTAAAACAACCTAAAATCGCCTTTCAAGTAGCGGTCCACTGGAGAGTTCTAAAGAAACAGGAGCTTTATTGTTCATATCGTTATATCGTTCTCATCGTTGAGGGTCTCCTGCACTACAGCATCAAAGATTTATTGAAAATCAAAATATTGATTCACGATGTGTATAATTTTATCTGTGGGCTCTGTGGTAGTTTTTTAATTAATGATCAGTCACCCTATGAATTTGAAAAGACCAAGAGTAGTTCCAAAACTCAAAGTAATCGTTTTTTTGTTGATAATGATGCCTGGAGCTTTAGCTGCGGAAGGTCCTTTCCCTGCATCGCTTGAGCACATCCAGTTCGATCAGCTCGAAACGGAGGATATGTCCCGGTTTGATAAAAAAACCATCACTGTCCGCGGATTTCTTTACTGTGTAGATGGCAAATGTGTTTTAGCTGCAAGTCCCAACATTAAAACCTGCTGCGTGACCAATCCGGAAAAGCAACCGCATATATATGTCCAAGCCGGTTCAAACATACCTGTCGATATCACCCGTGCCGTGACCTTAAAGGGTACATTTGCCTTTAAACAGCATAATCACTATGTTCTTGAAAATGCTGAAATGATGGAAGAGGCCGACTCTCATGCACAATACTACATTGCACTTCTTGTCTCTTTATTTATAATCATTGCTGGTTTATACTTTGCTCTGAAATCATCCCGCGGGAAAAATAAATATGACTGAAAAAATTGCCATCTTAATGGCTACCTATAATGGAGAAAAGTACATTAAAGAACAGCTTCAGTCTCTTATAAACCAAACATATCGAGATTTTCACATTTACATTCGCGATGATGGTTCGACCGATCACACGATACAGGAAATTGAACCTTTTTTAGATAGATTTCCCGATAAAATCACCCTAATAAAAAGCCATGTCAACATTGGCTGCCGGGAAAATTTTTCAAAACTTATCCAACTGCCTATCGGTGAGCCATATCTTATGTTTTGCGATCAGGACGATGTTTGGCTCCCAAATAAAATTCAGATCAGTTTGGAAAAAATAAAATCGGTCGAGTCGGTCAAAGGAAAGCATCATCCTTGCCTTAGCTTTACAGATCTTGTCGTCGTCAACGACCGGTTAGAATGGCTCTCTTCATCTCTATGGAAATATGCTCAGATGAATCCTGCAAAAACTTCTCTCAACCATCTTCTTGCCGAAAATAATATCCATGGATGCACAACCATATTCAACCAAGCCCTTTTCAAGAAAATCCCATCCCTTCCGGAAGGTGCCCATTCCCATGACTGGTGGCTGGCACTCGTTGCTTGTGCGTTTGGCACGATTCAACCAATTTATCAACCAACGATACTTTATCGAAGGCATGCATCAACAGTAACGCAAGCCTCCTGTGTCACCTTTAGCATGTTATTTAATAAATTGTTAAGGTTATGTAAAAAGGTTTATCGTTGGCCATCCGGGAAGAAAAACCCTCTGATAGTAAAGCGACAGCCTCTAACAGTAAAGCAAGCAAAAGCTTTTTTGGAACTGCACTCTAGCAAATTGACAGAAAAGCAAAAAAAAACTTTATCGGTTTTTGCCTCATTGGACAATGCCGGGTTTTTTAAAAAGCGAATGCTCATCATCCGGCACCGATTTTGGCGCAATCATTTCATGAAGAACTTAGGTCTCTTTGCAAATGGCCAGTTTATTTAACTTTATACCGAACGTGATTCAAAATTTGGTTTTTGAATCACCTTCGGTATAGGCTTTTCTAATCATCGAGTTTGGACATGACAGACCAACCAAATATCAGCATTGGGATGGATAGCCCGCCATAAATAAACCACCATGACCCATCCCACTGTAAAGTAAATACTCCATCGCGGGAAAAAATCATCATAGCCAAGCTAAAAAGGAAAAAAAACGTACCCGAAGATAAAGAAACGACCGCTAGCAAAGAACGATTGAATGAACCGGTTGAAACAGTCTCTTCCTGATTTTTTTCCGGCTCTTCTGCTTGCATTTCTTTGTAGGGAGAATCTGGAATCGCATTGCCCGAAGTAGTATCAAATTGGTAAGGAGGTGTAAATAATTTGCCGGGATTATCTAAGGATGCCGGGATGACACTGACTCCACAAAGATGGCATATTTCTTCAGACATAGTAATGCGCCCTTCACAATTCCAGCAGAGGCGCATTTTGACAGGTTTGTTCATTTGATTAATATCTATATAGTCGCAATTTTGAATGATTATTTATTGTTTTTAAGTCTACCATATTAAACGATTTTGGTAAAAACGATATAGCGATTTTATTGAGTCATCTTTATGTACATATCATGATAGCCATTTTGCAAAAGAGCTTGCGCCACTAATTTGACATAATAATCCTTGTCCATTATCGCTTCCATCGTGTCAACGCGAAACATACATCGTCCAAATAAATCGGGACTGCTTGCTGCTTGTCCGGCAATATCAATCGGCCGTACAATATCGAGAGACTTGCCGGTCACATTATCGTCAAAGAAAAGCGATAATGGATGGCTTGCGCTTGAGTCAAACAGGAAAGGTTTGCCTGACCGTCCCAATTCTCCATCGGCATTCCACTCTTTCCAATCGTTGAAAATCGCTATATGTCCAATTGAATTTTGGTATAATTGGAATATAGAGGCAGCATCGGAAAGCTTTTCGTCATCATTAAGTTTTAATTGACAACCCTCAAATTTGCCATAATGGGAAAATCTAACCCCTGTGCACGTATTTTCGATGAGCCCGGCTGCATCATTCAAGTCCCCGCCAAATGTGCATAGAATCAATTTATACGAAATCTGACACGCCTGCAATTTTTCCAAGAGCACGTAAAACGACGGAAATATACTTTTTTTTATTTGATTTGAGGCGGGATCGATAAAGGTCTGCTTAAGATATTCATATTTAGATAACACCTCTTGACAAAGCTCAGGGTTGTTTTGTTCTATCCAACTCACAAACTGTGAAATCATCTTTTGCCGTTGTTTCTTCAAAGCAATGTCGCTCTTGTCGCCAGGTAAAAGCTTTGTGAAGACATATTCTTTAAAAGAAACCTTCTCACCGCCTTGCTCCCAAATCGCAAGAGTACTTTCAGAAAGAAGCGAGAGCAGTGCATATTCCCCATAAACGGCCTTAATAGAGTCAAATAACATCAAAGTGCCGTTGAGATCAAAATGTAAAACTAAACCATCCTGAGTTATTGGTGGAATTGGTTTTATAATTTTTCCATCGCTGCTGTGAAGGAAGGAAATAGAAAATGCAAATACGATCACATACAATCTAAAAGTGCTAATACCTCTGATTGCGGAAAAAAAATTAATAAACATCATTGAACCTCTTAGAGCTGAAACAACCGGTCAAAAGCCGCCTGGATGGAAGGGGCTGTTGGGCTAAAGGTCATTAATATGAGATCAGCTTGTGGAAAACTGCTCGCGTCAACGGGATCTCTTAATACAATGACAATTACAGGTTTTTTAGAGTTTAGCAGCGCTTGAAATAAAGTCACCTGTGATTGATTTTTCCAGGCATTGTAGGAACACATAATGAGAACATCCGCCTCAACTGCCATATTGCACGCCAGTTGCATTTCAGCTTCATCCGGGTTCAGGCTTCTGAAAAATAGCATGGGAGTTTCTTTCCCTGATGAAAAATGGGAAACTTGTTTAATACTGTCCTGTACAATGGCAGGGGCAAAAATTGCTATTTTTTGTTGTCCCGGTGACGGTAATGTGCTGCTATTTTTTATCTCTTTTAAGCTAAGCGCTGCGATATTTATTGCAAGCTGGTTTTTCTCAGGAGTGCCGACCCCTTTTAAATCGCACTCATCATTGGACGCTCCAGATAATAAATAAGCATTTTTTAAAGCTAAAATCCTTCGAACAGCCTCATTCAAACGTTGTTCGGAAACAATTCCGTTTTTGACTGCATTGACCACTGCCTGATGAATTCTTTCAATATCGGCGACCTTAAGCTCTAAATGCGTCTTTGAATCCACTAACTGTTTGCCGCCCAATAATAAAATATCGCATCCTGCATTCAATGCTCTTATCGCCGCATCATCGATCGGGGAGCAGTTTTTAAGAAGCCCTTCCATCACTAAGGAATCTGAAATGATAACGCCTTGAAAACCGATTTCTTTTCGTACAATATCTAAAACGTCCTTAGAAAGAGTCGCGCAATGGACAGGATCAATCGATGGCACAATGATGTGCGCTGTCATGATTGTATCAGCCTGCGGGGCAAGCTCGAAAAAAGGCAAAAGTTCAACTGCTTGCAACTGTTCCCTGGATTGTTTAAGCACAGGAAGATCGGAATGAGAATCCACCTCTACATTACCATGTCCAGGAAAATGTTTTAGAGAAGTGATGATCCCAGCCTTGTGATACCCATGAAGAGCACTTTTTCCAAAACAGACCACAGTATCGGGAGAACCTCCGAATGAACGGATGCCAATGACAGGGTTGCGGGGATTGGTATTGACATCGATGACGGGAGAGAGATTAAAATTAACCCCGACGCATTTAAGTTCCTGACCCATTGCAAAGGAACATTTTTCCGCGAGGCCAGGATCATTCGTCATCCCAAGCGCCTTATTTCCCGGAAAAACCGTAAACCCTTTTGTTAACCTGGCGACAACCCCTCCTTCTTGATCGACAGCAATAAAAAGAGGGATGGGATTGCGGTTTTGTTTGCTTAAAGCTTGCAACCCGGCGCTTAATTGCCTTACCTGCCGGGGAGAGTGAAGTCCATTTGCCCAATTATAGTATATGATTCCACCGACAAGGCTTTTTTGAATCAATCTTCTGGCATCATCATTCGCTGTTTCTCCATTGAAATGGACCATGAGCAACTGGCCTACTTTTTCCTCGAGGGTCATTTCCTGAAGGCCGGCAAATGCCGGAATGGAAACGGCAATCCCTATAATCAAAAATAAAAATTTAGTAATCATGATCTTTTTGCTTATTTTTAGCAGATGATTTGGCGAAAGCGAAGTTGTCGTTTTGGCTTATTTTGCGTCTTTGGGTTCCGGTATATTTTTTCCCTCTATGCAATTGGCGACATAATGATCATAATCCCACTGTTTGCAATAACAAAATTTTTTATGGGGATCGTTTTCTACATAAAAGGGACGGTCTTCCGGTGTTTTTTTCCGCCAGTTACATATTTGAGAGCACCAGCACAGGCAATTCGGGTCGTTCAGACACTCTTCTTTTGAAGAGCAGCAAGTTGCCGAATGGAGATTTGCAGGCGGGCAAACGGTGATGGAAAGCACCACAATCAAGAAAAATATTCTGCACATAGTCGGTTACCTCGTTGTTGATTCCATTATTAACAAAACAGCGAAATAAAAACATCAGAAAACGATCCGAGTTTTAAGAACCTGTTCAAAATCTTTCTAATTATTAAATATAAACTACCACAGAGCCCACAGAGCCCACAGAGAGTGAAAATACCCCTTTGTGTACTCTGTGGGCTCTGTGGTAGTTTTAAAGGTTATGATATCGCCACTAAAGTTTTGTAGACAAATAAACTTCAAGAGCTAAGAGATTGTCTATTTAAAAGATTTTGAACAGGTTCTAAGACAATCTCTTAGCGAAGGTCATAGACTGCAGCAACTTTGTAAAATCCAGGAGCGGTATAGTACTCAATCACATCGTTGATATCTTGTTCGGGAGAGCAGTAACTAATAAACTGGTATGTATCCTCAAAATCATAGATATCCCAAATGATGAGCATATGAGTGGCACCGTTAGCCAAGCCGTTACGATAGCCATCATTAAACTCTTGGGATGTAACAAAGGGTGCGGTCGCACTGCCTGGCACATGCAGTCCAAACACCAACAAAGCAGATAATGCCAGTATTCTTTTATAAAACTTTAACATCCTTCACTACTTTATTTAAAAAGTTATTATAATAAAACTAAAATAACGATTTTATATACAAATCTTTTAAAAGTCAATAATAAAAGGTTCTTTCAATAAGGAATAGCGCTCTTCGTATTTCTTGCGCTCTGCATCGTTCAAGACCACAACATTTTGAATACTTACATTTTCATCTTCTTCTGATTGTTTATGGGCAACGACCATTACAGCAACATCATTTAAAGTAAAAAACAGACGCATATAATGGCTTTTTATTTGTGAAATAATCACATTAGTAAGCTTAAGTCCTCTCTCTTTCACTTCTATCCCATCAATGATTGCAGCACATGTGTAAAACGAATTTGCAGGTTGCGGGAATGTACACTCATCTACAATAAAAGTTTTATCAAAATGTTGATATTGGGCTTGCCAAAACACACCTGGCAAGTCAATATATTGAGTTGCCTGTAATTTTTTTATATAGTGCAATGCATTACCTGGCTCAATGGATATCAGCCGGCATTGTGAGACCGGATCAAGGAGGATAGGAACATCAATGAAACCGCTTTCCAGTAAAATAGTTTTGGCACCTTTTATTCTCACTTTGTCTCTTTCTCTGGCATTAGCCAAAAGCTTTTCATCTATTTTAACGACATCGGAAGAATAGAGAGGGAAAAAATTCGTGCTGTATGGGAGGCATACCATGGGAATGTTTGCAATAATTGGATAGGTAATAGATGACATCATCGCCTGCAAGTTTTCAATGGCCCCTGGAGAAAAATCGATCGCGGCAAGATCATCAAAAAAACTTTTCCAATGGTAAACAGGGGCCAAGGGTAGCTGCCAGCAACTTTTTTCATGATCGTAAATCAAATCCGATGTTGTCAGAAATGGCTTACCATAGGAGGGTAGGGAAGTTGTCCATTTGCAATAGCTTGCACAGTCCGTCAGGGTATCGCACATAATAGGAAAATGATAAAATGCATGTAATCCCTTATTGAAAAGCAAAGGGAGATGATTTCCTCCTCCATAACAGGTAGCATAATGAAAGAAATGGGTCTTTACTTTCGAATGAAAAAAATCGAGCAGCAAAGTAAATTCCTCAGCAGTCAAATCGGCTATAATGGGCTGGCAGCTCCACTCCAGTGTCCCATTGCGATTCGTTTCTTCGTAATCAGAACCGCCATGTCCGGCAAGTAAAATATTCCATGCGTAAGGCATCTCTGCTGTATCATTATATGTGACAAAAAAATCGGATAAGACATCAGCAATGGATGAGGAAGAAGAAAAATCGAAATAAAGGGAAGGGCTTTCTTCGGGATAATCTACTTTATGCAATGAATCGATCTTAAACCCAAGAGGGGAATTTTCGGCGGAATATTTTTTGGGGATAAACAAATAAAAGCCCGAATTGTTCTTATAAATATCCCAATCATTATGGTCAAAAGGGGTCATGTAATCGAGAAAAAGTTGATAATTTCCAGCCGTTATTTTCTGTGAACCATAGTAAAACTCATTGTTAATATTTTCCACGACCAGATATTTATTCTGAACCGCATCATTATCGAGCTCATTGTACAGATGGCTCCAGTATTCGCAACGTTCATTAATTGTCAGATACATGTTATAGATCTGATGGCTTTCAGTATCTTGCTGAAGCAACCCTTGTGCGAAATAAAGCCGCTTTTCGACAAATGCACTCCATAACTGTGCGTTAATTAATATGGGTATTTCCTTTTCGGCAATTGCCGATTGGAGGCGGCTTGTCAAAAACCATCCGTTCAATATACCGATATTTTCATTATTGCGCCTCTGATCGAGAAGAATGAGGCAATTGCGCTGCTTATCATTGATGGTATCGATACCCCAGCATGAGAGCATGGAAACAAGGAAATAAATCGCGCTTATATTGATAAGAACCTGTTTAAAATCTAAAGTTCTGTCGATTTTCGGGTTGTTTTGAGCCGATTTTCGACTTAAAATTTCAGGGAATATTTGTTGCAAAGACATGGCGATTTTCCTGATTTTCTATGTTTGTTTCCAACCCCATAAGGCAAGCCTTATGGGGTCGGCTTTACTTTAACGATATGTATAATGATCCCGGGAATTCGTTACAGAAGTCCCGGCATTGGTAGTGACGGTGACATCTACGGGTCCGGGATTGCCTGCAGGGACAGTCGCAATGATCAATGTGGAAGAAATGACGCTAAAGCTCAACGCCTCGTTTCCGCCAAAACTAACTTGAGTTACATCATCGAAATTCGTCCCCGTAATTCTTACAGGATTTCCCCCGATTGAGAGGCCATTATTTGGATAAACATTTGCTACTGCGGGAGGAGGGGAACCAAGCGGCTGATAAGTGTATTGATCATTCGGAGAGATCGATGAAGTGCCGGCAGTTGTGATCACCGTAATGTCCACGACGCCAGGAACTCCTGCAGGCGAGGTGGCAATAATCTCTGTAGGTGAAATGACTGCAAATGATGCGCCTGTCGAACCAAAGCTGACTGAAGTGACGTTAATGAAATTTGTCCCCTTGATCGTAATCGAATCACCTCCGGATGTTGAACCAGCATTGGGATCTACATTAGTGATCGTCGGAGCACTTATCCAGGCCGCCGCCTGAATGACATCCATGGTATTGCTTGTCCAATCGACAACAGCATATCCCGTCATGTCCACGGCAATTTTGGGAAATATTGCCCCTTGCCCATATGCCGAAAGATCTACCGGGGCAGACCATTCTCCGCCAAAGGGCAGGATTGACGTCTGAACGACAACATCATAGCCATTATCTCTATCCCAGACGGCATAGGCATTGCCAAAACCATCGATGACAACATTCGGGTCAAAGGAAAATGCTCCGGCCGGGGACAGTGTTGAGGGTGAAGTCCAGGAACCTCCAAAGGGCAATTGCGCTGCCTGAACATAAATGTCGCTTCCCGAACACTGACCAAAGACAGCAATGATATTGCCATCTGAATCTATGGCAACATCTGGTTGAAAAGCATCGGATTCAGGAGTGGAAACGACAATGGGGGCAGACCAACTTTCCCCAAACTGAAAAGTAGATGCTTCAACCGCAAAACACGAATCAACGAATCTTTCCCATATTGCAACGGCATATCCGGAAGGGTTCATTTGAATTTGAGGATTTCCGGAACCTCCTGCGGACAAATTAATGGGGAGCCCCCAAGTTTTTCCAAAGGAAAGCGTTGCACTTTGAATTGTTTGGTTGGTCACATCAAGCCAGACGGCAACCGCATTTCCGGAAGATTCCACGGCTATTTGCGGCACATATGTATCGATGGATGATGAGATAGCTACAGGTTGAGACCAGTTTCCGCCAAATTGGAAAGTAGCCGCCTCTGTCATATTGCGGGAACCATCATAATTTTTCCATACAGCAACGGCATAACCGGAGGAGTTGATCGCGATTTGCGGTACCTGACCCGGCTTTAAAGAGGGCTTAGAAATATCCATTGGCGAAGACCACTCGCCATCGGATGGAAGGATTGTCGCCCTGACAGTTGATTCAGCCCCTTTACACTCTTCCCAAATTGCAATGGCACTGCCTTCGCAATTCACTGCAATTTGCGGATAACATTGTGTGTGATATCCCGAATAAGATGAAATGGTCGCAGCATCAGACCAGCTGCCTCCCTTTGGCAAAATAGCAGACTGAATGTTTGTATTGAAGCCATCGAACATGCGCCATATTGCAATAGCATTTCCAGCTCCATCTATCCCTATTTGGGCTTTATCTGAAGATGGGGGAGAAATCGTGGTGTCTGGCGACCAGACAGCCCCCAAGGGATTTACAGAAAAAAAACATAATAACAAACATGCATGATAGATTGACGACAGGACTTTATACATACTTTCCTCTTTGTTAACTGGTATAGGCTTCATTCAAGCTGCCATTGAGACAGATTCTTAAGGTATTAATATGTATAGGTTTTTTTGTTTAAACTCAAGGGGAATTATGAAAATTTTTATTAGGACAGGCCCTCAGAGTTGACTTTGCGACTCTTCGGCAGTGATCCATTTGCTGACGAGAATGACGCCGCACATGTTTCCAAAAATATTAACAACTGTGCGTATCCGGTCGATGATCCGGTCAAGCGGAAGGAGAAAAGTGATCGCCGAGAGGGGAATATTCACGATGCGAAAAACGACGACAAGACTGACCATGCTGGTTTCAGGAATCCCTCCCTCCGCCATACCTCCAAGAATACATGCAATGGCGAGAAGAATTTGTTGCGACAACGAAAGGTCTAATCCGAGCATTTGAGAAAAAAATAGAACAGCTGCCATTTCGTACATCATCATCCCTCCCACGTTAATGGAAGCACATAAGGGAAGCATCAGGCGGGTGACAAATGGTTTTGAGCCAAGAGCATCGGCTGTTTGCATGGCAACGGGCAGTGTAGCTACGGAACTGGATGTACCAAATGCGGTGGAAAAAACAGGCAAACTTTGCTGAAGTATATAAGAGATTTTTTGTTTCGAGATAAATGTGACAGCAAGAAGTTGCCAAAGGCCATGTAAAAAAAGGCCAAGCATAAGCACGCCGACAAACCCGAGTAATGCAGCAAAATTTTCCTTTAGATTACCGCTAAGGTAAGATTCCGCAACACCCGCCCCGACAAGGGCAAAAATACCGATAGGGGCAATTACCATAACACCGTTAAGACATTTTGTCGAGGCATCCCGGATGCTGATCGCCAGATTAATCACAGGTTTAGTGCTGCTGCCGGCAGCAGTGCAGCCAAGACCGAACATAATGGAAAAGGCGACCACGGGCAAAAGTTCAAAATGAGTAAGCGAATAAAAAATGTTATCGGGGAAAATCGATACGAGGAAGTCTGTGAAGCCGAAACCTTCTGTGCTTGGCGGCTGGTATTCTTGTCCCTTTAAGAGCATATCGGGGTTGCCGCCGATCCCAGGTTGAAGTAAGTTAAAGAGGCCAATGGCTATCGTCACAGCAATGATTTCACTTAAAGCCATGTAGCAGAGCAATTTTTTGGAAAGGGATTTTAGCGAAGAAACATTCCCGGAAAGATCGCCAAGAGCCGCGACAAGCGCGGAACAAATCAAAGGAAGGGCGAAGAGTTTTAGGAGATTGATAAAGAGATTGCCAAGGAACCGGATGTGTTCAAACAGATTTGGCGCGATAATGCCGAGCACAATCGCACAAACCACGCTGATCAAAATAAAATATTTATTCATTATTTAATATCTTCTAAACTTTTTCTAAATGATCAAATTGTATCTATTGCTTGCATAAATGTCCAGATTAGGCTTCTTACTCTCTAATTCGTTGATTTATTAATTGAATACTATCAACAGCATGTTGCCAGGCCGTATAAATTTGTTTCATGCTGTTCGCTCTTAAATCTCCTGCGATGAATAAATTTGGGATTGATGATTCGCCATTTAAGTCAGTAATTACCAAACCACTTTCATCAACTTGAGCGCCAATCTGCAATGCCAGCTGATTATTCGGCCTAATTCCCAAAGCTATAAATCCAATGTCGGCTTCTACTGCATGATCATTTTCAAGCACGAATCCGGTGAGTTGCTTTTGTTCTTTATTGCCGAGAACTTCCTTGATCGGAGCTTCTAAAATATTAATGTTTTTGTTCTGGATTTGTTTTAAGAGTTCTGGTGTAAATTCATGTATCTTACCATTTGTCAGAATGGTCATAGACGTAAGTTGATATTTTTCCAATAAAAGCAAGGCGATATTCGCTGCAGATTCTGAGTGTCCGATTATAACGGTCTTTTTTCCAAAACTTCGATGGCCATCGCACAAAGAGCAATAGGCTATCGTTTGTCCATTTGCATATTTAAGAATAGGATCGATGCTTCCTTGAATACGAGGTTGCTCATCCATGATTCCTGTAGCCATCACCACATATTTCGCACAATAAATACGCCCGGTTCCATCTGTTAATTTAAAAAAATCGATATCTTTTTCGATGAAAGAGACAGACTCCTCAATCACATAAAGATTATGACTTAATGGACTTTGAGTTAATTCTTGTAATACTTCGTTGCGCAATTCTAAAATCGGCCTTTCGTATTTTCCAAGACCAGGTATATTATCTATTTTCCTGACCCAATTCCCACGCGAACATCTTCGTGCTTGCTTGGCTCCTGTAAAAAGAAGCACTTCGTTGTTGTTTAATACTGCCCGTTTTACTGCCATTGTACCCGCCGCACCGGCGCCGATGATCGCGATAGGGTATATTTTTTTTTCTTCAGGATTTTTAGTTGTAACCGGAATCTCTTTCGGATCTGAAAGTCCACTTGTCTCAACAGCTGTTATCACGTGATGAAGACTCATTGTGGATATTAAAAACAATATGACATAATTTTTCATAAGATTTTTCCTGGCATCATAAATTAGGGCGTGTCGTCAATTGATAATAGCCTACAGCAGGCGAAATTTAAAGGCTTCGGGAAAATGATACAGAATATCGGAGGCGATCATCACAGAAGGGGTCATTTCTTCTGCAGCATATTCACCGGCAAGCCCGTGCAAGAATACCCCGATTTTCGCCGCGTTCTCAATTGAGGCCCCTTGAGCCAACATCGATGCGATCAATCCAGTCAATACATCTCCACTGCCTGCAGTAGCCATTCCCGGATTTCCTGTTGAATTAATAAAAACCATCTCTTTATCACAAAAAATAAAAGTCACCCCCCCTTTAAGGACAAGACATACATTTTTTTCTTCCGCAAACCGGCTGCAGGTTTTAAGGAATTCGAGGTCAATGACAGGTCGCTCAGTGATCTGTAACAGACGCATCATTTCTCCCACATGCGGTGTCAGTATCGTCTGTTCGGGCAGATCGATCCAATCTTCAGCTAAAATCGTTAATCCATCTGCATCGATAACGCACGGCTTAGTCAACTTGGGTAAAAGATAACGCAAAAGGTCGCGCGATTGATCGGTTACCCCAATGCCTGGGCCGATGAAAGTTGCCGCCCCCCTGTTAAGAGCATCGACTAAACTTTCCGGCTGTTCGTAATGAAAAGCTGCTTTGATCAGTTCCGGCATGCATCCTGCAAATTCTGCCAGCATCCCTTCCGGATACATTAAACGTACAATACCCGCCCCGCCCCGCAAAGCTGCGGTGGAGCTAAGAATTGCCGCGCCCGGCATACCAGGAGAGCCGCTTACGCCGACTACTAAACCAGCCTGATACTTATATCGGTTATAGGGAATTTTCGGCATTTGAGGTTGAATATCTTGAAGATCAAGCAAATAGAAATCAGAATCGCATTCTTCGAAAAAAATCTCAGGCAACCCAAAATCGATATAACGCAATTTGCCGACATGATTCCATCCGTCCCGAAGGAAGAAACCAATTTTTGGAAGACCCAGGAATGCAGTTTCTGTCGCTACAATAGCAAGTCCCATCACTTCGCCGGTATTTCCATTCAAACCGGATGGGATGTCAACTGAAATAACGGGTAAGCCAGAATTGTTCGCATACTCGATGATCTCATAAAATTTTCCCGACACTGTCCCGTGAAATCCGGTACCAAAAAGACCATCGATAATCACCCCCCTATCCGGCAATTCCTCCTGCGTAATAATCATTTGTCCGCCGTTATTGATAAATCTTTCGAAATTTTGCTTACAAAGAGGCGAACATTCATCTATAGGCACAACCTGGATTGCAAATACTTCGTATTCAAGAGCGAGCAAGTGCATTCCCGCCACATAAGCGTCCCCTGCATTATTTCCCTTACCGCATAATAAGATGGCAATTCTTTCTATTTCATTTTTTTCGACATAATCCTGGACGACAAGGGCAACACCGCTGCCCGCTTCTTCCATATATTCTGCAGAAGAGGCTCCGGAACGATATGCCGCAGATTCGATATCGATCATTTGATCCGGTGTGATAACTTTCATTATAAATGTTCTTCCTTAATTGTACGCAGCATCAAAGAATGCACTGCATCTATTGGCCTCATATTCTCATAAATGATTTTATAAACAATTTCAGTGATCGGCATTTCAATCTGGATCTGCCTACTTAACTGTAAAGCCGAAACACATGTATAGGCACCTTCTACGACCATTTCAATCTCACTTTCCGCTTCTTTTGGCGTTTTTCCTTGCGCAATCAAATATCCAAACCGGCTGTTCCTGCTGATCATGGAACAGCATGTCAGGCACATGTCTCCCATTCCTGAAAGTCCATAAATCGTTTCGGTCTTGCAACCCCTGGCTACTGCCAATTTGCGAATTTCATGAAGGCCCCGGGTGATCAATGCAGCTTTTGAACTGGACCCTAAGCCCAATCCTTCGGAAATTCCGCAAGCAATTGCGATAATATTTTTTAAAGCACCGCCGTAAGCTACTCCGCATATATCGCTGTTCGGATAAACACGAAATGTATTTGTAGTAAAAATATCGCAAATTTTTAGCATGACATCGTAATCGAAAGCAGAACCGACAACAGACGTTGGAAGACCTGCAATTACCTCCTGGGCATATCCGGGTCCGCTTAAAAAACCTACCTGCGATCGGGCAGACTGTCCAAAAATTTCGATCGCCACCTCGGGAAGGATCAACCCTGTATTTTGTTCAATCCCCTTTGAAGTCATGACAATCGGACAAGCCGGACGGCAAATTTGGTAGAGCAGATTCAAAACAGGCCGAAGGCCGGCGGCAGTTACACTTTCTATGATAATATCAGTTTTATGTAAAGCTTCTTCTAAATTGGTTGTGATGGCTAATGTTGCAGGCGGGCCCCACCCTGGCAGATGAGGATGATCTTGTCCGGAATTTAATCGATCTGCCAAAAGGCTATTTCTTGTCCATAAACTAACATGATATCCCTTTTTTGCTAATAATGAAGCTAAGCAGTAGCCCCATGCTCCGGCCCCCAGGTAAGTAATTTTCATAAAAACTCCACTGCTACATACACATCATTAATTTTATTCTATATGAAAATAACACGAAAGTCAATATTAGCAATGAACGGTACCGGGGCGAGAGAAAATTATAACGATTTTTTTCAACCAAGAAAACTCTAAGCAAGTCTTGATCTTAATCATGATCGAGATCGAGATCAGGATTGGCTTAGAGTCCTCTAGGTTGAAAAAAATTAGTTATAACTTCCTGTACCGTGTTGACGGCATGCCTTGGAAGCAGTTGATTTTTACTGATGAACCCTGTATACTGAATTTCTAAAAACAATAATCCCTAATTAGAATTATAACATGTTATCCCATCCTGATATTCCTATAGTTCAGCCCCCGTGGAAAGGTGTCGGTAAGAAGTTAGAAAGCGCCGTACGCAAAGCGCTCTTTGACTTTCACATGCTCGATGGAGTCTCCAGAATTGGAGTTGCCTTAAGCGGCGGAAAAGACAGCCTGGCCCTGCTGTATCTATTAAAAGCAATTTCTGGAAAAGGCTTTCCTCCTTTTACTCTTTTTGCTTTTCATGTTTCGGGGGCTTTTTCATGCGGAGCTGGAATAACAGCCTCCTATCTGGAAAAAATATTATCGCAATTGCTTGCGGAATTTCCGAAGGATTGGGCTTAGGGT
>Ga0207078_1067_pt1 | contig 16816 bp, 11 predicted proteins | sample Alteio_BWMinHeat_60_FD_153579 | JGI IMG/M metagenome (GOLD analysis project Ga0207078, IMG submission 153579) | Enriched cells from forest soil in Barre Woods Harvard Forest LTER site, Petersham, Massachusetts, United States -... | ecosystem: Environmental > Terrestrial > Soil > Temperate forest >... | reverse complement strand
CAACAGTTATTTTAATGGGATTGAAGAAGTAAAACATTACAAAACAAATAGCAAACGCATTAATACACTTGCTTTATTAAAAATTCTCTCCTACTTCACAGTTATTATTCCTGCAGGCTTTGCCCTGACAAACAAGCTTGCTTCTCTTTGCGGCCGGGCCAAAAGACAAGACAAATTAACTCCACAGGACAGCAAAGTCAATCAACAGGCACAGTCAAAAGTCATTAAACAAGATGCTGCACCCTCAAGCAATGCGCAAAGCGAAGGAGCGCCCCCAAGCGACACACAAGGCGTTGCCGCTTCGATCGAGCCTGCTGCCGGGAATAAAAGTATTAAAGAATCGCAAGCAGAGATCATTTCCGATGAGTGGGGAAAAATTGTCATCAAGGTCAACGGTGTTGAACAAACGTTTAAAGATGCCATCATTTTACCTTCGGATGGTCAGCAAATTGCTAAAGAATGGAATTGGAAGTGGGATAAAAACTCTACACCTGGCGAGACAGGTATGTCCCATTCACCAGGCATAAGGCTGAAAGACATTCAACAATTTATTCTGAGCAAGCCAATTCAACCAGATGTTATTATTCTCTCCCTAGGAAGAGGCCATGGAGGGCAGCGAGACAATTCCGGGCCCGGCGTATTGAAAATTAGTCCACTCCTACAAAGTTTTTTCAAACCAAATGGAATTGGCTCCTTCAAATTCGGGCAAAATGGGAAAACATATGAATTGTACACTTTGAAAAAAAAATATTATATGGAGGGTTTATGAAGCAAATCACACATCATCTCATCAATATGGAAACAGGAGATAGGACGCTCGGCGTTCAGTGTTTAGAAAAATTCTTAGGCGATACCTATGTTCTTTATGTGAAAACGCAAAATTTTCACTGGAACGTCGTCGATCCCAGATTCTATTCCCTTCATAAAATGTTTGAAAAGCAGTATGAGGACTTAGCCGAGGCAGCTGACCTGATTGCGGAGCGAATCCGTGCGCTTGGGAACAAAGCCCCCGGGACGATGAAGGAATTTTTAGAGTTAAGCACTCTTAGTGAAGCTAAGCCGAATGGATATTCTGCAGACGCAATGATCAAACAACTCATCAATGACCATAAGACCATCTCGCAAAATTTACAAAACAGCATTAATGAAGGGAAAGACTGGGACGATGATGGAACGATCGATTTATTAATTCAACGGATGCGTGTACACGATAAAACAGCCTGGATGCTGGAAAGCCATCTCCATAAGTCTTAAAAGTTATGAAACTGATTGTCAGTGGTGCATCGGGATTGTTAGGTACAGAGCTGGTCAATTTTTTACAAATTTCGGGGTTTGAGGTAAAGTCTCTTGTGCGAGACAGAAAGCTTCAGGATAACAATCATATTTTCTGGGATCCCGAAAATAAAAAGATCGATGCAAAGGCTCTGCAATGGGCAGACGCTATCATTCACCTTTCCGGAGAAAATATTGCCGATCGCAGATGGACAATAGAGCAAAAAAGACGCATTTACAATAGCCGGATCAAATCTACGCAAACCCTGGTTTTTGCCCTATGTCAGTTACAGCACCCTCCAAAATGTTTAATTATGGCTTCTGCCATCGGTTTTTATGGCAACTGCGGTTTCAGGCACTGCCATGAAAGAACACCTCAAGGTCATGGTTTTTTGGCAGCTCTTTGTCATCAGTGGGAAGCTGCGGCTTTGCCTGCGGAAGCAAAGGGAATTCGGGTTGTCAATTTGCGTTTTGGAATCATCTTATCGCCAAAGGGGGGAGTACTTGGTAAAATGGTTCCGGTTTTTCAATGGGGACTTGGGGGCCGGCTTGGTTCTGGTAAGCAATACATGAGTTGGATCACTATTGATGATGTGATCCGAATCGTTCTTTTTGCGATCGTAAATGAAAATCTTAAAGGGCCTGTCAATGTCGTTTCTCCTTATCCTGTGACCAATGCCTCATTTACAAAAACTTTGGCTAAAATCCTCAATCGCCCGGCTTTTTTTCATGTTCCTGCCATGGTCCTAAAGTTAATTTTTGGCAAGGAGATGGCCGAGGAAGTGCTTTTATCGAGCACTCGCGTAGAGCCTTTGCGCCTGACGCACGCCGGCTATGCCTTTCTCTACTCCGACCTGGAAGTGGCTTTACGGCATCTCCTAAAGAAATAATGTTGTGTGTCAATGGACAATGGACGACATGGACGACATGAGACAATTGCAAAAGTCTTAGATTACTCAGGGCTAGCAGAATATTCAACGCAAAGGCGCAAAGGCGCAAAGATAATAAACAGCTTTCAAGGATATACGTCACAGATATGATCAACGATTATAACGATATAACGATAAAAACGATAAAGACTGTATATAAGGAAATTTAAAGCTTGATTTGACCCATTCACTTTTATCGGGTAATCCGATAAAAGTGAGACGCTTTAAGCCGCTACTTGAAAGGCGAGCTAAAGAGATTTAAAGCGCTCTGAAATCGCCTTTTAAGTAGCGGCTTAACTTAAGATACGTTAGCTAACAGGAGTTATATCGTTCATATCGTTATATCGTTAGAATCGTTGACTATGCCTGTGAAGCCACTTCTTGAACCTGTTTTTATCTTTGCGTCTTTGCGCCTTTGCGTTGAATTATTATCGGTTGCTCTTAATCCAAAGACTTTTGCAATTGTCTCATGTCGTCCATGCTGTCCATTGTCCATGAATAAGGAGGCATGGACATAGGCAGTCACGAACTAAAGTCACCTGTCTCCCATATAGTTATGATTGCATAGAAAACTATCGTTTGATAGTCTATGCCTTTAACCCTATGTTTATGAAAAAAGAGATTAACCTATGATTGATATTAAATTGATACGTCAAAATCGGGAAGAAATTGAAAAAAAGCTCAAAACCAAAGACCCCAGTATAGATCTTTCCACTGTTGTCGCGCTCGATCAGGAAATTCGCGAAATCAAAACAAAAGTCGAACACCTCAAGTCTCTTCGGAATGAAGTTTCTCTTAAAATTGGATTACTGAAGCGGGAAGGCAAGGATACTTCAGAAGTGGTTAGCGAAGTGGCAAAGCATGCAGATGAGATCCACGCTCTGGATCAGTCTTTAGGCCCATTGGAGCAACAGTATATCAATGAATTGTGCAAATTGCCAAACATTCCTATGGACGATATCAAGGTTGCAGAAAATCCTCAAGATAACGTGATGATCAAGGAAGTGGGCACAAAGCCTCACTTTGATTTTCACTTCCTGAACCACATGCAGCTCAATGATACCCTTGAACTATTCGATTTTAAACGGGGAGCTAAGATCTCCGGAGCCGGATGGCCAATTTATCGGGGAATGGGAGCGCGTCTGGAATGGGCTCTTCTTCAATACATGATCGGCATTCACATAAAAAATGGATTTGAGCAGTGGATGCTGCCGTCCGCCGTGCGCGAAAGAACATTGTTTAATTCCGGGCAGCTTCCGAAATTTGAAAATCAGCAGTTTAAATTTGTCGATGATGATTTTCCCATGTACATGATCCCGACAGCAGAAATACCTTTAAATGGGCTCCATTCCGAGGAAATTTTATTGGAAAGTATGCTGCCGCTGCGCTATATCGCCTATACCCCCTGTTTTCGCAGAGAAGCCGGGGCTGCCGGATCATTGGAAAGGGGACTGATCCGTACCCATCAATTTAATAAAGTGGAGATGTTCTGTTTTAGCAAACCGGAAGAGAGCGGTGCCATTTTTGATCAGATGATGGCAAGTGCAGAAGAAATTTTGCAAGGTTTGGACCTTCATTATCGAAATATGCTTTTAGTTACAGGGGATATGTCGTTTGCTTCGGCCCGTACTGTCGATATTGAGGTTTGGCTTCCGGGTCAAAATCGTTACTATGAGGTATCCTCTGTCTCCAATTGCACAGACTATCAGGCACGCAGGTCAAATACCCGTTTTAGAAGGGAAAATGACAAGCTTGAGTTGGTCCATACCTTGAATGGTTCCGGCCTCGCGACCTCCCGATTGATGGTCGCTATTTTGGAAAATAACCAAAATGCCGATGGTTCCGTAAACATTCCTGCCGTTTTGCAAAGTTATCTCAATGGGATGACAAAAATCGAACCCAAGAAGGGATAATGAGTAAGAAAAGAGCAACAATCACACGAAACAGTGATCCGGATAAGCAAAGAATTGAGAGTTTTCTTTCCTTTCTCGCCGGATCGCCGACTGCCTGCCATGCCGTTGAAAATTGCTCTTCGGCGCTGCTGAAAGAAAATTTTGTTTGCTTAAAAGAAGAAGATCTCTGGAAGATAGAACCGGGAGGCCGGTACTTTGTCGTGCGTAACCGGTCATCTCTTTGCGCATTTATTGCGCCAAAGAAAAAGCCCATTCAGCTAAACATTGCAGCATCCCATACAGACAGTCCGGCGCTTAAATTAAAACCAAATGCAGAGTTTTATAAAGAAAACATGCTTTGTCTGGGATTAGAGATGTATGGGTCTCCTCTCTTAAGTTCGTGGCTGAATCGCGATTTGAAAATTGCAGGACGTGTGATTTACAAAGATAAAGCTGGATTGGTCAAAGATACATTGGTCGATCTCGACAAATACCCGGCCCTTATCCCTCAATTGGCCATTCATTTAGACCGCGGCGTCAATGAAAACGGGACAATGCTTAACAAGCAGCAGCAGCTTGTTGCTCTGGCCTCTATTTCTGCAAAGACAAAAGATCATCCTGCATATATTGAAAGTATCCTGAAAGAACATCTGCCAATCGATGAGATTTTTAGCACTGATCTATACCTGGTGCCCATGGAACAACCGAGATTATTCGGAGACAACCAGCAGATGATCGCCTCATATCGCATTGATAGTCTGGCAAGTGTACATGCGATATTGACTGCATTTATCCATGACATCCGACCAAGTGATCATGCAATGAAAATGATGGTCTTGTGGGATAATGAAGAGGTGGGGTCGCAGACTGCCCAGGGTGCAGGATCCCCATTTGCGATGCAGGTGCTCGAACGCCTTATGCTTTCATTGTCATTTTCCAGGGAAGACTATTTGCGTCTTCTTGCCCGTTCTTTATGTGTTTCTGTCGATTTATCCCACGCCATGCCCCCTAATTATTCCGATAAGCACGAGCCTCATCATCTGGTATTGTTAAATAAAGGGATTGTGATCAAGACAAATGCGCAACACCGCTATGCATCGGATGCGCACTCGATTGCTGTCATTGTTCGTCTATGCAAAGAGGGAAAAATTCCTTTTCAATATTATGTCTCACGGGGAGATATCCCTTGCGGAAGCACAATTGGACCCATCCATGCCGCTCTAAGCGGAATGGCTACCGTCGATATTGGGTCACCCCAACTATCGATGCATTCTTGCCGGGAGATTGCCGGCACCATCGATCATCTCTCTATGTGCTCATTGCTGTCCCTATATTTTTCTGCAACTGAATAACCAGGGCTATCGCGCCCTGGCTACATTCCTTATAAGCAGTTGCATTTTTCTTTATAGTTAAATCACTTTATGCTATATTAAAAGTAGGGTTTCTATACCTTAAGGTAGGTGAATTATGAGTAGTTCAGATATCGGCCAATCGCCGGGCTTTAATACTCAAAGCGCCGGTGTTTATTCTGCCCAGCCGGTAACCGGGACAGGGCCACCTGCAACGGTTACGCCAAGCACCAATTATTTTAACTCCTCTATTGGCATCAGTGAACAAGAGCTGATCGCGCTTTTACTCATGCCGGGATACGCCATACTTCCTCAGCCGACAACAACATCGGGCGAGACGGATGCAAAAACCACGGTAGCGTCAGTCGAAAATACTAAAGCACAGATTGTCAACTGGATGTGGCAAACATTCAGCGATGGACTCGAACAAATTGCCAAAACCGCTAAACAGGATGCTGCTAAACATGAGATTGAGGAAAGTCAGAGAAAATCGGAAGATATAAAAAGAAGTTATTTGAAACAGGAGATACTGAAATCGGCAAGCAATCCCGATTCAGTCAATTCGACTAAAAGCAAATTGCAAGTTATCTTTGATCATACATTTTTACAGTGGTTAAATCCGGCAAACGGGGTTGCGGTGTTGCCAAATATGACCACTTATCCAAGTACTGGTTTTATTGCCGGGGCCACAGCAGTCAGTCTCGATGTGGTGAGAAATGCAGTCGGAGCAGTCAGTAATGAAACGGGAAGCCAATTGAGCGTAAGTCCCATTGCAGATGCCCTGCAGGCAGTAGGTCCTTCATCCGGATTGCCGGGCGATTATCAGGCGGCAACGGCGTTGGTTGCTGCGATTCTTTATAACGGATCTGTCTTAAGAGCAACTTTCGATACGCTTCAAGAAGCAAATGCATCGAACAAACCTCCCGAAGACCTTCAATTTGCGATGAATTATGCAAAGAATATCATTGCTATCGTTACATTTAACATCGAACAAAATCAACCCTCGAACAACCCTCTCGAAGCCAAGCAAAACCGGCTGATGCGTCTCATGCTGTCGATGATGGCAATCAACATGGTTTACCGGTTGGCCTATGGGGGGATGACCGGAAAAGAATTTGTTGCATTATTGAATGGGGAAACAGCCAATTTAACTGCCGATGTTAAGGCAACTCTTACCCAGCTGAGCGATCTTGTCAATTCATTCCTTCCGCAGGATCCGGCAGGGAGAAGCGCAAGTATAGCCGAGCTCGCAGCCTATATCGACAACAAAAATCCCGTTCAGGAGATGTTAAAAACGACCAGTCTGTTAGCAGCCATATTAAAATCCAGAACATCGATCCAACAAGGAATTACGGGGGCTGTAACACAGTGAGACTTCTAGCTTAGAGTGAAAATCACCGCAGAGCCGCAAAGAGCGCTGAGGAACCGCAGAGTTTCTTAATAAAAGCTCCGCTTCCTGTGCTCTTTACGGCTACACTATTACCCATAAGTATAGATTTTAATTCAACACAAAGGCACGAAGACACCAAGACACTAAGAGAGAAAGGCTTTGTTGCATAATTCCAAATAAATACAAGTCTTTGATAAGCAATTAACTACCACAGAGATCACAGAGAATAAGAGAGTAAATAAAAAATAGACATGTCTCTTTACCATTATTTAAACCACATTTTAATTTCCTACTCCCTCTCTGTGTTCTCTGTGGTAGTTAATTAGGTCAAAGACTTGTATTTATTTGGAATTATGCAACAAAGCCTTCGCTCTTAGTGTCTTTGTGACTTCGTGCCTTTGTGTTGAATTAATTATAGATAATGCTTAAAAATGTTTTTGTTTACTTGTGGGTAAACTTATGTTTGCGGCTCTGCGGTTATTTCCACTCGATTTCCGAGGTTTTCACTTTGACAAAAATCCCAATTTTGAGACCATTGCGTTATAACCCAAGCTCTAAGAGCCTGTTCAAAATCCCCTAATTGTTAAATAGGAACTACCACAGAGCCCACAGAAAACACAGAGGATAAAGAAATATTTCATTCTCTGTGTTTTCTGTGGGCTCTGTGGTGGTTTATATTTAACGACTAGAAAGGTTTTGAACAGGCACTAAGAACCAATCTTCTCAAGTTACGAGGAAGAAGGTCTAATGCCAGACAACCACCCCATTCTCACCGTTTCTGAATTAAGCCAGGCTATTAAGCATGCCATTGAAAAGTTATTTCCTCACCTTTGGATGAAAGGGGAAATCAGCAACTATAAGCCCCATTCATCGGGCCATTTGTATTTCAGTCTTAAAGATGCCAATGCCCAGATTTCTGCCATTATGTTCCGTGCCGATGCGGCTCAGCTTAAATCGCCAATCAAAGATGGAATGGAGGTCATTGTACGGGGAGAATTAAATGTCTACCCATTAAGCGGCAAATATCAAATCGTCATCAAGGAATTGCGTCCGGTAGGAGTAGGGGAGCTGTTATTAAGACTTGAGGAATTGAAAATCAAATTGCACAAAATGGGTTGGTTTCATAGCAGCCATAAACGTCCGTTGCCCAAATTTCCCAAAACAATCGGTGTTGTGACAAGTCCTACAGGGGCGGTAATACAGGATATATTAAATATACTTGTCAGGCGGTTTTCCGGATTCCATCTGATATTGAATCCGGTAAAAGTGCAGGGGGAAGGAGCTGCAAAAGAGATAGCGGAGGCGATTAAACAATTTAATCAATATAGTCTTGCAGATGTCCTTATTGTCGGCCGCGGGGGGGGGAGCATTGAAGATCTATGGCCTTTTAATGAAGAGATCGTCGCAGAGGCAATATTTAACAGCCGCATTCCTGTTGTTTCGGCAGTTGGACATGAAACGGACCACTGCATTGCAGATTATGTCGCCGATGTGCGGGCACCCACCCCATCTGCCGCTGCAGAAATTGTGATGTTTGAAAAAAACCATCAATGCGCCCTTTTGTTGCAGTTAAGGCAACGGATGCAAGCCACGGTTTGCCAATTGATACGTCAGGATAAACACCGTTTACAAGCCGTTTTAAAACATCCTCTGATCCAGTCTCCTTATGGAATTCTTGGTCAGTGGTTTCAGCGGTTAGATATTTTCCGACAAGGCTGTGATGATAAAATAAAGCAGCTTTTACTTCATCATCGCATGAAAGTCAATGCTAAAAAGCTCGAATTATATGCATTGAAACCTTCCTCTAAAGTACGACATTACCGGGAACTTTTACATCGTATCGACCGGGAAATCAAAGAGAGCATGCGGCGTCGGCTGGATGGTCTAAGACAGGGGTTGGCAACATGCCGGCAACTCGATGGCGCAATATTGCGCATGTTCGTGCAAGCCGATAAACGCCTTCATCACCTGAAACATTCTATCGAACTTTTGAATCCAAAAAATTTATTAAATAAAGGGTATTGCATTTTATTCTCAGCTGCAGAAAATAAGGCGATCAGTTCAGTGAATTCTGTCGCTCTGTCCAGGGAATATCAAATCATTTTATCCGATGGAGAACTGACGGCAACGATTGAGAAGGTTGAACATGCAGATCTCAGGAGTGGTGACAATGATGTTTAAAGACCGTACAGATGCCGGACAACAATTGTCTGTACTTTTAAGTCAATATCGCGGGCAGCCGAATGTTGTTGTTTTTGGACTTGCGAGAGGAGGGGTCGCTGTTGCCTATGAAGTCGCAAAGTCCCTTGGCTGCCCTTTGGATGTCATCTGCACAAGGAAAATAGGTGCGCCATCAAATCCTGAATTTGCCTTAGGGGCAATTACTGAGTCAGGGGAGGGGTATTTTGACTTTAACACGATTAATCAGTTGAATGTGTCCAAAAAATATCTTGAGGAAACAATAGCGAGTGAAAAAGCAGTTGCGGCCCATCGCTATGCAATTTTTACAGGAGGCCGTCCAAAAAACGATGTCACCGGTAAAATTGTACTTTTAGTCGACGATGGGCTGGCTACCGGTGCTACGATGAAAGCCGCTATACAGTCTGTAAAAAAGAAAAACGTGCAGAAAATTGTCGTTGCCGTCCCCGTTTCCCCAAAAGAGACGCTCACAGAAATAGAGTCACTGGCAGATCATGTGGTTTGTTTGCAGACTCCCGCATCTTTTTATGCCGTCGGGCAGTTTTATGAAGATTTCGGACAGGTGGAAGAGGGGGAAGTTTTAGCGTTCTTGAAGAAGAGCTAACTCCTTATAATAGCTTAAGTTTAAGCGCTTTAAAAATTAATGTGTTGCTATTTAAATAAAATAAATGTACAATTGGTCTAAAATTTAGAAGGGTATTATCTATGCAAGCAACTATAAAAAAGCCGATCAATTGGGGACCTGTTATTTTCCTTACCACCTATCAAACGCTTTTATTGCTTTTGCTTCCGTTCTACCTGTACTTTGATACTCCAACGCTCGCTGTGGTTGTAACGACAGTGTTTTTAATTTATGCAACCGGAATGAGCATCACCGGAGGATACCATCGATATTATGCCCACCGTTCCTACCGGACTAATAAAATTGTCGAATTTTTCCTCCTGTTCTTAGGTTCAATGACAGCACAGGGGAGTGCCTTACGCTGGGCTTTTGACCATCGGCTCCATCATGCTAACGTAGATACCGAAGATGACCCATATTCAATCAAAAAGGGGTTTTGGTACGCACATTGCCTATGGATCATTGAAAAACCAAGGACAATAGATCCTAAAGTAGTTTCGGACCTGTTAAAAAATCCGCTTGTCGCCTTCCAGCATCGCTATTATAAACTTTGCATGTTAGCAAGCAATGCAATTTCCACTCTATTTTTTGGATACATTTTTAATGACTATCTCGCAGCGTTCGTCATGACATTGTGGGTCAGGTTGTTTGTGCTCCATCATTTCACCTGGTTTATCAATTCACTGGCCCATACCTGGGGGGATAAGCCCTTTTGCAAAGAGCTTTCCGCTGTCGATAATTATTGTCTCTCGATGCTGACATTTGGCGAGGGGTATCACAATTATCATCACACATTTGCCAATGACTATCGCAATGGAATCCGCTGGTTCCATTTTGATCCGACCAAATGGATGATCTGGACATTGAGCAAATTGGGCCTTGCCTCAGGTTTAAAAAAGACAGATCCAACCGTTATAGAGAAAAGAATTGTCCTGGAGAGCAAAAATCATTTGCTCAATCATATCAACGAAATTTGCCATGCCAAGAAAAACGAGCTTGAGATTCTCATCCAGGAAACATCTGAGCGCATTGTTGCCAAAATTGGGGAATTTAATGCATTAAAAGCAAAATATCTGGCATCAAAAAATTCAGAAAATGGCCATACAATCATTAAGGAGCTCAAAAAAGAGCTTAAAGAGATCAAAAGATCTTTGCGCAGCGACTGGAAACAATGGATGTCCATTGTCGACAGCGTGACCAGGGCGTCAAAGCCTGCCTGAAGGTAGCCTTCGTTTCGCATTTCAATTGGCAAGCGGCAAATCTGTTCAAACGCGATTTAGTTAGAGATTTTTTTTCAAGAGTGAGATTTTTCAAGAGTGAGCGGTTGTGTTCTTTATTGTAACGCATGTAATTATAAACCTTAAGGCTAGGTTTATTCCCTGAAAAAGGGCCTCCATCCAACTCCCAGACAAAAATTTTCCCCTTATTGTGGGCTACAGAGCGTAAGCTCCGGCTGCGCTGTTTATCTCCTTCTCTATAAACATATGCAAAGGTATTAATAGTCTTTCCATTGAAATCAAGCATTTGTATAGCTGTATCGGTACTAATGAATAAAGTATGGCCAACGACTAATTCGATATTGCGGCAAACTTCAGGTTTTGGAAGCCTCTTTACTACTTTCATTATTGTAAGATCGCAGATTAATATCTCATTTTTGGATAAAGCGACTAAGGTATTGTCCGAAGCTACCATAGCCTCCACACCATCTTCGGGTATCCCACCTGATGCACCAGATCTTTGAGTAGATATCTCCCCAATAACGGGACATTCGTAGCTGGTAACGTCTCTGACTTCAATATTTCCCAATTTATTTGAACAGATCAGTCGATCCCCGAGCAACAACGCAATCGCGAGCTTATGCACTGCAATCCGTGCAAATCGGTTATCCATCCGATCATTTATCGTGTAAAATACGAGATTTGTTTTTTCTCCGGCATGTTCGATGAAGCTAAGGCCATCTGCGTTGATCGAAAATTGATGTAGACGTGTAGTGGCATTTTCAGATTTCCATGTAATAATGGGTTCTTTTGGGGTCTTAGAAGAGAGGTCTCTCACTTCAAAGGTTTGTTCTGTACTACTCAATAAATATGGGTATCCAAAAGCCATTTCTCCAATTCTGCCTCTTATACGATCTATAGTCACCACCTTTTTATTGGTATTCATGTCCCAAATAACGCAATCATAGGATGCTGCTCTTGGTTGCCAGGCATAACAACCAAATCTGCCCCATCGATCAGTATAGACTGTTCGAAAACCATCGACATTATAGGAAATGATCGGATTTTCTCTAATATTGCGAATGGTATTCAGTCTTTCATTGTTGAAAAAAAGTAATTTCCAGGAGGGTACCCCGTAAGGTTTTGAAACGGGACATAAGGGTTTAAAAATATGACAATCGGCTAAACGGTTCCATTTTTTTGAAACACAGGCCGTTGTTATCTCTAAAGGACTAAAATTAGAAAAAATACGCTTAAATACTTCTCTGAATTGTAGTATATCAAAAATATTGAGTACCACAGCTTTTGTTTTTTCTGTAGCAACCCCGGTGCCCTTTACTGCTGCACAATCGGACCTGCGGTCATTATCACAACCCTTTTTCCCTTCTTGTCTATCTGACCCATGCAATGTTACATCAGCTGTTAAGTGTAAGGCGGCGTGAGTGCTGCCTCTGACGCTAGGATCAAACATATTTCTCCCTTTTCTTTACTTCTGATAGTATAAGAAACGTTATTTATTTTCTATACCATCTTGAACGAATTGGCAGCGATTCCTGCAAATAAAATTTCTGATCGAACTTTTTAGGATAAGTGAGCTCCTTTGTTATAAATATTTATTACTCAATGGCTTTAACTATTTAACGCGGAGGCGCAAAGTCGCAAAGACGCGGAGGAGAACTGTATACAATATAGTGGACCCTAAAATCTGTCCAGTTTTTAGGGTCCACCTTACTCCCGCCTCCGCGTCTTTGCGTCTCTGCGTCTCTGCGTTTATGCATCGATGTTATGTTGTAGATAGATATTTAGAGAGTTATGGGTAAAACTGTGTTTATCGCCTCCGCGTTAAATATTTGATAAAGCCTAATGCATAGTCATGGGAGGGGCATGAAATTCTCGTTCAGCTTTCGGCCAAACTTAAAAAAAAGAAAAAAACTTGACTCATTTTGGGGATTTGAGTTATAACGTTGAGACATGTTACGGTGGCATGGCCAAGTGGTAAGGCAGAAGCCTGCAAAGCTTTTACCCCCAGTTCGAATCTGGGTGCCACCTTTTTATATAGTATATGTTATATGTGATCGCAACACCTATCGGCAATTTATCGGATATCACGTATCGCGCCGTTGAAACGCTGCATTTGTGCGATACCATTCTTTGCGAAGACACCCGCCACAGCGTTCATCTGTTAAACCATTACGGCATCAAAAAGCCCTTAAAAAAGCTTTCATCAGTTTAATGAGTCAAAAAAAGAACAAAGCATTATTGAAGCCTTAAAAAACGGCCAGGTAATTGGGCTGATCTCAGATGCAGGTACGCCCGGCATCTCAGACCCAGGGGTGCAATTGGTTCAGGCTTGCCATGAAGCAAACATTCCTGTTGTTGCGATTCCTGGCCCTTGCGCGGCAATTGCAGCGATAAGCTGCTCCGGATTAGATTCAGCAAAATTTCAATTCATTGGATTTTTACCTAAAAAAACGGGCGAGTTGAAACAGGCACTGCAAGAGAGTTTACATTATACGGGTACAACCATTTGCTATGAGTCTCCAAACCGCCTTGAAAGTACATTGACAGTATTAAAAGAACTGGCTCCAAAACGGTTTGTCGTTATCGCAAGAGAATTGACAAAGAAATTTGAAGAAATTCGTAGAGGCATTGCTGAGGAGTTGCTGGAGCATATCCAAAAGGGGCAGATAAAAGGGGAAATTGTCCTTCTTATCTCAGGTGAGTCCGATGTTTCTCAAGATTGGGAGCATATGGACCCGGTGGCCCATGTGGAGTGGATGCAAAACACTTATCAAATCACTCGCAAAGAGGCGATTTTTGCTGTTGCGAAGATGCGCAATGTCAGCAAACGCGATATCTATAACAGTTTTTTTTAGTTAACTTCTAACGTACACTAAAAGAAAGAAATAACCTTTATTTTATTTACTTTTATCATTGCAAGAAATTCCATATTTAGGATATCAATATTCCCAAAGTTGGTTATAAGAATTGATAAGATTCCTGTACTGATTTTTTTATTTCAATCATCAAAAGGAGTAATCGCTCATGAACATGCGTCTTTTTAACTGGATCGCCTTAGGTACAATGGCCGTCCTCTCGTTACATTCTTCAACTGCTGATGCAATTTTTGCAAGCGTCAAGTCTACAGGAATGGCAGCAACCGCTATCTCTCACCCGATTGACTCTCTTGCAGGTGCATATAACCCTGCCGGTATGTTAACAGTGGGTGATCGTGTTGATTTAGAAGCAGGCTGGGTGCGCTCAGATGCCAGAACAACTATTGTTGGTAATGCAATTCCAGAATTAAACCAATCTTATCACGCAACAAAATATAAAAATGCATTCCCTGTTTCGGGAGGTTTGAATAAAGTATGGTCTTTCGGTTGTGATTGCGACTGGGAGGTGTCAACAGGTTTTGTTGCCTACGACCGTCACTATCAAAAAACAAGCTACTATAAAGTCTTACCTCTACTGGGAACTTCTAAACCCGGCCTTGAGTATCTTCATGCAACAGCAGCTCCTGTCGTGGCAGTACGCTGGCGCCAAAGCCACACTCTTGGTCTATCCGTCAATTATAATCTCCAACGTATAAAGTTCAATGGACTGCAAAACTTTGCACAAGAAGGCGCTCTTCAACGATCATTAGAGCCGCATCATGTAACAAACAGAGGTTATGATTATACAAGCGGCTGGGGTGTGACATTGGGATATTTTGGCCAATGGACAGATAACTTAAGCGTTGGTTTGACTTATCAGCCTAAAACATCGATGTCCCGCATGAAAAAGTATGATGGAGTTTTGGCTAATCACGGAAGATTGGATATACCACAGAAAATTGGTGCAGGTATTGCCTACACTTTTATCAATTGCGTAACGGCAGCTTTTGATTTCGAGTATATTGAGTGGAGCCAAATCAAAGCATTGCATAATCCGTTTTTCCGTGATGGTATACCTGTTCCTTTAGGTTCTAATGAGGGTCCGGGATTTGGTTTTCGCGATCAAATGTTTTACCGTTTAGGTGTGGAATGGGAAATCAATCCATGCTGGACTGTTCGTGCAGGTTATCGCTATGCAAATACTCCAACAAGACGTTCGCAAACGGCTGTTAACTTGCTGTTGATCGATTTAGTCGAGAGTTTTGCTACTCTTGGAGCTACATGGAATGTGACAGAGTGTCAGGAGATTTCCATTGCGGGTGCCTATGGATTTGAGCACAAGGTCAAAGGGAAGGATTCACTGACTCCTGAATTACCCCCTGAAGGCTTTGGCGGCGGCAATGTGAACCTGAAAGAGCAGAAATTTGCATTAGGCCTTGCCTGGGCACTGAAGTTCTAAATATAAGGACAAAAAGGACAATAAAGACAATAAGGACACCAGTTAAAGACACTAACGACAAAAAACAATTTGTCGTTAGTGTCTTTAACTGGTGTCCTTATTGTTTTTTTTTGTACATGTTCACCATGTCTATTCACTATAACTCAGGCCTTCAGCCTGAATGATTTACGTTGTCCACCTAGGGCAGCCCCTAGGCTTTTATATTTCAGGGCGTTGCCCTGAGAGCATGTTTTCAGGCCAAAGGCCTGGAATATGAAAGCCTATGGGCATCGCCCTAGGTGGACAACGTAAATTATTCAGGCTGAAGGCCTGATATATAACGATGCTATTACGTGAACATTTGCCTTTTTTTAATTATATTAAAAAATTAAATTTTCTGTTTTTACGTATAGTTTATTTTTTATTATTCTATATTTTGAAAATCCATTTGACTTTTGGTTTATAAGAAATATAATAAAGCTATCATCTCCAACAAATTGTCTCTGAATAATTATACCGAATGTGGTTCAAAAATTGGGATTTTGACAAGGAGGCTGCTCAAAATTTTTCGTCTGGAGCTAAGTGACCATTGCCTATGGCAAGGCACTTAGTGAAGACAAAAATTTTGATGCAAAGCCGACGCCGTCAAAAACCAATTTTTGAATCATGTTCGGTATAACAAATACACAAAGTAAAAAAGGAGTTTTTATGACGGTAGAAATGCATAGTATGTATCGGTTTGGTCATAGTATGGGATTGGGTTGGGCACCTCCTGGTGAACGGCTCGATTTCATCGCTCTTGAAATCGACGGCAATGGTGTATCTGCATTGGGGGATTCTAATCAGGGGGATGATCCTGTCATGAGTTACGTGACTGAAGTGATTAAAGCTAAGTGGGAGCCAGGTCTTGAGAAAATGACTTATAAAGAATATGTACAAACCGTTAAAGTTCCTGGAGACAAGCGCAATGAGGATATTAAAGGACAGCAGAAGGCATTGATCGGAAATTTCTTACAATTTTTACAGGAATCTGAACATCCTCAATACCAAAAAGCGAAAAAGCTGTACGAAGACACAGTTACCAAATATGTAAATCCGCAAACCGGTAAAATCGAATTTAAAATATTGCCTTCTGTGATTGCATTAACCGAAAGAATTAAAAAAGCTTGTCATCATTGTATCACGCTTCGCACTATAGGCAAGGATCGCGAGAAGATCGAGACGGCGTATAACAAAGTCGGAATTCAGTTCCCCAGGAAGGCCCAAATGCACCCGACCGAAGGAATGCGATTTGAAATAGGACCAGACGTATTTTCAGAAGCGATAACTGGTGAGAAGTTACTTGAGGCACGAAAAGAAGGGGAATATATCCTGGGGCAAGATAACTTTAAGGTATGGAATGAAAATGGGGAAAGGGCTGGATGGTCAAAGATGATTCCTTGTAGTGCAGATGCACAATTTAAAGGCTTAAAAATTGTCTCAATATTTGCTGATGATAACTTCAGAAAAGGGAATGTGGAAAATCCTAACGAAAAAAATATTGGTTTTCCTAAAGATGTATATGACCGGCCAACCTCATGGGAATCTCGTGGAGTTATTGGCATACACGTAAATCCTCTTAAAGCTGCTTTA
>Ga0207078_1063_pt1 | contig 17576 bp, 17 predicted proteins | sample Alteio_BWMinHeat_60_FD_153579 | JGI IMG/M metagenome (GOLD analysis project Ga0207078, IMG submission 153579) | Enriched cells from forest soil in Barre Woods Harvard Forest LTER site, Petersham, Massachusetts, United States -... | ecosystem: Environmental > Terrestrial > Soil > Temperate forest >... | reverse complement strand
CGCAGCTTCCTATCATGCGACCCAACTATTCTTTTTTAGTTTTCTCGTTCTGTTTACCGAGCTGGCGCTGATACGCTGGTTAGGATCCAATATAATCTTTCTCTCTTATTTTTCAAATTTTATTTTGCTTGGCAGCTTTTTCGGGATTGGCATGGGGTTTATTATTGCAAAATCTTCGCGCTCTTTTTATAAAATGGCGCCAATATTATTAGCACTGCTTATCTTGTTTGTGTTTGTTTTCCCGGTGAATATCACATATAAAGGCGATGGCCTGGATCAATTGCTAGTATTGGGCGACAAACCTTACTCTCTGACAGGTTTCCCAATTTGGATTACTTTGCCAATCATTTTTATTTTTGTCGCTGCCATCATGGCAGCTATGGCACATGGGCTTGCGATACAGTTCACGTACTTCGCGCCATTGACCGCTTACCGTCTGGATATTCTGGGCGCCATTACCGGCATTCTTGCCTTTTCCTTGCAGTCATACCTGCATACACCGCCAGTTTATTGGGGTTTGATTATTTTTGTGGTGTTTTTCATTTTATTTTTAAAAGACTGGGCTATCACAACACCTCTGGTCTTTAGCCAGATCTTTGCTCTCCTTCTGGCAACTGGAGCACTTGCAGTCGAATCAAGGCAACCTTTACACTTCTGGTCTCCTTATTACAAAATTGCTCTTTACCCCTTAAGCCCTGAGTTGATCCATTTGTCAGTTAACAATATTCCGCATCAAGCCATAACAAGTGTGGCATACCGAAAAATGATAGAACCCTTTTATTTCTATCCTTACGAGCAGATTGGTGACCGGAAATTAAAACGTGCCCTGATCATAGGTGCTGGGACAGGGAGTGATACGGCAATAGCTTTATCTCAAAGCGTAACCGAGATAGACGCCGTTGAAATTGATCCCATGATTTACCAGTTAGGCCTGGCGTTGCATCCTAACCATCCTTATAGCAACCCAAAAGTACATGTTACCGTTAACGATGGCCGTGCTTTTTTGCAACAAAGCCATGATCGCTATGATTTAATCCTTTTTGCATTGCCAGATTCACTTACTTTGGTCAGTGGGCAATCCTCATTGCGCCTTGAAAGCTATCTCTTTACCGAGGAATCTATTCAGATGGCGAAGGAACACCTGTACCCTGATGGTGTACTTGCAATGTATAATTACTATTGGCAACCCTGGCTGATTGATCGCCTGGCAAACACCTTATACACGGTTTTTCGACAAACACCCTGCGTTGATATTTCGGAAAAACAACATACTTGGAATGCTGTATTGACAGTTAGCACAAACCCTGCGGTGTTACATTGCACAAAGCACTGGATACCACGCTCCGATGTCTGGCTGTCACCTGCAACAGACAATCATCCTTTCTTGTATTTAAAAGAAAATGCTATCCCTCAATTGTATCAGATGACTTTGTTTGGCATTCTTTTCCTCTCGTCCATCACGATTATGACACTGCTTGCACGTACGACATCACTTCATCTCATCAAAAACCATGCCGATTACTTTTTTATGGGTATGGCATTTTTATTGCTTGAAACCAAAAGCATCGTGACTTTTTCACTGTTATTCGGAAATACCTGGATTGTCAATGCATTGGTCTTTACCGGCATCTTGTTAATGGTGTATTTTGCCATCGAAACTACCTGGCGTTTCCCCAAAATGTCAGCTCCCATACTGTATGGTTTATTATTAACGATGCTGGTTCTGGCTTGGATAATACCAGTGACCCAACTACTGACATTATCTTTCATACCACGCTTTATCGCTGCGACTTTGCTGATTTTCAGTCCTGTATATCTCGCCAATCTAATTTTCACTACACAATTTCAACATGAAGGCAATCAATCTACATTAGCGTTTGGGATTAACATGATAGGCGCAATGATAGGTGGTGTGCTGGAATATCTAGCACTGATCACTGGTTATCACTTTCTCATAATACTCATAGGGATGTTCTATACCCTGGCATTTCTGTTCGGCCGAAGAAGAATCAATATCAACTTGTTGGCTTCGAACCCATAGATGGACTATCAGTAGACTTACCCCGAGTTATCTGATTATTCAATAATGAGCAAGAGAGATGTATCTTAGAACCATAATCCGAACGGTTTCTAAAAAGCTTCTTATTTCTTTACTTATTGTTCCATATAGCGGAATAAGTTTAATTTGCTTGGAAATGAATTTTTCAGCTAGCCCATCATGGTTTAAATTAATGAATACTGAAGATGGTTTAGTTTGTAAACGTTCGCTTTAGCTTACAATTACCCGCAGTTTTTGCATGAACATTGTGGGTAATTGTAAGCCGACCAAATACATCTTTTTATATGCAATAAAATATACCAATCTGGTTAGCAAGACCCAACTCAATCTTCAGATTCTTCACTACCCGTTTTTCGGTTGATAAGTCGGTTGATTCGAGCTAGTTGTGATTTGACTGTTATTTCAGGCAATTTACACATATTTAGATAAGTTGCAATGCGCAGTTAACTAACCCTAGTGGCATCCTACTCGCCCTGCACCGTCACCGTCAATTTTCGCTGATGACTATCCAACCTATGTTCCCAAAGATAAATGCCCTGCCAAGTACCCAAGGCAATTTTTTTATTAGTAATCGGCAGCAGCAAATAGGGTTGAATGAAAACAGAACGCACATGCGAAGGCATATCATCAGGCCCTTCATAAATATGTTGGTAAATCGGATCACCATCAGGAACAAAGCGCTGCATAAAAGCTTCTAAATCTTTTAAAACCAAGGGATCTGTATTTTCACATAATGTTAATGATGCACTGGTATGGTGAAGAAAGACATGACACAAACCTGTTGTTATCTTGGTTTGTGTCACCATCGTTGCAATTTCATTGGTTATATTAATTAATCCTCTTCCTTTCGTCGTCATTTCTAATTTAAATTGATTCATCATATCTCTAAAGAGTAAGTGGTTTATAACTAATGACGATTCCTTGAAGATGCATTTCACTATGCAAGCGACCTGCTAATGCAAGAGCAGCAGTGCGTTTATTTTCAGGACCAATAAACACGCGCGTGTGTTCACCCAACGCAGTGGTGACTTGTTGGATAAAAGCGCGATAACCATTAGCACGCAGATGATTGACGATACGCAAGGCATTCTCTTTATTCTTATAACTGCCTACTTGAATGACCCATGCAGAACTTTTTAATTTCATCAATCCATCATCGTCTAATGAAGGTTGCACAGGTGTCGATGTGGCTAGATGAACTTTAGCAGGAGATAAATGTTTTTTAGCAGCCTGAATTGATTTTTTATTAACAAGCGTATTTTTTTGATCTTCAATAATTTTGAATCCTTTTGTTTTTGTTGATGCTGTCATGACTTTCTTTGTTGTAAGAATTGAATCGGGTGTGGATTTTACATCAGCGACGGTTTTTGTCATTTCAGGTTTTACATTTGTCTCTGCAGCAGGTGTCTCTATGACAGGATTTTCGGTCGATTTGATCACACTGGGATGGATGACACTAATGGTATCGTCGGGTTGTTCTTTTATATCTTTAGTATTATCAGCTGAAGTTTGCGGCGGCGGATTATTATTGATAATAGCTTGAGGAGCACCCGCTTGCTGTTCGACCATCTTGGTCTGATTTTGCTCGTTCGCATTAGTCGCTACTTGAACGGGCTGATCAGGAAATGGGGGGGCAGTAACAAGCGCAGTATTAGGCGCATTTTCTTTCTCGCCTTGGAAAAAAGGCAAGATAATAATGACTAAGCCAATAACAACAAAGATTCCTAGCAGCCTATGCTTGGTTTTTCTTTCCATGTGTCACCTCATAAAATAGGAAAAAAAGGATAGACTATTATTTTATACTTCACTTCTAAAAGATGCGAGTAAATGCGGGCTCGCAACGACGAAACCGCACCGGTTAACCGAACTTATACTCTCTGCTTAGTTAACTTAGCTAATAACCTTGCAATCCCGCTTTTTAAATCATTGCGATGCATGATCATATCAATTGCACCATGTTTTAATAAAAACTCACTGCGTTGGAATCCTTCCGGTAGCTTTTCACGGACGGTTTGTTCTATGACACGAGGTCCGGCAAAGCCTATCAATGCATTAGGTTCTGCAATGATGATATCACCCAGAGTGGCAAGACTGGCTGAAACACCGCCCATTGTTGGGTCTGTTAATACCGAAATATAAGGGATCCCTTGCTCTGATAATTGAGCGAGAGCAGCGCTCACTTTAGCCATTTGCATGAGTGAGATCAACGCTTCTTGCATGCGCGCACCACCACTTGCTGAAAAGCAAATGAGGGGAATCCTTAATTCAAGACAGGTATTGACTGCACGCACAAAGCGTTCGCCTACAGCCGCTCCCATAGAGCCACCTATAAATCCATATTCAAATGCGGTTGCAACGACTGGCAATCCCATTAATTCACCCCGCATAACAATCAGAGCTTCTTTTTCGCCTGTTTCTTTCTGCGCAGATGAAAGTCGGTCTTTGTACTTTTTAAGATCTCTAAATTTAAGTTTATCCTCTGGGCCCACCTCCGTGCCGATTTCAATTTCGCTATTTGGATCTAAAAAATATTCCAAACGTTTACGCGCAGAAATTCGTATATGGAAGTCGCACTTAGGACAAACTTCTAAATTTCTTTCTAATTCAGATCGATAAAGAACAGAGTTGCAGTTATCACACTTAGACCATAACCCTTCTGGTACGCCTTTTTTAGTACTGGTACCAGTCCTGATTCTTGAAGGTAGTAATTTTTTAAACCAACTCATAGTCTTACTCGTTATGTTTAATTTTCAGCATTAGAGCTTTCAGCATTAGAGCTCTGTCAGATAAATGATTTGGATTATAGCATCTCATCTGGCCATTATCTTGTGTTTATTTTTGGAAAAAAATGCTCGAAATACGGGGACTGCCAAGACCTTTTTTTTAACACCTCAGTTTTGGCGTTTCCATGTTTTTTTCAGGAACAATCTCTGTCTTCCCTATTTTTCGCAGTGATTGCTTTAAGCCCTCACTCATGAGAAGTGGATGTTCCTTTTCTGCAATATTCAAATAGTCTTCTAAAATAGTGGGTCTAAGCATTTGGGCTTTGAGAAAATGCTTAAGCGCCTGTTCACGATTAGGAGAACGACCCTCTGTAAAATAAGGAACTCTGCAGTATAAATAGCATGTTGAGTCAAAATACCATGTAATAAAAGATCGCGAGCTTTAGTATCTTTGTTCTACGTGCACAGGTTTACCGAAACTTCACATTAATTTCAGGAGCATAATCCTGCACCCAACGATAAATGGTCGTATGATCAAAATTGGGTGATAGCTTTACTTACCATCATGTGAGCTGTAATTGAATATCTATAGGCATCAATGTATGATGCACCGAAAATTGTTTTACTGGATATTTGCGGAAGGAATAAAAATATGCTTTCTAGATTTTCAGAAATGATGAGCCCACCAAAATGGATGAGTAATGTTTTAACTTATAAGTATGTAAAAGGTGAAACCATTTTTGATGATGCAATCCTGAGTCCTCTGATGGCAGGCTTTGCAATGAGTTTTATAAATGGTGCTATTCGTGGTTATTTTGCCAGCGTGTCTAATAAATTTCTTGATGCGGCTTTTTATGGAATAGTCTGTACATATTTAGGAAATATAATTCCAACCTCCTTATTGATGGGTCCGTTTGCGCTCATTTTTGACGAGTTACTTTATTTTAATCCGCAATCATATGTGGATATATCATTCGGCCTCCTAACTTCTGTGGCTACTAATTCTTTAGGCCTCTTATCTTCAGAATTGATGGGTTACGAATTAAATTCTTTTAATTATAAAGGTAATTCTATGTTAGCTGGATTAGTAAATACTAAATTAAGTGATGTCAATGGCTTTACTGCGCTAGCAAATACTAAATTGGGTAAAGTAAGCAAGTTGACAGCTTTGGAAGGCATGGCTTTAACTGCATGGGCAGGGTTTCATTTATATCGATTGTTTAATGCATCAAAAATTGAAACGATGCTTAGTGATAAAGAAATGAATCACAAAAAATTAGGTGTTAAATGAGAAAATAACTCTGAGTTTTCTGCATAGTTATTTTTATGTTTTTAAATTTTCGTTGTCGCAACATATCTACCCTGACTATAACTTAAAATTCGAGTATCTCTTGTGAGTATGACTACATTTTCAACACGTGCAGTTGCAACAATCAAGCGGTCAGCAGGATCATCATGAAAATCTCCTGGCAAATGGCAGCTTTCCACAGCAATAGAAGGGGTCAATGATAGAATTTGAGTATGTGTCAACTCAAGGGATTTATTGATCCATTCCAGACACGGCATTTCTAAAAGGATACGTTTTTTTTTACTTAACATGGACACTTCCCAAAGCGATATTGCCGCAAGATAAAGCAACCCTTCTTGCGCAGCAGCATCGATAATCTTGCGACTTGATTTAGGCATTGTTGTATCACCATTCACATGCCAAATGAATGCATGCGTATCCAATAATATTTTTTTCATTCATTTTCTTCCCACGACACATCAAGCGGAGAGATGATATTGCCTTGGATAGTGACCGAATCCTTTAAGCAACCAAAAGTTTTCATCGGTGTATCATCAATAGGAACTAAACGCGCAATGGGCTTTCCATGCTTGGTGATGGTAAAACTCAGGTGTTTTTGATAGACCACATCCATTAAGTGCAAGCATTTGGCTTTAAATTCACCTGCTTGAATAGAGTGAGTTGTTTTTTTCATATGATCCTCCCATGGTCATATTACTATAGTCAAAAATAAATAGGTTGTCAATTCAAAGGGAGAATAGAAAGGGAAAATAGGTTAGTATAGTGGGTCTAAGCGTTTGGGCTTTGTGAAAACGGAATGTGTAGTGTAGCGTTTGCGGACGATTCTTGGCAGTAACTTTATATATTTATCTGAAGAGCTCTATCAAAAATAAGCCGTTAGACACTGGAAAAATGTAGGGTTCAGGATACCTGACTTGGGTCAGGTAAAGTCCATCCGGCGGCGCTGTTTCTGCCGCGGCGCGTCGACTTTTAGCCTGCAGCACTTCTTGCATCCAAGCCACCTCTTTATTCCCTGCCCCAATTCGCATCAATACGCCAGCAATATTGCGCACCATATGATGGAGAAAAGCATTGGCTTCAATTTCTAGAATAACAAAATCGCCATGACGCTGAATATTAAAGAAAGTGACATTTCGCATGGGTGATTTCGAATTACATTGAGATGAACGAAAAGAGCTAAAATCTTGCTCGCCGATAAGATAATTGCCCGCTTCCTGCATGCGAACAATATCCAAGGGATAATAATGCCAGGTGACTCTATTAGATAATATGGCCGGACGAATAGGATGATTATAAATAACATATCGATAGCGCCGTGCCGTCGCTTTAAAACGTGCATGAAATTGATAATCCACTTGTCTTGCCCATTTCACCACGATGGATGCAGGTAAGTGTGAGTTTGTGCCCCAAATCCAAGCATCAATATGTCGTTTCGCCTGTGTATCAAAATGGACGACTTGGCCTGTCGCATGAACATTTGCATCTGTTCTGCCCGCGCAAAAAAGAAAAATGGATTCATTGGCCACTTTTGCAAGCGCTTCTTGCAGCGTGTCTTGTATGGTTGATAATCCACGTTGTGCTTGCCATCCGTAATAGCCGAATCCATTGTATTCAATACCGAGAGCGATACGCATGTTAAATAGAATTTAATAAATGTCGAGCTTCTTTTTGTTGTGCAGCATCACCTTGCACAACAATAGAGGTTAAAATATCTTTTGCTAATGTTTTTTTATCTGTTTCAATATAGGCGCGTGCCAAGTCTAATTGTGTTGCAATGACATCATCACCTGCAATAGCAGACAAATCATCTAAAGATTGATTATCTTTCGGTATGTCTAAAGTGGGCTTAGGTGTTCTAAAAATAAAAAACAATCCAAGTATAAAAACAAGAATAGAACCTATACTCACTGAGAGTAAAAGAACAAAATAACTTTTAAGGATTAAAGTAATCATAATGGCATATAATTTTTAATTAAGTGTTCAGCAATTTGAATAGAATTAAGTGCGGCACCTTTGCGTAAATTGTCAGAAACAATCCAAAGATTTAAGCCTTTTTCATGGGAAATATCTTCGCGAACACGACCAATGTAGACATAATCTTTACCAGCTGCATCATGGACAGGTGTTGCATAAGGATGTTCGCCTGTTATCAATTTAATACCGGGTGCTTGAGAAAGTAATTTTATCGCTTGTTCAGCCGTGATTTTATCTTTTGTTTCAAGATGAACTGAGGCGGCATGTCCACAAACGACAGGTACACGCACAGCAGTGGGATTAATCGCGAGTGTTGGATCATTAAAAATTTTCTGCATTTCCCACACAATTTTCATTTCTTCACGTGTATAACCATTGTCTTGAAAATCATCACAGTGAGGCAATACATTGAATGCAATTTGTTGCGAATATACTTTTGGTTGAATAGGTTGATGATTAAGTAATTGCTTTGTTTGTTCAGTTAATTCTGCGACCGCTTCTTTTCCTGTGCCAGAAACAGATTGGTAAGTTGCCACATTAATGCGGGTGATACCCACCGCATCATAAATAGGTTTTAAGCCCACCGCGATGGGAATGGTATTGCAATTAGGGTTAGCAATAATTTTCATTTTATGATAAGAAGCAATGGCATTAATGTTGACCTCGGGTATGATCAAAGGAACATCAGCGTGGTTACGATAAAAAAAACTTTTATCAATGACAACATTACCCGCTGCAACTGCTTTTTTAGCGAATTCTTCAGCCAATTGATTGCTAACGCAAAAGAATGCAATATTCGTTTGATGAAAATCAAAGTCAGCAAGATCGTAAACACGATGGGCATTATTACGAAAACAAATTTCTTTGCCTTGTGATTGTTGACTTGCCACCAGATAAAGTTTTTTTATAGGAAATTCTCTTTCTTCTAATAAAGAAAGCAATGTAGTACCTACCAATCCCGTTGCACCTATTATAGCGATAGAATATGTCATTTCATTTGCTCCACACCCTGCAACCATACGGAGATTGATTCTCCTATAAGTTGAGGATTGCTTTCTTGTGCAAGATGTAATTCTTCTCCAATATCAACTATTTCTAAATTTGGCAAATTATCTTTTGCCCAGGCAACCGTAGCAATAGTCGTAATAAACCCAGGAACACTGTATAACAATAATTTAGGCAAGTTGGATTTTGTCAATTTATTCGAGTAATTTTCAATGAGTTTATCCACCTTGCTTGTACCATCACCTTTAGGCAATTCTTTTAAGTATTGCAAAATAGGTTTACCAGCGCCTTCTTGCATAAATGGTTGCCGATAATGTTTCATCTCTTCTTCAGTCAATGTTCGCATCACAGTTTGTGGGATAATTTTATCAACAAAAGCACGTCCATCCATCACAATGTCTGATGCATTTTCTATATCATAAAACGTGATTAATTGCTCTTGGAATGGTAAAGAAATATCATTGCCATTTAGCGTGCGAAGAAAAGCTTCATAAAACACTAAGCCCTTACAATTATTTTCATGCCGCATGGCATAATCAAATCCGATGACCGATCCCCAGCCATGCATGACTAAGGTAATATTTTTTAGATTTAAAATTTCAATCAATTTTTCAATATACTTAATATGATCAAAGACGGTATAGTCAATATTAGGCTTATCAGATTGTCCAAACCCAATTAAATCAGGTGCAATGCAGCGACCCAAGGTAGCAAGATGAGGTATCACATTGCGCCATAAATAACTAGAAGTAGGAATACCATGCAAAAACAGGATAGCATCCCCTTCTCCTGCTTCAACAAAGTGCATTTTAGATCCATAGATTTCTACATACTTTGATGGATAGGAGATTTTTTCTGAAATTCCTTCATTTAACATATTCATCATCCTTATTTTGCCTGAGCAAAATCAAACAACTCGCGTAATACAACAGAGTAAGTGACGAAGCCAACAATATCACTTGATTTAACATCAGCAAGTAATTTATGCCAACGTTCCATCAAGAATTGATGTCGATGTATCCAATTATCAATTTTTTCTTCTATCGTTTTAACTTTCGCATCTTTTACTTTCATAGTCAGCACTCGAGCGCTTAATTTACGTTGGACCCGATCAAGATCATCACGAAATCCCGCGCGTGCCAACTCATCCCATTGATTGTCAACTGAGTATGAATTCATTAATTCTCTTAACCAATTCAATTCAAGTCGATTACCTATTAAATAATAAGTTTTTGCCACATCAACTAAATCAAGTTCATATCTTTGTGCTGATTCAACAATATCAAGCGAGGTAAAAAGTGTATTACATCCTGCGACACTTTTTGCCAACTTCTCAGGAACCCCTTGCTCAATCAAATAGCCTATTGCTGTTTCGTATGCTTCTTTGTCTGGTCCATCCAAAAGCTGCGGTAATCGTTTAATCATTTCAGAAATGTACGGAGTAAAATCATTAATTGTTTTTTCTATTTCAATATTTGGTTTACGATTACGTAAAAACCAACGTGTGGCCCTACGTATGAGATAATAAATTTGCAGCATCATTCTGTATTGAATGTTTTGATTTACTTGATAATCCAATGATTTGATTTGATGCCACATATCTTCCATGCGATAAATATTTGCTGCAATGGTAAAAGCGCAAATGATAAATGCAATCGAAGCACCCGTTTCACGTTGCAATCGTTCTACGAAATTAATACCCATGCGATCTGTTATATTTTTACAAAGTTGTGTCGCTACAATTTCACGACGCAAACTATGTTCATTCATCTGTGATTCATATTTCTCACATAACAATTTTGGAAATCCCGTTAATAAATATTTTTTATAATAAGGCTCTTCGGGAACATCCGTTTTTAAAATGTCTTGCTTTAAATACATTTTGCAATAAGCAAGCAGCATCGCAATTTCAGGACGAGTCAGTGGTTTATTATTTGCTTTCCGCTCAAGTAATGTTTTTTCATCAGGTAAGTATTCGAGTTTTCTATCCAAACGCTCATTCTTTTCAAGGTCATTCATGTATTGTCTGAATAAGTCTAACGTTTGTTGCGCAACAGATGTCTCTAAGCTTAACATTTGCGTTTGATCATAATTATCTAATAATACTAATTCGGCTACTTCATCTGTCATTTTTTCAAGTAGTTTATTCCGTTGTTCTCTTGTCATCTCACCTTCTGCCACGAGACGATTCAAAAGAATCTTTATGTTTACCTCATGGTCTGAACAATCAACGCCTGCTGAATTGTCAATAAAATCAGTGTTGACAATGCCTCCTTGCAAGGAATATTCAATGCGTGCAAGTTGCGTTAAACCTAAATTACCCCCTTCTGCAATCACACGGGCATTCAGTTCTGTTGCATCGATACGAATACCATCATTTGTGCGGTCGCCCACATCTGTATGTGATTCTTGCGTAGATTTAATAAATGTTCCAATACCGCCATTCCATATCAAATCAACAGGCGCCTTTAAAATGGCTTGAATCAATTCATTAGGCACCATGTTTTCTTTCTTTGTATTAAGAATATGTTTTATTTCAGGTGTGAGTTTGATCGATTTTGCTGATCGATTAAATACAGCGCCGCCTTTTGAAATTAATTCTGGGTTGTAATCCGTCCAAGAGGAACGCGGTAAGTTGAATAAACGTTTTCTTTCTTCGTAACTAATGGCAGGATCTGGGTCAGGATCTAAAAATATATGTACATGATTAAAAGCAGCGATAAGTTTAGTTTGTTTAGAAAGTAACATGCCATTACCAAATACATCACCACCCATATCGCCAATACCGACGACAGTGAAATCATCTTTATCTGGATCAATATTGATTTCACGAAAATGCCTTTTCACAGAGACCCACACGCCGCGAGAAGTAATGCCCATTTTTTTATGATCATATCCAGCAGAACCGCCGGAGGCAAAGGCATCATCTAGCCAAAAACCGTATTTCTGCGCAATCCCATTTGCGATGTCAGAAAAAGTAGCGGTCCCCTTATCCGCGGCGACGACCAAATAAGGATCATCTGTATCATAGCGAACGACATCGACAGGAGGAACAATACGGCCCTCTTTAATATTATCAGTGATATCGAGCAAGCCACTGATAAAAGTTGAATAGCAGTCTATCACTTCTTTCATATATTCATCACGGTTCATTTCTGCAGTTTGTGGGACCTTAACAACAAAACCACCCTTTGCACCCTCTGGAACGATCACGGTATTTTTAACTTGTTGTGCTTTCATTAAACCAAGAACTTCTGTACGAAAATCTTCACGTCGATCAGACCAACGTAATCCGCCGCGTGCAACTTTACCCGCGCGTAAGTGCACACCTTCAACATGAGGTGAATAAACGAAAATTTCAAATTTAGGCCTAGGTAATGGCAGGTCTGAAATTAACGCTGGATCAAATTTAAATGAAATATAAGATTTAATCTTGCCATCATCTGTTGATTGAAAATAATTCGTGCGAATGGTGGCAAGAATAAGTTCTAACAAGCGGCGTATAATTCGATCTTCATCTAAACTAGTCACGGCATCGAGCGCTTGTTCTATATAGGCGAGTAATTCTTTAGGATCTGAATGTCGACCTGATTGATAACTGGGATTGAATCGTAATATAAAAAGTTGGACTAATGCTTTGGTAATTTCAGGATTGTTAATTAAAGCCAATTCAATATAATTTTGACTGAAGGTGAAGCCGGTTTGCCGTAAATATTTTGTATACGCACGCAGCATCACCGTTTCTTGCCACGTGAGATAGGCTTCCAATACTAATCGATTAAATCCATCATTTTCCGCGGTACCAAACCAAATTTTTGTAAATGATGCTTGAAAAATGTCTTGAACGTCATCAAGGTCGATCGCCTTATTGATCGCATATTTCATATCAAAATCGTTTATCCAAATATGACTGCCATCTTTAAATTTTAATTCATGAGGTCTTTCACCAATGGCTTTCAATCCCATATTTTCTAAGATGGGCAATACATCCGATAATACGATGGTTTGTTCTGCATTATAAAGTTTCAAACTCAATGCATTGGTTCCATTTAAACGAGAAAATAACATGTTTAACGTATTTTCTTTGGATAATTCTTCTATTTTTTGTATGTCATTAACCGCTTCGTTAGCAGAATAATCTTCAATATAACTTGCAGGAAAAAGCTTTATTATATTTATTAAAGTATCTCAATCCTTCTGCTTCACCATAAGATTCAATTAATGCATCTTTTAATTCGTCTGTCCAAGAACGTGCAACTGCAATTAATTTTTGTTCTATATCTGACACATTGCCATCAACAGGTGTTTTTGGATTAACGCGTATAAGAAAATGAATTCGTGCTAACACAGAATCAGAAAAATAAGTAGTGAAATTACTTTCAATGCCTTGGAAAGCAACCATTAAGATGTCTTCCATTTGATGGGCAAGTTCGGTAGTAAAGATATCTCGTGGCACATATACTAAGCAGGAAAAATAGCGATAATAAGCATCTCGCCGCACCATCAAACGAATTCGCTTACGTTCTTTTAATTGAATAATGGCAAGTGTAAGTTCAAGTAATTCTTCATGAGTTGCTTGGAATAAATCATCGCGTGGCAAGGTTTCAAGAATATGTACTGCTTCTTTGCCATCATGGCTATCAGGTGGAAAACCCAAATCTTCAATGACCTTATCTACTTTATGACGCAAAAAAGGAATTTGTCGTGGACTTGAGTGATAAGCAGATGAAGTATAAAGACCAATAAAACGACGCTCGCCTTTGAGTTCGCCTTGTTCATTAAAAAGTTTAACGCCAATATAATCCGTATAAACTTGCCTGTGTACTGTTGAGGTGGTATTGGTTTTAGCAATAATCAAAATGTTTTTAGAGAGTGCCATTTTCCGTGCTTGTGGCGGCAGCTCTGAATATGTTTTTGCTGTCGCACTGAATGTTTCATCACGTAAGACACCCAGACCTGAGCCCGGGATAATTTGCAGTGCTCGATTGGTCCCATTGCCAATAAGTTTATAGTCACGAGAGCCAAGAAAGGTAAAGTTGTTATTGATAAGCCAACGCAAAAAATCGCGTGATTCAGCCAGTTCCGCTTGATCTAATGCAGGCGGATGATTTTCAAGATCACTGAGAGTCGCTTCAACTCGTGCTACCATTTTGTGCCAATCAGCAACTGTCAGGCGTACATCACCAAGTACACTTTCAATGTTAGTTTTCAGTTCTAACATGGCTTTTTCATCAACGATACGATCAATTTCGATATAAATAGGGGCTTCTGAAAAAATATTTTTTTCATTGTTATCAGCAGGCGCCACTTCAATAATACGATGATGAGCATCGCGTTTTACTTTGAACCCACCAAAGTGAATGATAAAGTGAAGCTGATAACCAAACCGGTTTATCACCATACGTGCTGAATCAACAATAAAAGGAATATCATCATGTGATATTTGAATGATGGTATGAGCTGACTCCCAACCATCTTTTTCTTTATCTGGATTAAAAATACATATTTTTGCTTCACCCGGCGCGCGTTGATAAATGAACTTCCAATGAGAGAGCAAAATGCCATAAAGGTCGGCGATAGAGCGTTGCTTGAGGTCTTCAACAGCAGAGGCTGAAAAGTATCGCTGGGCAAATGCGTCGAGCATGCCAGCTTCATGCTTATCACCCACTTTGTGTTTAATATGAGCTTTAAGTTGGTTGATGATAGTTTGACATTCGCCATTATTGAAATTGTTCATGAAACGCTCGCTTTGTTATGCATTTGTTGATAATGGATCCCTCGACAAGTATACAGGAAGGGCCTGCGCGGCAGTGATCCATTCCCCTTTCTCATACTTTAACGTTGCCAGTTGTAATAATGCTTTGGCTGAAGGAAGTTGTCTTGCATCAATCCCTTTTAGCGTAAGGTTAGAACCAATCAGGATGTCTTTGTACGCTTCCCAACCATCCCCTATTCCGTATAAGTCAGTGTGATATGAAGAAGTGATTTCTTCAGGCTGGCTCAATCGTTCATTACCGATAAGTTCAGCCAGCCCTGACGCATTGATTGTGTATGTTGCCCAATAGATTTTACCCATACGTGCATCCATAGCGACTAATAATCTAGACCATTGTTGCTCCAAGAAGGCTGTTTGGGCAAGAGTGGCTAAGGAAGAAATGGGGATAATGGGTTTTTGTATAGCAAAACCAATACCTTGAGCGACGCTGTTTGAAATACGTATACCGGTAAAACTGCCTGGGCCACACCCATAAGCAATGGCATCGAGCTCATTGACTGTCAGAGAAGATGAATCAAGTAATTCTTGAATCATAGGTAAAATTAAATGTGCCTGCTGCATAGGAGCATGTTGGTGTCGGACACTAACTACGTCGCCATTTAGTAAAGCGACTGTACAGGCTGATGTAGAGGTATCAAAGCCAAGCATTTTCATAGATTATTTTCGACGTGACACGATATATGTAATCTCATTCTATAATAAATCGTCACTTTATTTCACCGGCCACTCTTTCTCAAGAAATTGAAGTTTATTTTCTGTGTCAACCCATTGATCAGCATCAGCAGGTGCATCTTTACGACGATTAATATTCGGCCATTTTTCTGAGAGTTCTGCATTTAATTGTAAAAAAGACTGGTATTTTTCCGGTAAATCATCTTCGGAATAAATGGCATTGACGGGACATTCTGGCTCACACAAAGCACAATCAATGCACTCTGTTGGGTTGATGACAAGAAAATTTGGGCCTTCGTAGAAGCAATCGACCGGACACACTTCTACACAATCAGTATATTTGCAGCGTATGCACTTCTCTGTTACTACAAATGTCATTAAATTTCTAACCCCTCATGTGGGATTTTCTGCTAATTCATCCTAATGATACCTCGAACAGCAATGCCGCATCGAGGTATATATATTCAAAACCCTGCCCGAGGCCGGAATCGAACCGGCACGAGATTAAATCCCGAGGGATTTTAAGTCCCTTGCGTCTACCTGTTCCGCCACCCGGGCTATCAATCGAAAAGAAAACGAGGCTGGGGTCGGAATCGAACCGGCGTCCACGGCTTTGCAGGCCGCTGCATAACCACTCTGCCACCCAGCCATGGCATCAAAAACTTTGGAGCGGGAAACGAGACTCGAACTCGCGACCCCAACCTTGGCAAGGTTGTGCTCTACCAACTGAGCTATTCCCGCATTACAAAAAATAGTGGGGCTGACTAAACTGCCACGTCGTATTGAATGTTTTGACATCAGCCATAGTATGGGTGAGGCAACGGTCGCTTCATGTGTGGTGTTTGATCAAAATGGCCCCATGAAAAGTGATTATCGTCGTTTTAATATTATCAATATTACGCCTGGCGATGATATTGCCGCTATGCGTCAAGTATTACTGCGACGTTTCAAACGCTTACAAAAAGAAGCTGTCACGCTTCCAGACATCGTCCTCATTGATGGCGGCAGTACACAACTCGCTGCTGCAGAAAAAGTCATGACAGAATTAAATATTAAAGAAATTTTATTAGTCGGCGTCGCTAAGGGACCGTTACGTAAACCAGGTTATGAGTCTCTACATATAGGGAATAAGCCGCCCATTCATTTACCTGCAGATTCTTTGGCTTTGCATTTCATCCAACAAATTCGTGATGAAGCACATCGTTTTGCGATCACTGGCCATCGTATGCGACGTGATAAGGCAAGAAAACAATCCTCTCTCGAATTAATACCTGGCATTGGTGTCAAACGGCGACGTGATTTATTGCGTTATTTTGGTGGTATTCAAGGTGTAGCTCGTGCTAGTCTTGATGAGTTAACAAAAGTACCTGGCATTAACCGTTCCCTTGCAGAGCGAATTTTTGCAGCACTCCATGACACGACCGTATAATCAAATGTATAGTTGGCCAAACATCATCACATTCGTACGAATTTCTGTGATTCCATTACTAGTTATTTTTTATTATTTACCTGTGTCTTGGGCGCACTTTGCTGCTTCTCTCACCTTTGGTATTGCTTCCATCACCGATTGGCTAGACGGATATCTTGCCAGATATTTAAAGCAAACAACCAAATTAGGTGCTTTTTTAGATCCGGTTGCAGATAAATTAGTTGTATCCATTGCTTTAATATTGATTGTTGCTGAACCCACATTTCAATTTGTTAGTATCACATCAGGCATTATCTCTATTCCTGCTGCTGTGATTACCATTCCTGCTGCCATTATCGTTGCACGTGAAATTATTGTTTCTGCTTTGCGCGAATGGATGGCAGAGATAGGTAAACGAACTCACGTATCTGTATCTAGTCTTGGTAAAGTGAAAACTGCCATTCAAATGGTAGCATTATTAGTTTTACTCTATTGTGATAGTACAACAAATGCGGCATTAGTATTTACCGGCTATGTCTTACTTTATATCTCTGCTGTATTAACGATATGGTCAATGTTGATTTATCTCAAAGCGGCATGGGTCCAGTTGATTGCTGAGTAAGAGCTATTTAGCATTAAACTGAACTAAT
>Ga0207078_1062_pt1 | contig 17726 bp, 16 predicted proteins | sample Alteio_BWMinHeat_60_FD_153579 | JGI IMG/M metagenome (GOLD analysis project Ga0207078, IMG submission 153579) | Enriched cells from forest soil in Barre Woods Harvard Forest LTER site, Petersham, Massachusetts, United States -... | ecosystem: Environmental > Terrestrial > Soil > Temperate forest >... | reverse complement strand
CGAACTCGAGGATTTAGATCTAGAATTATACGGCGTTTATTCATATAGGTTTGAACGTGGCGGATATGGAAAAGATAACCTATATAAACTACAAGGGATAAAATACTTTAATTGGAATCCTTCGCGCGATTTAGTCGATTTACTTTCATGGTATGGATATAAAAATAACTACGAAGATTGTATCAAGGAAAATTTAATCTGTGTAAAGTCAAACAGATTAATAACTAATGATGTAGATGCGTTTCATCGTTTAAGAACATACCGACCAAGTCAAAATGAAATTTATACTGAAGGCTATTATAAAAGAATTTTTGAAGTTCTGGAGAAGAGATACAAGGGAGAATTACCAACTGTTAGAACATTAAGCATAGATGACCTGGAAACACTAAAAATAATGGAGCCACTAAACAAGATATTCATCGAAGGAATCAGGTGGGACTTAGTTAAGGATAGAATGCTGGTCAATAAAGACATTGCTAAGGGAATGGAAGTTAAAATTCATAAAGAGAATGTAATTACTGGTTTTTATATCCTATACCCTATAAACGAAAAATGTGAGGCGGGTATAAAAAATGGTAGCGTTTTAGGAAGTGATTTCATAGATATAGAACATATCTGCTCAAATTATGCATCAGCTTCGGCAATATATATTTCGATAGTTTTTGGAATAGACGAGTATCTTAACAAAGCGTTTCTTCTTGCTCGTATGATTTATGAGTTAAGCATATACTTGCACAAATATCCGCAAATATCTACGGTATACCTTAGACCGACTAAACCTGATGGTTTAAGAAATACGAAAAGCTTTGAATTTATTAAGTTACGTGAAAATTCAGAAATTTACTATAAAGATTCAAAGACTTTGTTAGACAATGAAGAAGGTTATGCTGTATTCAATGGGGATAAGGTAGCACGCAAAAATTGAACAGCATTATAAGTGGGTATCAAAAAAATATTGTCTTAAAAAAGTCTATAAAATTCGACGCTCGCTGTTTGGTAAGGTATAGGCAAACTGCCTTTAAAAAAGCGTGTTAGGCTTGTCAAGTATTTCAATTCCATATCTTTCAAATATATCTTTTTCAATTTCGTTTCGGACTTGCGTAAATGTGTCCCTCGATTGTGCAATTACTTCATTTTTAAAAGAATTATCGCTTTCCTTCAATGGTAAAGTATCTCCGCTGAATGGTTGCGATGTTGCTCCATCAATCATTAATTTCAGGTACATAGAATATCTTGGAAGGTTTACAAAGTCTGTTTTATTGAAAACCGGATGAAATTCCTTTTCCAGGTATTCTGCATCGGTTGCGCCTACTCTAAAAGAAATCATTGTTCCAACATTTCCGAATATGGCTGCTCGGATTGGCTCTTGCAACTGCTCAATGTATTGATGGGCAAGGAATAGTCCTAATTTGTATTTCCTGGCTTCTGCTAAAATGTCAGCAAAGGAATTAGTGACAAAGGAATGCATTTCATCTACATAAAGATAAAATGGTCTGCGTTCTTCTTCCTTTTGAATAGCACGATATAAAGCGGAAAGTTGAATATTTGTTACTAGCATTGAGCCGAGTAAAGCGGTGGTATCTTCTCCTAATTTACCTTTAGATAGGTTGGCAATGAATATCTTGCCATTATCCATTACATCCTGAAAGGTAAAACTGGATATTTTCTGTCCGATTATATTACGGAGTGGGAAACTTGCTCTGAATAGCCCTAATTTATTCAAAATGGGGGCTATAGCCTCTGCTTTGAGTGAAGGTGGATACTTTTCAAACTCAGTTCGCCAAAAGGCAATTATATGAGGGTTTTTAACTCTTGTAAGTATGTGGTTTCTAAATGTAATGTCAGTAAGTAAAGGTTGAATATCGAGCAATGTAGCGTGGCGATATTCTAACAGGGTTAACAAGGCAAAGCGAAGTATGTATTCCATTCTAGGCCCCCAACTTTCCGCCCATATCTTCTTAAAGGTTGAAATCAAACCTGAAGCTACTAAATGTTGGTGATCGATGTGAATACTTCTTAATGGGTTAAATGCAATGGAATGCTCAATATCAGCCGGATTGAAGTAAATGACATCCTTTATTCTTTCTTCTGGTATGTAATTCAAAATATCTTCCGCAATGTCTCCGTGCGGATCAATAATACATAAGCCTTTCCCTTTTTGTATATCACTGATTGCCATGTTCTCAAGCAAGGTGCTTTTGCCGACTCCGGTTTTTCCTATGCAGTAAATATGTCCTAATCTATCTAGGTCTTTGATACCAAATGGCTTATTTGTATTTCTCCAGTTGGTTGCACCGACTATGGTTATGGTTTCATTTGTATATGGCTTTTGATTCACACTTATAGCATAATATGCAGTCTATTTGCATTGTAGTGAGATAAATATATCGAAATAGATAAAAATATCTTTCTACTGTGATACCTGTGTTTCTGTCAATATTGGAGTATCATGAAAGATACTACACCAAACCTAACATTCGGGGATATATATACCGAAGAAGAAATTATGCAAATTTCCGAACTAATGGACACAATTTTATCTATACGAAAACGCCTCATTTCGGAAGGGATTGATGTTGAAGCTGAAATACTTAAGTTGCAAGAAAAGGATAGTATGGGGTAAAATATAGGTATGGATAATGCCCCAAAAACAACATATACTAATACATATTTGGCGTATGCCCGCAAAAGTACCGATGATTCCGACAACCAAAAGAACTCAATTTCCTATCAAAAATCTGAAGTTATCAGATTTGCACAACGAGAGCAGTTGCCCATTGCAGATGTAGACATTGAAGGACTTTGTAAAGGAGGCATAATCACAGAGAGACACACTGGCTTTAAAGAAGATGACTTTTTTATCATTGGGAAAAACGGGACAATTCAGCTTAAAATTGAACGGCCAAAATTCTTCAAACTTGTTGAGTTGCTTCATCAGGGAAGATTTAAAGGTGTTATATTTCTCTGTATGGATAGGGCAAGCCGGAACAAGACTGATGATGGGATTCTTGATAAATTAAGAAAGAGAGGAATAGACCTCCGATACGTCCAAGCAACTTATGACAAGACGAGCGCCGGTGAACTGCACATGGATATTGACCGAGTATTTTCAGGCCATTACTCCCGTGCCATTAGGGAAAAGGTAACGAATACCATTCGGAAATTGCGTGATGAAGGAGTTTGCACCTATCGAGCTCCAGTAGGATATGTCAATACCGGAGATATGCGCTCAAAGCCATTCGACTCAATTCGTGCGCCAATTGTTAAGCAACTGTTTGAAAAGTACGCTGATGGAACTTGGAGTTTGATTGATCTTGCCAGGTGGGCAAATAAACAGGGACTCACGATGACTCCCATGCGTAGGAGACGAACCAAAGAGGAAAAAAATCGTGAAGAAGAAATGACGGTTGAACCTATCGAACGTCCTGTTACTTTTCAGCACATTCATAGAATCCTCCGCAACCCTTTTTATAAGGGACTAACACTTGGCAATGATAAAAAGTACGTTAAAAGCGTCAGCCACAAGGCGCTTGTACCGAAGGCATTATTTGATAAGGTTCAAGAGATACTAACATCAAAAAAAGTCAGTATTTACTACATTCAAAAGCCCGAATTTCATTACAGGGGACTTGTACGATGCAAAGAATGCAACAGGGTGTATACACCGTATGAGAAAAAAGGCATCAATTACTATGGAGCAAGATGTTTAGATGTATGTTGCAATCCAAAAAGAAGCATCAATGACAACTTTATTGTATCTGGTACTGAGGAAATTATTTCTCAACTCCGCTATACCAATCAGCAACTATCTGAAATAGACAGGCGGCTTCCCAGCAATGGAGAGTTACAAGCACGTCAACAACAAAAGGAACTGGAAGTTAATGAGCGACAGGAAAGGACGGTCAAAGAAGACCTTGCCTATTTGAACGCTAATAAGCTAATGCTAATAAAAAGCGGCGTATACAGCCCGGAACAGTTTATGGAAGAGGAACAAAAACTTGAAAAGCAAATCAAAGAAATTCAGCAAAAAGTGCAAAACAACGTCACTATTCCAGAATTTCTGAAAACCTCAATAAAATATTCCGAACTGGCAAAAACCTATTATTATTACTACGAAAAGGCAAATCCCGATGAAAAAGCTCTTTGTCTCCGAAATATCTTTTCCGAACTTAAAGTTTTTGAAAACAGGCTTATTTATAAGACTAAAACTGCATTTCAGGTCTTAGAATTGCCTTTTATCTCTTTGTGTGACCCCATAAGGAGGATTTCCGAACTAACTGATAATTATGATGTTCTAAAAAGAAGCCTAACTGAATTGGAAACTTTGACAGAGGCAATTAAAAAGGATTCTAAAGCCGAGTAATCATTTTGATTTACCGCATTTAGTATTGTATCATAGAATTGCACCTGAAAGAATTATAATTCCGTATATTCAGGTAGAAAAATAGAGCCTGCTCACGTCTTACTATTTTTTATGTCCCGTACCTCTGTACGATGGCTTTTTCTTTTTATCTGAATCACCTTTAAAAAAATTTATCCATATATCGTTTTCGATATAATAATCTGTCTAATCACAATCCTAACACTTTGATATTTTTAAGACATGGGACGTAAAAAAGGTCGATACATTCCAAATGAGCTTACTAACTTTAGATGGCGTTTCAACTACCAGCAACAGGATGCTGCAAAAATCTTAGGTGTGCCCCAGTCAAAACTTTCTCTTTGGGAAACGGGCAAAGCAATGCCAAGTTCAAAGTATATTATGAGATTAAAAAAACTGTATAAGGCTACGTTTGAGGAACTGTATCCTCTGCTGGATAGTGAAACGGCATCAGAAATTGATCGCAACGTGCAAGAATTTGCACAGGAACAAAATGAAAAAACAGAAAACAGTGAGTAAAAAATATCGAATCGATATATCGGGAATAATAAATATCGATAACGTCGCTCCTATTAAAAGAAGAAGTAATCCACACAATATCCACAGTATGAATCAACAACAAGAGAATCTTGCCTATGAATTGGCAGAGGCATTGAATGATACCGACTCAATGAAATTCTACTTTAGCATTGTAGAAAAGTATTCGGAAGTGTTTTTGAGGGATAAATTGGCAAAGGTAATGGCAAAGAACCCGAAAGAAATCAGAGCAAGCAGGGCAGCCTTTTTTAATTATTTGGTTCACAATGAAAAGGCTGCCCGAAACTATCCTCGGGCTTAGCCTGGGGACACGGCACATTGGCCTTGCCGTCTTAGAGAAAAATCGGATACGGGAGAGGAGGATGAAGGTGTACACGGAAGGTTGGTCAGAAATAAAGTTACTCATTATCATTTCCATGCTAAAAAAGATCATTATGAAACATGGCGTAACTATTATTGCTATAAAAGCAATTAATCCATCCAAATCCTCCCCAAGTCTGAATCAGATACTACAAGCAGTCGGCAAATATGCAAATAGCTCTAAAATCGCAGTTTTTGCGTATCCCATTGAAGAACTTGAGAGATATTATTCCATGGAAAAGAGGGTCAACAAAGGCATACTTATGGAAGCTGTTTTAGCCGAATATCCGGAATTGATTTTTGAATACAGAAATGAGCAGAAGCGGAAAAATCCTTATTTCGTGAAAGTCTTTGAATCAATTGCGGCTGCCCGGCTCTGCTCTCAAGAATTGGAATAATATATCGTTTTCGATATATTCCTCTGTCTTAAATCCTCTCTGACATTCGCTTACACTGTTAAGGAAATCAATTCTTTAACAATTAAATAAGTAAGCAATGAACACAACAACTGAAGCACGAAACGTTTATCAGATTGTCACTGAGCGCATCATTGAGCAACTGAAAAAAGGGACTGTTCCATGGCAACAGTCATGGACAAAAGCCGGACTTCCGAGAAATCTCATCTCCCAGAGGCCGTACAAAAATCTCAACTGGCTTTTATTAAGCATGTTGGGATATGAACAAAACCTATTTCTAACCTATAAGCAGGCATCAGACATCGGGGCGAAGGTCAGCAAAGGCGAAAAAGCAAACTTAGTTGTCTTTTGGAAGAAACTTAAACCAAAAGAAGATGAACCGGAAAATACGAAACCAAATTTTGTATTGCGGTACTATCTGCTTTTCAATATTTCGCAATGCGAGAATATCCCTGAAAAGTATATTGTACCGCTGCCGAACCCAGAGCCTCAGCCAATAGCACGGTGCGCTGAAATCATCCAATTCATGCCGGAGCGACCTGACATTGTGAATGAGAAGCACAAGGCGTATTACCACATTGAAAAGGACATTATAAACATGCCCCGAATGGAAACATTTGATAGCAATGAAAGCTATTATGAGACACTCTTTCATGAACTCGTCCACAGTACCGGCCACAAAAGCAGGCTGGATCGCAAGAGCCTGAACAAGAATGATATGTTTTCCTATTCCATTGAGGAGTTGACGGCAGAAATTGGGGCTTGCTTCTTACTGTTCCATGCAGGAATCAGTGATTTCAAATTCCAAAACAGTGCAGCATACATTGATAGCTGGCTAAAGAAACTGGAAGGAGATCAGAAGTATATCTTCCATGCAAGCTCACAGGCTCAAAAAGCGGTAGATTATATCCTGGATACTATGGAAGAAGAACAGCAACCGGAGCAGGTTGAAACTGCAATTTCTCAGGGAGTTCCAGTATCCGATGACCTAGATGACCTGCCATTTTAACTACCCACTCAGCAACTTTTAAAATCAGTAATATGACAACAGCAGCGCAAGCTCAAAAAAACGGCAAAGGTGCACCGGGTGCACAGGAGCCAAAAGTGGGAGAACAATCCCTAGTGAAACACACTCCTCAAGCTGAAACTCTCGAGTTGAAGCTAAAGGAAAACGGTGCCCCCTCGGTAGAAGAAACTATCAGGCGGGTAAACGAATTACAGGACAATATTGACAAACGCGAGGTGCTTAAAAACCATCTTCATGCCGTATCATCGCTCAAGTTTGGCGAGTATGACGACAAGGACCAGATTGTTCTTGTTACTCATGGCGGTGAGAAGTATGCTATTAAGTCTTCAAACCTATGTCAGGAATGCGCCGAACTTGTTAAAGGCAGGATTATGGAGCATATTGAAAAGGTTGAGCAATTGATTGTGTTGTAGCAAACAAATTTTGATAAACCCATAATCTCAATAGATTGTGGGTTTTTACATTAAAAAAACTATTTAATTGAAATCAAGCTCATTAAATGCTGTGGTAGAGATGGAAAGCGTAACCCCCGAGAATCAAGGTCAGACTTCATTATTGCTACCAACTCCATTGTCTCGCTAAGATCGTTTCGTTCAGGACGTTCAAGGGAGGCTTCAATTTCACTATAAATTTCACTTACACGATTGAGTAATTCTTCAATTTGGAACTCTTTTGCTTTAATATATACGCATTTAATAATGGTCAGACCATACATTACGACCCTAAGTTTTTTAAGGTAAATGGCGGAATCATATGTGATATTGAACCCAATATCTATGCACATGTTTCCTAATTCTACCGTTTCGTTTACATTTTCAAAATTCTTTACATCGGGGAAAAAGCTATCAATCAGAAATAGGATCGATAAATGGATATCCGCTGGTATTCCAGTACGTGTCATATCTGCAACTCTATCAAGAAACTCGAAAACTGCCAGAGCAATTCTGTTATTGGTGTGGGGTTCATACTTCGCAAGTCGATTAAGTATTTTATCATCCTTTACATTTGAGTTGAAAAAGTCCTCAGCAATCTTGTCAATCTCAAGAATGATTTGAGCATTCATAGATGCTGTTAACAATAATTCCTCTGTAAGTTGGCTAATATCATTGTTAATTACTGCTTTTCGATTGTTTCTCATAATCTCAATCTCCTTGTAGTGATCATCTCTATAAGCAATTATGATTTCTGGTGTTAGATTTCTGCTCAAGCCACCAGATTTGGAAACCTCGTCATGGTGCTTAAAGCATAAAAAAACAAGATTTTCAAACCGATTATCATTTTTGCCTTTTAAGTGATGAATATGAACTCCTTCCTCTTTGCAAATACAGCATTTACGATCAGATTTATATATTACCTCTGTAGCAATCTTTTTTGGAATTTTTACATCTGACATTACGCAAAGTTAATGTAAAGCTATTAAGTTTTATGTAAACATTCTGAGATACTTAACATAATGTCCTTATATAACCAGGGTGTGAACCCCGTAGCGAAGCGGAGTCCGCAGGATTGCTTATATAAGGGCACATTATGTTAACGTAGCGGTCATTGAGTACCCACATCCCAGGAATAAAGGCTCAAAAGCTGATTGGCATTAATTCCGCAATGCAATTCAAACAGCTTGTATGGCTCATCCGCCGGAGGCGCTTTTGAGGCATACAGGCTGTTTTTATTTCAGTGCATCTCATAGACTTTTCGCAACGTTCCCAAGCGAAGCGGGAATTAAGTGAGAAAAGGCTATGTGTTGCACTTTAAAAATTTAGTTCTTTGCGAGCAAAAATACCTGGGAAGCCCGAAGCATGAGGGCGAGGGATTTTTGCCGAATGTGCTTTTTGACTTGAATTCATAAAGTGGCCATTAAAAGAGTAAATTTATCAGTTCATTACTTATGAAAATAGTTCTTCCAGCTTTGGATTTTAATAAGAATAAGATATCCAATGCCGTATAATACAAAACCGATAATAACTCCTAAAATTATTGGAACACCACTAAGGGAGATTGAGATAGCTATTAACACTGCAAAAATCAGAATGATTCTCATTGGAATTTTTTGCCAATTTGTTCTTCTATAATATGGTGGTTGGGTAAAATCTGTTTTACATTTAGGGCAAACCAACGCATTGGCATAAATTTCTTCCTTACAAACAGGGCAGTGAACTCTTGGAAAATAAACCGAATTAAAACCTCTTTTGAAATAGTTTGACATGGCGATTACAGTTGGTGCAAGCTACCTAAATTTTTATAATTACATTACTACACTTGATTTTGAGCGTTTGCAGATGAAACATTTGACTTCATAGAATCTCTCGCTTGTTTTTCCCATTCATTTAATGTCTCATTCGCTAAATTAAGTTCAATTTCAGCCACTTTGGTAATAATTTTTTCGTTTAAGTCAATTTCTTTGGTCATTCTGTAACTTTCAGTACCTTTTGAAATCTCATTTTCGAATAAGATTTTTTGTTCAACATCGTTAGCCATTATTTTGTCTCGCTTATATACTTCCCAATCGTATTGTCCTATAGGAGTCTTAAGTTTTAAGTAGGTTGGCAATATTTCTATTACAAGCAATGCTAAGAAGATCGCCCATTTTAATATCTGTACTCCCCAATTCGGCATCAAAAAAAGTGTTACAAACCTGGTATCAAAACCATTTTGGGATTCAATTTCGCTTTTAAATTTGGCAACATTCTTTGCTATCGTATCCTTGTCTAAATTAAGCTTGGTAAGACCTTTATTTGACAGAGAATCTTTCTTATTAAAGTCCTTTTCTTTGCCCTCACGCCAGTCTTTATCAATTTTCTCAGCAGCACTCTTTGCTGACTTACATTCAGAAAGTTTACTTAACCATTCTGCTTTTGCTCGATTACGTTTTTGAAATAACACAATATCTTCCGGTAAGTACCTTGGTTTAATGGTATCCTGTTCTCTCTCCCTTTTAGCAATCATAGAATTCACTAAATTTAGTGCTTGATTATATTCAGATTCATTTGCAGCTGCTTGATTTCTAAGTAATTTATATTCAGAGACCTTTGCTTTATAATCCTGCCTTGGGCAATCAGACAACAATTCCTTTTCAATCTCCTTTTTTTCTTTATCGTATGTTTTCACTTCGGATTCTCTTAGATCTGTGTGATATCCCATATTCAAATCCGTCTGCTGCTTTAACCAGTCGTTTTTGTTGTTTTCTTTCATTTGCCTATCAATCCTTTGAGCAAAAACGATATGATCTAGAGGAATAGACATGAAAAATGCAAGTATGAATGCCAGAATAAGCCTGGGAATGAAAAAAGGCCAAAAACTCATAAATGCTATTTTTGGATCCTTTTTTATTGAATTTACCATTGACCGATCAATAGCAAAAATTAGGATTGCCCAAATAAAAGCAAAAAATGTCACTCCCAAAACATTCTTTTCAACAAATGTACCACCTGCAATAAAAGCTGTGAAAAAAGCGAATGAAGATGTTATTAATATCATCATGCCAATATTTGCATGACGATTGTACTCGTTAGGACAGTTTTTCAGTGCCGAAATCTCGGACCCGGAAATTAACCAGAAAAAAAATTGTATTCGGCTATATTTCATTCCTTTGGAATTATACGTTGTTGAGGTTTTTTAATTTCTCATAAAGTTTCAATCTCATATCTTTATTAAAGGCTAAATCAGGAAATTTAAACATGTTTGTAAACATCTCAAATATTTTGGAGAATGATAACCGTATAAATTCCTTATCAGCTCGCCCTCGAATAGTTTTTAAATCAATATGTTGCTCTCGCTTTAACTCATTTACATTAGGAAATTGCATTGATAGAGGCGGTAAATTTGCAAAAAGCACTTTATTGAATTTAGGATATTGTAATACTTCAATAGTTACCTCGGCCTTTTTTCTGTCCTTTTTGTTAATGCCCCAAACAACTACTGTAGTTTTCCTGCTAAAGATCAATTCCTTACTTGTGATTCCTGTAACATCAATATTGCCTGGTTCCAGTATAATTTTAGAATGATTCATTGATTTCCAACTAATTGTAACCGGAACAGTAGGGAGTGTTATTCTCTTATCTGAATATATTTCAATTTCGATTGGGCGAAAGACTTCTACAGATATTAGCCTTGGATTTCCTTTAAAACCTAATTTGCCAATTGGGGTTAACTTATATGTTGTATTAATAACAGGCCTTAAAACAGTTAATGAATTCGGAACAATTTCTTTTTCCAATATGCCATCAGATAAAAGCATTTTTTCAACGAATTTGCATTTGTGGGACAAAGAAATTTCTTGTGAGTATAGAATAGCTTTATCTGGGATTATGCTTAATTCCTGAATAGAAGGTTGAGGGTAGACAATTATCTTATATGGTAATCCAAGACTTTTAACTGTTCCTGTAAAACCTGTAACAATAAGTTCAAATTTTAATGAACTAGACTTCTGGCTTTTGTTTTCCGCAATATACTTAATTTCAGATTTGCCCAATACATTCAATATAGACTTTCCATTGCAAAAAAGTTGCGCTTCTGAGGCATTCTTATAACTGATGTCAAATAAAATGGCCATTGAATCTACCGCTTCTATGCAATCAGCTTTAAGATAATCAATTGAAGGGGCTTCAAAAACTTCAACACTAATTTCATGTCTTATTTCACCCCCGTATTTTCCTAAAACGTTAATAATGTATTTGGCATGGGTAAACATAGGAGAGGACACATAAGAAGACGCACCCGAAATATCTTTAATGACTTTGCCATTAACATCTTTAATCAAGATTCGTTGGAAATTAGCGGCAGTATATTGCATACTAAAACATTCACCGTGCAAAATTTTTGTTGTTGACTTTTGAATTGAAAAGGTCGGTTTAGGGTTTACAGTAATGTCTATTGCTGTTGATTTCTGCATTCCTCCATAAGAATCATAAGCCTCTAACTGGTATTTTGTCGTTGATTGTGGTGCAAGAGTTATTGTTGCTAAATTGGTAACATCGAGGTTGTCTGGGAGTAAAATTATTTTGCTGGCATTTTCAATTTTCCAAAAAAGTTTAAGGTCATCCCCTTGTAAAATTATTAAATTGTTAGTCGTAAATCCTTTAATTTTCACTAAATCGAGGCTATTTTTTAAACAGTTCTCCCAATGAAAATATGTGGGTCTTTGTGCTGGATTAAGCAGTCCATCATCGAAACACTTATTGAAGATGTCATAAATCCCTTTAGGCAAAAGTTGCTGGATTCGGTTACAATAGAGATTGAGAAGTTGAGGACTGCGACGGTTGAAATTAAAATATGATGAATTTACATTTGGCCAATGAAAATTTCGAGCATAATCCGTGATGTTATTTGGGGTCCATTCTGCCAAATAGCAGAATGGGTCTTGAAGAGAAAGTAAAAAATGGATTGCAACAGTTACTGACCAAATATCATCCAAAAAATTTATCTTAGTCAAAGAGTTATTTGAACCAATAACTTGTGAAATAATTTGAGGTGACATCCAAATAGAATCATCTTTCTTTCCGAATGTCTGAGGATCAGAATTTAATGAGGTTGTCATTGCACCGCTATCATAATCAATTACTACCAATTCTTTTTTTTGGTTATCTATAAAAAAATTTGAAGGGTTAAGATCAGCATGTATGTACCCGCATTCTTTTAAGATTTCAAACCCTTCAATTAAGTTTAGAGATAAAACAACTCGATCTTTTATTGTGAAATCATTATTATAGCTATCTCGAAGTAATTTAGTGTCCAAAATTTCACCAAAGGAGCTAAAACTGTTCTTATCAAGGAATTGGCATAGATAGCCTCTAACATTTTTCCCTTTTAAAATACCTTCAAAGGAAATTAAGGGCAAGCATTTCAGGGCCGGGTATTGCTCAATAGATTTTTTAGATTGTGCTTTTCTCTTGGCGTTCGTTTCTTTTATCGCTTTCTGCAATGAAACGGTAGTTTTATAAAGATGATTAACAATGTTAGGTGATTGCTCCTTGAAAATCTTGACAACCATTTTGGGATTGTTCAAACTAACACTATTGTTGATTGAAGTCACTTCATGAACTGCACCGTAAGCTCCGCTTCCTAACTCTGCATCCTTGAATTCTACAGTAGAAATGTTAGGTAGCGAAGTAAAAAGGTCAGTTTGATATGTAGAAAGAATATCAATTTTCATTCATTGAAGTTGCTTTGTGATAGTTTATAAAATCATCTGAAATGATTACCCCTATTGTTGCATCATCGTCAATAATTTCTTCATCCTTCATGACATTCAAGCTACTGAGAACAATATTTTGAATTAAATTTGAATCAAGTTCATTATAATTATTAAAGGCGTGTTTAAGGTTTTTAATAATCATTTTGTATGCCGGTGTAATTGGCAAATAAGCTGTTCTTCTTTCTTCCGCCTTTGTTGGATCATTAAATTGGGCAATCTTCGAAACATCTTCATCTACTGAATAAATTCCATCAGTTAACAAAAGAAAAATATCGCCGAACATTTTATCCTTAGAAATAGTGCAAATTGTTGGAATTACATATTTTTTATCTGGATGCAACGAAAAGTTTTTATAGAGGGCGGATTTCCCTTTGCTGTTTGGCTCGCAATGCGGATTAAGATAGTTTAAAACCGCATTCCACGGTAAAATATATGCATCTGAAAATTTAAAGAAGTTCCCTCGCAAATGGAAGATTGAGCCATTACCTATATATGCTAACTTAAAATCAATTTCAGTCTCAGCACAAACAATTAAAGTAGTTCCAAATGAAGAACTCTCTTCGCAATCTGGGTAATTTTCTTTTGCGAAAATTAAAAGAGCATCGTGAGCTTTAGAGAAGAATTTATTGAAGTCAATTTCTTCCCCCGGCTTCATGTTTTCAAAACTCTGCTTAACATCTTCGCTAACAATCTTAGAAGCTATTTCAGCAAAAGACGATGATCCAATCCCATCTGCTACTATCAAACCATTTATTCCTGTTTCTGAAGCATTAAAACTGGTTTGATAATCTTGATTCACTTTTGGAGGCTTCCCATCAATGGAATCTGAGATTATTATTGACATTTTCTACCCTATATTTTTATTTGTAGAAGAAGATTTAATGAAGAAATCTCTAATTGTATTTTTATTACATGTAACACTAAAGCATTCCGTTGGATGGGAGACTATTTCCATTAAAAGTGATTTAGCTGCATCAAATTCCGGCGTTCCTGTTCCGTACTCTTTACCTTCCAGTAAAGTTGCACACAAGGTAAATTTATCTTTGTTAAACATTGCTTTGAGTTCATTGGCAATTTGCTTTGTGTGTTCTACCTCAGACATTCCATCTGATAAAATTACAATCACGGCAGAATGTGGAGGCCCTCCGGCTACCTCTCTTCCAAAAAACTCCGTTACTATTTCTTTTGCCTTATCTAATCCTAAACCTATTCGTGTGCTTTCACCATTTACTTTAAGTAGTGGATTATAATCACCATAAATATCCAAATCAGTTGCGTTTGTTAATGGCATCCCTTCTTTTGCATCGCCACCGAAATAAACTATAGAAAAATAAAATCCTTTTGCTTTTCGACTTTCTCTAAACTTAGTGAAAGTTTCTCTAACAGCCATGTTTAAGGCATCGGCTTTTTTTACATTTCCCATTTCAGCATCAAGATCCATAGAGCCACTTCCGTCTAAAACGAAAACGCCTAACTGTTTCCAAGTTACTGGAGATTCTGGTTCTCCTACGTCAAAAGGTTGTTGATTGTCCATAATTTTCAAGTTTGAAGTTGTTTGTTTTTTTGAATTATAAATTTCATTGACAAGTTTGTCAATATTTGTTTCAAGTATCGAATTTATTTTTAGTGTTGGAATCATTAAAAAATCACCACTTTTTTCAAGATTGATCATTCCTTTAAGCAGTCTCGGGGGCTTTACATTTGAATCTAACCAGCTATATTGTGCAAAAAAATCTTTGTATCTATCATTAGAAATGATAGATGAGTTTGACTTATCTGCTGAAAGCAAAATAAAATCATCCGCCCTCATTCCACCAGGAGAGGTCTTATATTTCTGTTTGTCTTTGAGAAGCTCCTTAATGACTATTTTTTCTTGAGAGTCCTTTGGAAGGTGAATGACATTTGCGTCAAAAAAGCAAACATAGTCATGTCCCTGCTTTTTTAACTCACGACAAACATTTAGAAGTGTGATTAAGGAAAAATGCTTAGAGTCTTTCCAAAGGCAAATATTGTTTCCATCAAGGTAATATGTCATATTAGGGATTTTAAGACGTGTTATTTCATGAGAAGGAAAATATCTACTGTTTCATTTGCTACATTGTTAAAGACCATTGCAGTTTAGCAATTTAACAACATTTTCAGAAATATGAGTTGCTAACGGTTTTTATTTTAGGGGTGTTGCTTTTCATCACAGTAAATGGTACCCTAAAATATATGAGTAATCATGAAAAATTTGATTTTGGGGAACCAGTCTCGCGTAAAAATACTGAAATGGAACAGTATGTTGCTGGGGTTATGGAACGTAATCCCGGGGTAGCGCAAAAGAGGGATGAACTTATCGAAGTCCTTAATTCAACCAACTTTGACACAGATCATTTCAAGAATATTGTGCGTGAGTGGGAGGAAAAAACAAAAAGAGAAAAAGGTTTTGAAGGGCAATCATTTGAAATTGAAAGAATCAAGGCCAAAAATGGAAATTTGAAATTATATCATTTTAGAGAATCTGATTCTGTTATGTTTGGATATAGTTTTACATAACGCCATTTTTGTAGCTACTATTTTTGTTCTTAACCAAAGCACACTATTATCTTAATAGTAGTCAATTCAGCTCATGTGAAGAGTTCGCAAATAGCAGTAGCAAGATAGCATGTCCATCCGTGGACAGTAGTCTTCACGTTCTGGACATGCTATCTTGCGGTGGTTTGCAACCCCCGTACCCCTGCAAATTCTAAGGTTAATTTTAGGCCCTGAAACCTTCTTGGTTTCAAGTCAAATAATGGTATTTTTGCTAAATTCTGCTATACTGTTTGAGTTATACAGAATTGTCAATAGGACACACATAAAGAAACATGGCTAAAAAATCAAAAGAAACACAAGAGGAACCTCTTGAGAAAAAACTCTGGAAAACGGCTGATAAGCTACGCAAGAACATGGATGCTGCCGAATACAAGCATGTGGTGTTGGGCTTGATTTTCCTGAAATACATCTCTGATGCCTTTGAAGAACAATTCCAGAAACTTACCAACGAGAAAAGCGAAGGGGCTGATCCGGAAGATAAAAATGAATACCTGGCAGAGAAGGTCTTTTTTGTTCCAGCAAAAGCACGTTGGAGTTATATTCAGGGACGGGCTACTCAGCCTTCCATCGGGAAAGATATTGATGAGGCAATGGATGCTGTTGAAAAAGACAATCCATCCCTGCGAGGCGTTTTGCCAAAAGTATTTGCCCAGGAAAAACTGGATAAGGCCAGTTTGGGTGGTCTCATTAATTTAATCAGTACTGCCGTTCTTGGAACTAAGGAAGCCCAAAGCAAAGATATACTCGGTAATGTGTATGAATATTTCCTTGGTGAATTTGCTTTGGCTGAAGGTAAAAATGGAGGGCAGTTCTATACTCCGCGAAGTATTGTAAAACTTTTGGTACGGATGCTTGAGCCCTACGAAGGGAGGGTATTTGATCCTTGTTGTGGTAGCGGTGGCATGTTCATACAAAGCGAAAAGTTTATTGAAAGTCATAATGACTATTACAAAAAGCATAACGGGAACAAACTTTCTCTGAATCCTGTGGATCATATCTCAATTTATGGACAGGAAAGTAATCAAACAACCTGGCGTTTGGCAAAAATGAATCTTGCCATTCGCGGCATTGACAGCAGTAATGTTAAATGGAACAACGAAGGCAGTTTCTTGAATGATTTACACAAAGACCTGAAAGCCGATTTTATCATTGCTAATCCACCTTTTAATGATAGCGACTGGAGTGGCGAACTGTTGCAAAAGGATGCCCGATGGAAATATGGAGTGCCACCTACTGGTAATGCAAACTATGCTTGGATACAGCATTTCCTTTATCATTTGGCCCCTAATGGTCATGCTGGCTTTGTCTTGTCTAAAGGTTCACTTACTACCAATGCCGGTGGAGAGGGAGACATACGAAAAGCGCTTATAGAAAATGATTTGATTGACTGTATCGTAAATTTACCGGCAAAGTTATTTCTCAACACACAAATACCAGCTTGCTTATGGTTCCTGAGCCGCAATAAAACAAAACGTAAAGGCGAAATACTTTTTATTGATGCACGTAATCTCGGTCATCTTATTAATAGGCGCAATCGTGATCTTTCAGAGGCAGACATAACCAGAATTGCAAGCACATATCACAATTGGCGTACAAGCGATAATTCCTATATTGATGAGCCCGGTTTTTGCAGAACCGCCCCAATTGATGATATAAAAGCATTAAATTATGTAATTACGCCGGGAAGGTACGTTGGGCTAGAAGATGACGAAGAGGACTTCAATTTCATAGAGCGCTTTACTTCATTGAAAACAGAACTTGAAAAACAAGTAGCAGAAGAAGATTATCTGAATAAGAGAATTAAGGACAACCTTGCAAAAATTAATATTCATGAAACTTTATGACTGAATGGAAGGAATATAAATTGGAAGAAGTAACCGCACCTATCAAGGATTCTTACAATCCTGATGGAAGCGATTCTTACAAGTACATCGGATTAGAACACATTGAACAAGAAAGGTTACGCTTAAAGTCTATTGGAGTTTCTTCAGATGTTAGCAGCAATAAATTTCTATTCAAGGCAAATGATGTTTTATTTGGAAAACTTCGTCCATATTTTAGAAAAGTTGTGAAGCCACAATTTGATGGAATATGTTCAACGGATATTTGGGTATTTAGAGCAAAGAAAGGATTTGACCAAAACTACCTTTATTATTTTATCGCAAATTGGGATTTTGTTAATACGGCAAACAGTGGTGAAGGAGGAACACGAATGCCGCGAGCAGATTGGAATTTTTT
>Ga0207078_1060_pt1 | contig 18026 bp, 17 predicted proteins | sample Alteio_BWMinHeat_60_FD_153579 | JGI IMG/M metagenome (GOLD analysis project Ga0207078, IMG submission 153579) | Enriched cells from forest soil in Barre Woods Harvard Forest LTER site, Petersham, Massachusetts, United States -... | ecosystem: Environmental > Terrestrial > Soil > Temperate forest >... | reverse complement strand
GACTGCATGACCACCGACATCAAAAAACAATTTACGTGCGAGCGAATAACCATTGGTGTGTAGGCCGCTCGAAGGAAAAGCGAGGACAATATCATCCACCTGAATGGTCGTGCCTAAAATGGCTTTATCTTTCTCGACCACCCCCGTGATGATACCGACTAAATCATGCTCACCGGGAAGATAAGTGCCGGGCATTTCTGCCGTTTCACCGCCGACTAAGGAAATATCATTTTCGCGGCAAGCTTTCACCATGCCAAGCACAATTTGTTCAATGATCTCGGGTTTTAAACGATCATTGGCAATGTAATCAAGTAAAGTTAGCGGTTTTGCTCCAAGAACAATAATGTCATTCGTCGTGGCGCTGACAAGATCAATGCCGATGGTATCAAATTTTTGCATCAGCTTGGCTACCATCATTTTGGTGCCCACCCCATCAATACTTTGGACTAAGACGGGATGCGTGTATTGCTCAAGCAGCGGTTTTAAATCAAACATGGCGCCAAAACTGCCTATAGGAGTGAGGACATGTGATGAGAAGGTACTTTCTACCGCTTTTTTTATGCGGCGAACCGCTTCGTTGCCAGCTTCGATATCTACGCCTGCAGATTTGTAGTTAACGCTCATAATAACCTCTCCCTCAATCCATTTTCCCACGCCGTCTTCGCTGCACTCACGGGCAAATCAATCACGCCGCACAGTTGCAAACGCGGCTCCGCCATGGTTTCACCCAGAGTAATCATAGGCACGGAATATTCAGTAAATAATTTTCTCATTACTTTTACCTTATCGCGTGCCACTTCAAGCACAAAACCGCCGGTCTCGCTGAATAACTTTTTCTCTGTGGCTAATTCACCAGGGATGTCCACTCGCATTCCAATTTGCCGTTTGAAACTCATCTCAGCCAGCGCCACCGCAATGCCGCCTTCTGAAATATCATGAGCAGATAATATTAAACCTTCTTGCATGGCCGCGTGGACAGCCTGAATTTCGCGCGCAAATAGGGTCAAATCAGGCTGAGGTAATTGCTGCCCTAATTGCTGATGTAATTGATAATACACACTCCCACCACATTCATCTTTGCGTTCCCCCACTAAAACCAATACCGTTTCTGGGCGTTTGCAATCATAGGTAATGACATTTTCCACATTGGGCAAGGAACCTAAGCAGCTAATCATTGGGCTCGGGGGAATCGCACCTAGGGCAGATTCATTATAAAAAGAAACATTGCCCGCTATCACAGGTAGTGTGGCATTGGCATGTTCTTTGAACGTAACGGCACGACAAGCATCGATAATGCCGCGTACGGAATCGACAAATTCACCCATTTGTTCTGGTTTTTCTGGGTTGCCAAAACACAAACAATCGGTAATAGCAAGAGGCGTTGCCCCCACAGCAACCACGTTGCGAACGGCTTCCACCACTGCGTTGACACCTCCCCAGTAAGCATCCATTTTGTTATAGCGCGGATTTTGATCGAGGGACAAAGCGATACCTACTTTGCGAATTTCATTAGGATATTTTTCTTCGTTAAAAGGGGCCATGACACCTGCATCGGCCCATCCTGCTTCGATGATGGTGCGGCCTTGCACTTGTTTATCATACGTTTCAATCACGGGAGCGCGAGAAGCAATATTTTCGTGGGCCAACAATTTTAATAACACCGCATTAAAATCACTTGGAGTGGGCAGCGTTGGCTCGGTATTCGATTGCGATTTTGCTTGATAGGGACGATCATAAACAATCCCTTTTGTCACATCCTGTGCTTTTGCGTGGACTAATTCTTTACCGCGATCATTTACCACATACATGCCGTCGGTACGTATCTTGCCAATCACAGCCGCACAGGCACCTTGTGACACCTGAGGTAAAGCAAACGTCTTGTTATAGTGTGTCAGAATCATTTCTACTAATTCTGGTGGGACCACCCACATAAATCGTTCTTGGGTCTCAGAACATAACACCACAGCAGGAAGTAAATCAGCCAGACTAGTGGGCACTTTTTCAAGTTCAATTTCTGCGCCGTAACCTCCTGCTTCTGCTAATTCAACGCTTGCGCAAGCAATGCCGCCTGCACCTAAATCTTTGAAACCCACTTTATTTATTACCTTTTTTTCACGCAGCAAATTAAATAAGGCATAGTTTGCTTTCAAGAGATGGCGTTGTAAAAAAGCATTCGGTTCTTGCACCGCACCTTTGTTTCTTTCCTTATGTTCTTCACGCAAAGTAGACGAGGCGAATGCAGCACCACCAAAACCGCTATTGTCCGTTGGTTTTCCCACTAAAATGAATACATAGTTATCTGCATGCGGCGGGGCATAGGAATGGATGACGTGGTCTTCGCGCACGACACCTAATGTGACGACCGTCACCAGACAATTTTCGTTATAAGCAGGATCATAATAGATATCACCTGCTAAATTCGGCACTCCGATGGGGTTGCCATACCCTGCAATACCACTGACAACACCATCATGTATCCAATGTGTTTTCGGACGTTCGATATCACCAAAACGTAAGCTATCTGCAACCGCAATGACTTCTGCCCCCATACAGCAGACATCACGCACATTTCCCCCTACGCCTGTTGCGGCCCCTTCGTAGGGAACAATTTGCGAAGGATGATTATGCGATTCATGGCTGACGACAATGCCATAACGAATACCTTGATCATCGGTTGCCACCGCCACAATGCCCGCATCTTCTTTCGCACCCAAAATGACATGGGGGCCGTCAGTCACAAACTGTTTTAAATGCTTGCGGCTACTTTTATAAGAACAATGCTCTGATCCTTGAATAGACCATAAAACACATTCGGCAAAAGTCGGTGGACGTTTTAATAAGTCATGTTGAATAGTAAGCGCTTCATCGACAGTCAGGCCAAGATGATATTGCTGCAATACTTGCTCAATGTCATCACGTGATAATTGAGAAAAATCAAGAATGTCAGGTGTCTGTTGCATCGACAGGCCCTAATTTGTGTTTTTAAATTGGGAAATTTGGCCATAAGATAGCGATGTTTGGGGGTAAAAGCAAATGGGATAGGAGCCTCGTCATTGCGAGGCTCCTATTAGCTCAGCAAAAAATACACCATTTATCGAAATGTAACGCTAAACCAATACTAATCAAGTCCGTGCTGCCTAAGGCTTCAGAATGACCTACCTTTTGGATGCGGTTCCAAGACACATCCATTTCAATATCTGGCCTAAAATCATAGGCAATCCCTAAGCCAAAAGTGGGGAATACGCGAGAAGTAATGTCACTGTTGTTATCAGCCCCGCTCACAACACCGTTTTCAGTGACGGCAGCGGAGGCGTTAGTGCGGCCTTCAAGATAAGCCAAACCCAATTTGCCATATACATTAATATTATATCTGAGGGGCAAAATTCCCTTGCCTACGAGATCAAACGCATTCATTTTTATTGTACCTGAACTATCGACAGTACCAGGGAAACCTGAGCCGCGATCAAATAGGGTCGCTGTCGCTTTGACAGGCACACTATTAAACCTCATCCAACCAAATTCGAGTGCGCTCATACAACCAAATTGATAGCCCACATAAAGACGGCCTGCCGCACCATTGCTGCTGGTATTGCCTTTAAAAGAAGTAAAAGTGAAATCACCTTCATCTAATGCTTCGCTAACGAGCTCTCCCATAAACTGCCGTGAGATGCCGGTGTCACTGACATTCCCCCACCCGCCTTGGGCACCTAAATAAATGCCTGGTAAGGCAGCATGCGCATTCATGGTAGTGATGAGTGAGAAACAGAGGCCCGTCATCCAAGAGGTATAATTCATTTTCATTATGTAAATTCCTTTTATTCATTCCCTAATGTTAAGAGCTTAATCGTGTTTGATACAAAAAAAAAGCACCGCGTCATTGACGCGGTGCTTTTTTAATAGTGAATGAACTAACCAATCGAATAAATCAAACCAACGCCGACGAGATCAGTACTGGCCATGGACTTTGAACCACCGGTTTTCTGGATGCGGTTCCAAGACAAATCAGCAGCCACATTCTGAGTGAATTCATAAGTTGCACCGACACCAAAGGTGGGGTAAATCTTATGTTCATTATTGCTGCCGCTGCCTGATTTAGACAGTGCATTAACTGGGACAGATCCCCTTTTCGCTGTTTCAGAAACATGAACAGAGGCATTAGCACGCTGCATTAAATAAGCCACGCCCAATTTACCATACACATTGATATTGTTTGTGATGGGGTAAATTCCTTTTGCGACTAAATCAAATGCATCTGTTTTAAGTGTGCCTGATGCGGTAGATTGGTAAGGAAGACCGCTCACCTTATCAATTCCAGACAGAGACGCATTGGTCGTCATATTTCTGAATTTAGACCAACCCATTTCCGCTGCCCAGTTTTCATTAAATTGATAACCAGCAAAGAGACGGCCCGCTGCGCCGCTATCAACACCGCTATTTTTAAAAGAGTTAGTGGTGAAATTGTTCGATTTGATAGCTGAACTGGTAACTGCATTCATATCACCACGAGAAATATTTTCTTCATGCACCTTGCCCCAACCTAACAAACCACCCAGATAAAACCCAGGCTGAGAAGCATTTGCATTTGTTACTACTACAGCAGAAACTCCTAACGCAGCCACTCCCATCATGATTTTTTTACTTAGTTTTTTACTACGCATTACAACACTCCTTTCTATTTTGTATAATTTAGAGACTGTATAATAATAATGAATTTAATTATAAGCAACGTGGACAATGAAAATGATTTTCTTGACACAGCGAGAAAAGTAGGGTGGATTAGGTGCGTTTTTTGCACCGTCATCCACCAAAGCAAAATTAATTTATTTGGTGGATTACGGCAAAAAACGCCTAATCCACCCTACGGTTCAGCAAGACATTAAAAAACACTTGTAAAAAACTGGACATCAAGTCACATTAGTTCCATAATCTGCACCCTTTTATAAACCTGTTAATGTGGGGGATTATGCATTGGCCAAGAACGTTGTTGAATTACGCGGCGTTTACAAGTCGATACTCGATCATGAGATTTTGCATGATATCAACCTCGACGTACGTGAAGGTGAATTTCTAACTTTATTGGGGCCTTCAGGTTGCGGCAAAACGACTCTGCTTCGTCTTATTTCTGGATTTGAAGAACCAACACTTGGCGATATCGTGATTGACGGAAAAAATGTCAGTGGCTTGCCGCCGCATCAACGCCATGTGAACACAGTCTTTCAAAGTTATGCGTTATTCCCGCACATGACTGCCTTTGAAAATATTGCCTTTGGCTTACGTTGCCAAAAAGTTCCCTTCCCTGAAATTAAAACTCGGGTAGCTGCCGTGTTAAAAATGGTAAAGCTCGAGAAATATGCAGAACGTAAACCCAATGAATTAAGCGGTGGACAACAGCAAAGAGTCGCTATTGCACGCGCAGCAGTGAACCAACCCCTTGTTCTTTTATTGGATGAACCACTGTCTTCTCTCGATTATCGCTTACGTAAAGCCATGCAAATCGAATTGAAACAATTACAACGTAAACTCGGCATTACCTTTATTTTTGTGACTCATGATCAAGAAGAAGCGCTTTCCATGTCTGATCGCGTGGTGGTGATGCAAGAAGGCTGCATTGAACAAGTTGGCACGCCGCGACAAGTCTACGAAGAGCCCAGCAATCTCAACGTCGCCACCTTTATTGGTGAAGTGAATATTTTTGAAGGCGAAATCTTGAGTACGAACGGTAATAAACAAATCCATGTGAATATTCTTAACAAACCACGCATAGTAAAAAGTACACGTCACTTTACCCTGGGTGAAAAAGTCCACGTCCTCATCCGGCCAGAAGATGTGCGTGTATGGAACCAGCACGAAGTGGAAAATACCACTGACATGTTCGCTGGCACTGTGGAAGAAGTCATTTACAAAGGCACCACGGTTGACCTCATCGTGCGTTTGGAAAATAACAAAATTGTTTCGGCAACAGAATTTTTTGATGAAGATGATGATCGCTTAGAATACAAAATGGGTGAACAAGTATGGGTGAATTGGACATCCGGCTGGGAGGTCATTTTGCCCTATGAAATATAGCGAATTTAAAAACGTTTCTTTGAGCATTGTCTGGTTTTGGTTGTTCATCTTTGCTCTCTTGCCTTTTTGTCTTGTGATTGCGGCAAGTTTTATGGCGCATAGTGATACGCATTTAATGCAAATGCCCTTCACATTCAGCAATTATCTAAAGTTAAATAATCCTATTTATATTCGTATCTTTGAAAAATCACTTTTTATTGCCGGTAGCGTGACCATTATCTGTCTGTTGTTAGGTTATCCTTTTGCATACATCATTGCTCGCAGTCAGAGCCGATGGAAAAATTTATTCATTCTCTTAGTCATCATTCCATTTTGGACGAGCTCTCTCATCCGAAGTTATGCGCTGATTGCCATCATTAAAGCCAAAGGCGTACTCAATTCTATTCTCCTCGCCATAGGTCTCATCCAATTTCCTCTTCCCATTCTCTTTACTAATTCTGCTGTGATGCTTGGTTTGGTGTATAACCTTCTCCCCTTCATGATCTTGCCCATCATGACAAACGTTGAACGCTTAGATAATCGACTAGTGGATGCTGCTCGTGATTTAGGCGCGAATCGTTTTACTACCTTTAGAAAAATTATCATTCCATTGACTATGCCTGGCATTATTGCCGGATCCATCCTGGTTTTTCTGCCTGCGATGACCTTATTTTATATTCCAGATATTTTAGGCGGCGCTAAATCCATCTTGCTCGGCAATCTCATCCAAAATCAATTTATCATTTCTGAAAATTGGCCTATGGGCGCCACATTTAATACCGCGCTCACTTTTTTATTGGCCACACTGCTCCTCATTTATGTTTTTGCCACACGCAGCCATAAAAGGCGAGAGTGGTTATGAGAATATCCTCCCTCTCCTCTTCCGTTTATTTCACTCTCACCTATTTATTTTTTTACATCCCCATCATTCTTTTGATTGTTTATTCATTTAACAATACTCAATATTCCTTGTTATGGCATGGCTTTACCTGGCGTTGGTATGTTGAATTATTTTCTGACAGCGATTTATGGATCTCGACCTGGCATTCTTTCTTTTTAGGCATCGCTGCCGCCACGATTGCCACTTGGATAGGTTTACTCGCCGCTGTTTGTTTATATCGCTATCGTTTTTTCGGACGAAATTTTCTTAACGGTCTCGTTTTCATTTTGATTTTATCGCCTGAAATTGTGATGGGCGCATCGCTTTTAATCCTTTTTACACTTGTGCATTTACCGCTTGGTTTCATGAGCTTATTGCTTGCACATATCAGTTTTTGCATTCCTTTTGTCATTGTCACTATCTATAGCAGATTAGTGAGTTTCGACAAAAATATTTTTGAAGCAGCAAAAGATTTAGGAGCAGGAGATTGGCTGATTTTCTTACGCATTCTCGTTCCCTTACTTTGGCCAGCCTTATTTGCTGGCTGGCTTTTAAGTTTCACACTCTCTTTGGATGATGTCATCATCAGTTATTTTGTTGCCGGACCTGAATTTCAAATTTTACCATTACAAATTTATTCTATGGTCCGCTCAGGCATTAAGCCTGAAATTAATGCATTATGCAGTGTGTTATTTTGTTTAACGTTTATTCTTGTTCTCATGTCGCAATTGGCGTTAAGGAAAAAAGTATGAAACGCTTCTGGTACCTATCGCAGCTCATCTTTTTTTTATTTCCCTACTCCATTCATGCTGCGGATAACGTTGTGAACATCTATGCCTGGGCCAATGAAATTCCTGATTTTGTCGTTCGTCTTTTTGAAAAAGAAACACACATCAAAGTGAATATCTCTACTTACGAAAATAATGAAATCATGTATACCAAATTACGCACCACAAAGAAAAATGCCGCTTACGATATCGTCATGCCATCCAGTTATTTTGTTGATCGTATGCGTCATCACGACATGTTAGAAAAATTGGATAAAACAAAAATTCCCCATTGGAAAAACCTTAATTCACAATTTTTAAATCCTACTTATGATCCAGACAGCAGCTACAGTGTGCCATTTATTTGGGGTGTTACCGGCATTTTTTATAATAGTAATTATTTTCCAAACAATTCGGCCTCGGCTGCTGTTCCGACCATTCCAGGTTTTCAGGAACGGGCTTCCAGCCCTCGGCGCTCCATACCATCCATGGTCGCGACGTCCTTCAAACCTGGAATGGTCGGAACAGCAGCCGAGGCCAACAATTCTATCAAAAAATGGAATGATTTATGGGATGAGCGTTTCTACAATAAACTCATGTTACTTGATGATACACGCGAAATTTTTTCTATGGGGCTTTTAGCGCTAGGATATTCGCCTAATGATAGCAATCCTGAACATATCAAAGCTGCTTTTTTAAAATTAAAAGAGTTGATGCAAAATGTGAAAGTATTTTCCAGTGATACCGTTGTTTCTATCATCATTGATGAAGATGCCACAGTGGGGATGTCTTGGAATGGTGACGCGTATAAAGCCTTTCAAGATAATAAAAATATCAAATTTGTTTTCCCAGAAGAAGGATTTGTCATTTGGGTAGATACATTCGCCATTCCTAAAAATGCACCGCATAAAGAAGCAGCTTACGCCTTTATCAATTTCATGCTGCGTGATGACATTGGCAAAGAAGTTGCTCTCTATACGACTTTCCCATCAGCAAATGCTGCCGCACAAAAACTTTTGCCGGCGGAAATAAGCCAAAATCCTATCATCTATCCTACGCAAGACATTTTGAAACACGGCCACTTTCAAACGGATTTAAGTGATGAGACACTCGCTTTGTTTGAGAAATATTGGGAAGAGTTGAAGATGAGTGGTTAAATCACATTCACCTTCATCATAATATATGGGTTATATATTTCCGTTTTGAACTCAAATTTTTGATATAACCCATGCGCATCTTCCGTCATTAAAAACCAACGGAAAATACCCCGAAGCTGATAATGATCAAAAATATAGCGTAGCAATGCCTTGCCTACTCCTTTATGCCGATGTTCATCATCAATAAAAACATCCCATAGTGAGGCAAATTCAGATTGGTCACTGATGACACGGGAAAAACCCACTTGTTTACCCTGATAAAACACAGAAAAACAAAGGGAATTTTCGATAACAGGCGAAAAACGTTCAGGTGGCAATCCAGTAGAATAACGCGAGGGAATACATAATAAATTATACAAATAGTCTAGATCGATTTTTTTCTTATCTGCTGTAAAGACGTATTCTCCGAATGCGCCATCCGGATAGGAGGGTCTAAATGTCATAGGAGTTTCTCTTCTAGAATGTATTATTTTGTCAGTATAGAATATCGCACCGATTCTTAAGAATCACTATTTGAGGAGCATCCCATGAAAAAAATCTTTACAGCGTGTCTCGTACTACTTTGCAGTGCGGGTTTAATCGGTTGTCAAAATATGTCAAAGCAAGATATAGGTGTTTTGACTGGCGGTGCAGCAGGCGCTTTACTCGGCAGCACAGTAGGCGGCGGTAGTGGCAGAATCGTTGCAACCGCAGTAGGCGCGATTGCAGGTGCAGTCATTGGCGGCGCTATTGGTAAAAACATGGATGATACAGATAAATTGCGTATGAACAGAGCGTTAGATGACAATCCAGTAGGCAAACCGGCTTATTGGCACAATGCTGAGTCAGGCGCTAATTATGAAGTCGTGCCTGTTAAAAATGTGACCATTGAAGGTAATGAGTATTGCCGTGAATATCGCACAGTGGCGGTCATTGCTGGTAAGAAACAGCAGATGTATGGTACAGCTTGTCGTCAACCGGATGGTACGTGGCAGGCAGTGAGTTAGGTTAATATAAGGAAGCCCTTCGAGACGGCCGTATCAAAAAACGATACGGCCTCCTCAGGGCGAACGGATTTTATAATATAAACCGTTCGCCCTGAGGAGGCGCGCTACTCCGTTCACCCTGAGGAGGCGCCCCTGAGCTTGTCGAAGGGTTTGCGCCGTCTCGAAGGGCGTCTCGAAGGGCTTCCTTTAAAAAGGATCCTCATGTCTAAAAACAAAAACTCCTTCTGCTGTCAAACCTGCGGCACACTCTATCCAAAGTGGTCAGGTCAATGCACAGGTTGCAGTGAATGGAATACCATTGTAGAAGAAGTGAATTCACCTGCACCCTCTTCACGTTTTCAAGGTTACGCCGGCAAAGAAGCAACCATCACACGCATGGCTGATGTCACCCTTCATGAAGAAATTCGCTTATCTTCCGGCTCGCAAGAATTAGATCGGGTACTGGGCGGTGGGATCATTATGGGTTCTGCCATACTCATTGGCGGTGATCCCGGCATTGGAAAATCAACGCTATTGTTACAAGCCATTACTCATTTGAGTCAACAAATGAAAGTGTTATATGTGACAGGTGAAGAATCACCGCAACAAATCACATTACGCGCAAGACGCTTGGGTTTGCCAGAAAATCACTTATGGTTATTAGCCGATACCCACATTGAAACTATTCTTAATCACCTCCAAAAAGAAAAACCGCGTGTGATTGTGATCGATTCAATTCAAACCATGCATACTTCTTTATTAACTTCAGCGCCTGGGTCCGTAGGCCAAGTACGTGAAAGCGCGATGCAATTAGTCAGTTATGCCAAACAAACAGAAACCGCGCTTTTTTTAGTGGGCCATGTGACGAAAGAAGGAAGTTTAGCGGGCCCACGTGTACTTGAACACATGGTAGATACGGTGCTTTATTTCGAAGGCGAACAAGATAATCGTCATCGTATTATTCGAGCTGTCAAAAATCGCTTTGGCGCTGTGAATGAACTCGGCATTTTTGCCATGACGGAAAAAGGGTTGCGTGAAGTAAGCCATCCCTCCGCGATATTTCTTTCACGTTATGATCAACCTGTCTCTGGCAGTATTATCACTGCAACAAAAGAAGGATCACGTCCTTTATTGGTGGAAGTACAAGCATTAGTCGATCAAAGTCATATGGCCAATCCACGCCGGTTGTCTGTAGGACTTGAAACACAACGTCTATCGATGTTACTTGCGATTTTGAATCGACACAGCGGTATTTCAACACATAACTTGGATGTGTTTTTAAACGTCGTCGGCGGGTTACAGATTTTTGAACCTGCCGCTGATTTACCCATTCTTTTTGCCATTATCTCAAGCTTACGTAATCGACCGCTTCCTGCGCATATGCTAGCCTTTGGCGAACTCGGTTTAGCAGGAGAGATCCGTCCAGTCCCAGGCGGACAAGAACGTTTGAAAGAAGCAGCGAAACATGGATTTAAACTTGCTGTGGTTCCGCAAGCAAATGCGGCTAAAAAAAATATTGACGGGATGAAGATCTTACCGGTACAAACGTTAAAAGAAGCCATTGATTCTGTCGAGATTTAAAAATGAGTTCATCACGCATCGCACTGGTCGCGCTTAATTTGCATATTGATGATAAGCATTATGGAGATTATTCATCACTTAATGCTACTGAAAAAATACACCGCTTAGAACAACGAATGATTACGCTTTGTGAGCAACTTAAAAAAAGCGAACCCGAATCATGTGGCTCATCGTCTGGAGAGAACATGGCATTTTCGGCAAACCTAATGAGAATGGCTTTTTTGGTCTTAGTACAAGTCCAGAAGTAAGACAATTATTTAAAGAGAGCCTTAAAAAACTAGCTCTACAATACAGCCCTAATCTCACTATCATCGCAGGGACACTACTAACACAAAAACCGACTCACTCCTATGTCCTTTTTCGTAATACCTGTTATGTTTTTCATGGTAATGAAATAAGCATGCACGATAAAATGTCTCCTTTCAAAGAAACTAAAGATAACCATTCACAGCTCATTTCGATATTTCAAGCTGGAAGTAAAAAGACTAATAATAAATATCTATTTGAAGTGTTCCATCCAACGACAAAAGTTGACGCTTGTTTTGGTATTGAAATATGTTTCGAAAATCAATTTGCTATTTTGAAAAATGCAAGCACAGAACAACCCCTCATTCACTTTCTTTTATCAAATACCTGCGACTTAAATATACATAATGCATGCGGTGATTACTTACTTCAACTCGACAGTGATTACATACCTAAGCTCCTTTATTTAGGCAAAAACAATGATAAACATTTAGGAATGTTTATCATTGTTTTGTACCAAAATAATTTTGCAGACCCTAATGATCATGTATTACAAGGACCGTTTGCGAGTATTTATCCTTTCGAAAAGAAAGTGGTAGATGTATTAGATGATTTTTTAGAACAGCATGCGGGCCTTGAGGAGAAGAGTCGACTCATTTTAGAATTAAAGAATACCTTTATTAATGAATCAGGCCAGTGTAAAGAAAAGAATTCCTATCCTATTTTGATTAAGTTACTAACCGAATGGAAAGATTATATCGTTGCTACTTATTTCGCATTGTCTGCGGAGGAAAAAAAACTTTACGATACTTTGTTCCAATTAATTGCGCATGAAATAAAAAACAATACTTTCAACAAAGATTATTTAGTAAAGGCGAAAAAAGAAATTCCCAGCATTTGTTCCGGTTCGAAAACGCCAAATCCATTTAGACACGCTGATGAGTCACCTGCAAAAAAGCGCCGATTTTAAATCCGCTTTGTCAATGACAAGGCTAACTAATCAGCAACTCGGCGAAGAAGTTTAGGTAGCAATGATAGTCAATTAGGACGCCTTCCCCTATGTAGGGGGAAGGCGTCCTAATTAATGATTGCAAAATAATCTAGTTGGTGATTAGTGCGGTTTTTTGTGTTCTACAAAAATTTAATTGATTGTAATTAAAGAGATTTTCTAAAAAATTTTCTGGCTACTTCAAAATTGGCAGAAGTCAGGCGCTCCTTTCAGCTTTCGTGAATTACTGACTCAAAAAATATAAGCATTTTTTATAGTAAGAAAAAATTAAGCCTTACCCATGCGCTAAGCTTTTGGCTCAGTCAGCAACGACTCTAGCTAGGAGAGGCGGGTCATAGTATTTTTATAAAAATGGAAGGCCTGCAACTTGCGAAGGCGAGGAGGCCCGCATCACTGCTGCTTAATCGAAGCTCCTCTCTATCTTTTTTTACTGCGCAAAATGAACTTTTATTCCCCCTTCCGCCCTTCTGGCACCTTCCCCCGAAAGGGGAAGGCGTCCTAATTCACTATCATTGCTACCTAAACTTTTTCGCAGAATTGCTGCTAACTAATCACTTCAATCTTCGGCCTGGGTGTCATGCGTGTTAAAATTTCATATGCTGATGTATTGCTACACTGCGCCACGCGTTCAACTGGCAAACCTTCGCCCCATAAAACCACTGGGTCACCTATTTGTGCTTGCGGTTGCTGACGCAAGTCCACGGTCAACATATCCATAGACACACGTCCAACCAACGGACATTCTATGCCATTCACTAATACTGGGGTACCATTCTTGGCAAATTGCGGATAACCATCACCATAACCTACGCCTACGACACCAACCAACATTTCTTCCGGTGCTTGCCACGTGCCGCCATAACCAACCTTGCCGCCTTGCCTTACACGGGTGATCGCAATTAAACGTGACCATAATGTCATTACCGGTTGCAAATCATGTTCAATCCCTGTTTTATTTGCGAAAGGAGAAGCACCATATAGCATTAAACCGGGTCGTACCCAATCACCGTGTGCAGATGGCCAACCAATGATCGCAGCTGAATTCGCTAAACTTCGCGGACCATCTAATTTTGCGGTGACTTGATTAAACAAATAAAGTTGCTTTGCCGTTGCTTCACCCTCCACCATATCTGCTTCAGCAAAATGCGTCATCAAGCCAATGGGTTTACGGACAGATTCTGCGGCTAGGAGACGTTCGTAAAAGGGACCTAGCTGAATGGGATCAATACCTAAACGATGCATGCCTGTATTAATTTTCAGCCACACATTAAAAGGTTTTTCCACCTGAGCTTTTTCTAACATTTCGACATGGGGAAGATGATGGACCACTAAAGTAAAATTTCGTTTGGCTGCTTCATCTAATTCTTCTGGATAAAACAAGCCTTCCACCAACACAATGGGCTGGGTAATGCCCGCATCGCGTAAGATCATGCCTTCTTCCAGTGAGGCGACACCTAATGCATCTGCATGCGTTAATGCATGGGCGACGCGCACAATACCATGGCCATAAGCATTGGCTTTCACCATCGCAATGACGGCGCAATCGGAGGCTAGTTCACGCACGCGGACGAGATTATGCTGAAGCGCGGCGAGATCGATTTTCATGTAAGTGGGGCGGCTCATGCGATGTTTCTCGCCCCGGTTGACGAATAAAGTTTTCAAAACAGGTATATTGTCCCATGAAAGTCAATCGCAGCTTGCCGATAGGACCATTGCGTTGTTTGGCAATAATTATTTCAGCCGTGCCTTTATCAGGTGAATTGTCATTATAAACTTCGTCACGATAAATGAAGGCGATGAGGTCCGCATCTTGTTCAATCGCACCCGATTCTCGTAAATCTGACATGACGGGGCGCTTATCAGCACGCTGTTCCAAACCACGATTTAACTGTGAAATAGCGATGACTGGCACTTTTAATTCTTTGGCAAGGCCTTTCAGTGAGCGAGATATTTCTGAAATTTCAGCGGTACGATTTTCATTAAACCCTGGCACTTGCATGAGTTGCAAATAATCCACCACAATCAAGCCTAATTGTCCTTGCTCTTTTGCTAATCGCCGCGCTCTTGCGCGCATTTCAGCAGGGCTTAAACCCGGTGTATCATCTATAAAAAGAGGCGCCTCTGATAACATGCTGACAGTTGAACTGATGCGGGGCCAATCTTCATCGGCTAATTTTCCTGTACGGATGCGTAGTTGATCGATGCGGCATAAGGAAGACAGTAATCGCATGACGATGGCTTCGCCTGGCATTTCCATACTAAATACCAACACGGGAGAACGGCTTTTGATCGCCACATGCTCAGCAATATTCATGGCAAACATAGTCTTTCCCATAGAGGGACGGCCAGCAATGATGACTAAATCAGAAGATTGCAGCCCTGAAGTCATATCATCAAAATCATGATATCCCGTTGGCATACCCGTGATGGCCGTGTTCGAATGAAACAGGGTATCGATTCTATCCATGGTTTTAGCCAGGAAGTTTTTGATATTGACGGGACCACTTCCACGCGCCCCTTGTTCAGAAATAGAAAAGACTTTTTGTTCCGCTGAATCCAATAATTCCACAATGCTCATGCCTTGCGGATTAAATGCATGGTTTGCTATATCATTGGCCGCCGCAATGAGTTGACGCAGTACTGATCGTTCACGCACGATATCAGCATAGGCCGTGATATTTGCAGCACTCGGTGTGTTATTGGCTAGTTCGAATAAGCGAACTTCACCTCCCACTTGATCTAATTCATGGACTTCACGTAAGGTTTCGGAAACAGTCAAGACATCGATAGGTTTGTTTTGTTCTGCTAGACGTGAAATAGCCCTAAAAATAGAACGATGTTCGCTACGATAAAAATCCTCTTCACGCAATCGATCAATCACTTGGTCCCAGGCACGATTATCCAACATTAAGCCGCCCAGTACGGATTGCTCAGCCTCGATAGAATGAGGAGGTATCTTAACTGAATGGGGGTTCATTATGCGGGTTGAGGATTGTCGTTGGGTGGGCAAACTGTCGGTCATGGTGGGGTCGTCGTTTTAGAATGACATACAGCGAATTTTCGCATTATTATGTGAGAATGTACAAGAGTAGGGTGGATTAGACGCGCTTTTTGCGTCGTAATCCACCATCATTGCATTATCTATTGGTGGATTACGACGCAAAAAGCGCGTCTAATCCACCCTACTACTACCACTTAACCTTCCGCCACCACATTCACTTTAACCATCGCAACAACATCACCCTCAAGCTCAACCGTGATTTCATACTCACCCACATGCCGCAAAGCACCTTCTGGCAATCTTATTTCGCGCTTTTCAACTACCGCTCCGGCTTTATTTATTGCTTCGGCAATATCACGTGTACCAATTGAACCAAACAACTTACCCTCTTCACCTGCTTTTGCTGCAAGGGTGATGACTGCTAAGGCATTGAGCGATTGTTGTCTTGCTGTTGCTTTTTGCTGTCTTTCTGCAGCTAATTTTTCTAGCTCAGCTCGACGCTGCTCAAATTTAGCAAGATTGTCTTTGGTTGCATAAACCGCTTTGCCTTGTGGAATAAGAAAATTCCGAGCAAATCCTGATTTCACTTTTACCTTATCGCCTAATGCGCCTAAATTACGCATCTTTTCTAGTAAGATAACTTCCACCGTCTTATCCTCTCTCTTTCAAAATCTATCATTTCTTAAACTTTTTTAATCCGCTTGCGCACATCTGCCCATACATCAACTAAAGCTACCATGGCAACTAATAACACACTGACAGGTAACGTGAAAATCAATGTTATGTATAAGGCTGACAGCCAAAACCACTTTGTCGCTGAATAAGACAATCCAAATAAATAATGGATCAGGCTAAGTCCAGCCGATGCAAATAATATATAAAGGATTGGCATTATATCTAAAACGACGCTATTTCCCAAATAAGAAAAAACCAAACTAACAATAAATAATATGCCGGCAAGTTGGCTTAATCTTATGCTGCGCAGCTCAACACGCAAGTTTCCCGGATTAAATACAATGGCCTGCCACCAACGGGCAACGATCAGCTGCAAAATAGCGTTAAATATAATAGCGGCTATCATTAAACCTGTCGCGTAATGCTTAGTGATATTAATGGACTCCAACTGAGTCTCGTTTGCTGCCGAGGGCGATAGAGGGGGTTTTAATACATCCGGTGCGATGGCTGCTGCTTGATGGTAGTAAGATTGAAGCTGATTGCCCCACCAGGTTGCTACATCGGGATAGATTAAATGAATGATGCTAATGACTAACACACCGCACAAAGCAGCGATTTGCAGTATTTGGCTAAAACTCGATTGCCGTCGCAGCATCACCGCAAATACCCAGGTCAGCACATTGCTTAAAACGGCTACGCCTATCGCTGCCCATGCGACTAAGGGCGGTGCGACTTCGCTAGAGCTAGAGAGAGCAGAGGTGATGAGGTAAGGTAAAATCGCTGCAAAAGTAAAGATAGCGCCTTCAACCACCCCTTTGACTAATGTCACGAGGGCCGCAATTAAAATCCCGATAATACCGATGACTGGAATAAATGTACTGACAAACGTCAGCAACAGCGCTTGCCAGCGATGTTGAAACAAATAATCTGTAAATCGTTTTAGCCACATTGGTGCTTCGTTTTTAGTGTCTGTCGGTATATGGCAATAAAGCGATATAGCGCGCTAATTTCACTGCTCTTGCTAATTTACGTTGATACCCTGCTTTGGTACCGGTAATACGGCTCGGTACAATTTTGCCATTTTCCATAATGAATTTTCTTAGCAAACCCACATCTTTATAATCAATTTCTTTGATTTTATTTGCCGTGAAATAACACATTTTTTTACGACGATAATAAGTAGCTGCCATCGCTCTCTCTCCCATCTATCAGTTAGTTTTATCACGCGCTTCTTCTGGTTCTCCCATCTCGCCTTTTTTGTCTTTGTCGCGAGAATAAGAGCCAGCTGCCTCATGTTTACCACGCTCATGATCTGGTCCCATCGTATCCATTTCACCACGTCCATCTTTGTCTTTGGAGACAGGGGAGGGTTCGGTAATGGCACGATTAACACGCAAGACCATGTTGCGAATCACCGCATCGTTATAACGGAAGTTTTCGCTTAATTCATCTATCGTTGGCTGGTCACATTCAATATTCATTAGCACATAGTGTGCCTTCATGACTTTATTGATGGGATAAGCGAGGGGCCTGCGTCCCCAATCTTCGAGACGATGGATTTTACCTTTATGTTGGGAAATAAGATTGCTATAACGCTCAATCATCGCGGGCACTTGCTCGCTCTGATCAGGATGAACAAGAAAGACGACTTCGTAGTGTCGCAAGTTATCTGAATTGCGTTTCATGAAATGCTCCTCTCG
>Ga0207078_1059_pt1 | contig 18152 bp, 19 predicted proteins | sample Alteio_BWMinHeat_60_FD_153579 | JGI IMG/M metagenome (GOLD analysis project Ga0207078, IMG submission 153579) | Enriched cells from forest soil in Barre Woods Harvard Forest LTER site, Petersham, Massachusetts, United States -... | ecosystem: Environmental > Terrestrial > Soil > Temperate forest >... | reverse complement strand
GCTCAAGTTGTATGGCCTTGAGATAATGTATTTTAGCTTTTTCTTTATTTCCTGTGGTCTCAAGAAAATAGGCCATTGAATACCATGTTTCTGGAAGCGAAGGCCCTTGTTGCATCGCTAATAGAAATTTTTGTTTTGCACGGATCACATCATGCTGTTCAAGATAAGCCATCCCTAAGCGAGCATTAATTTTCGCGGCTGCTTTTTGTCTATCGTGATCTTCATTTGATGATATAGTTCCGCATCCCCATAAGCTGATGGAGAGAATTATTAATAATATAATGTTGGGCAAGCAGCTAAACACTAATCACTCTCCCTTGTATCCGTAAGACCACATCATTGGCCTCGATTTAATGATCTTTGGCGTAATGAAAATGAGTAGCTCACTTTTTTCATTTTTAATACCACGATGTTTGAATAATCGGCCTATGATGGGAAGTTCACTAAAGAAAGGAACACGGTCAAAGGTATTAGATTTAGTTAATTTATATATACCACCAATCACAACCGTCTCATTATCATTCAACATGATATAAGATTCGACTTGCTGCGTATTAATGGTGGGCGGCCCAAACACAGCCGGTGTGATTACACCATTTGTCGATGTTTGGGAAATCAGAAGTTGTTTACCCACTGAATCTTGGTTCGCTTTCAATTTTAAGATGATTTTATTATCAGGGGTAATTTGTGGAGTAATTTCTAAACTCAACACCGCTTTTTTAAATTCAATCGATGTGGCTCCACTCGATGTCGATTGTTGATAAGGAATTTCTTCACCTGTTTGTATGGTTGCTTTTTGTTGATTAGCAGTGACCACGCGCGGCTTAGAAATAATTTGCGTATGGCCTTCTTCTTCCAATGCAGATAATTCTAAATCTAAAAGGATAGGGCCCAATCTTGCTAAAGCAAGCCCAATACTTGCCGGTGTTGTATTCGTTGATAACGCGGCAGCAGGTATATCAAAATTTAGACGCTGATCAAGTGGATTCACCAAAGCGACACTTGTTCCCCCTGCAAGTTGATTAGCACCAGCCAATGTACCTGAGAGACTTCTGGTATTACTCACACCAAAGCGTACACCTAATTGTGCTTCATATGTTGTATCAATATTAACGATGCGCGCTTCAATTGAAACTTGTTTAGAAGGAACATCTAATCGCCTTATATAACGAGTGATTTCATTTAAACTACTTTGGGTATCGCGAATGATAATGGTATTGGTAGGAAGATCAACCGTCACTTCACCGCGTGAAGTCAGTAGAGAACCTTGGGTGCCTTTTAACACTTTTGCAAGTTCTTCACCATTTGAATATCTAAGCGTAATAACAGACGTTTTTAAGGGAGATAAATTAGCAAGATCTTGCGCTGCTTGGAATTGTTTAGCTTCTTGTTGAGTAATGTCATCCGTTGTGCTGATATAAACGGTGTTACCAATCTGGCGTGATGATAAACCATGTGCTTTTAAAATGATCGTCAAGGCTTCGCGCCAGGTCACATCTTTGAGACTTAGGGTCGTATTGCCTTTTACATTATCACTAATAATAAAATTTAAATTTGAATTTTTAGCAATCAACTGTAGTAATGTTTTTATTGCAACATTCTGAAAATAAAAACTAATCCGTCCTGTATTTGCAGCTCCCATTTCCGGTTTGATTTGCGGAGTGGTGCTACTGGCTGGGCTAACTATAGAAATTGAATTCGTTTGATTTTGAGAGGCGGGTGTCAGTGTATCGGCTGAATAAGCAGTGCTTGTGCTTAACAATAAGCTGAGCGTCAACAATACATATTTAAGTACATAAAAATAGTGATGTTTAATATCCATATTACTCATTCCTTTAATTGCATTGTTACTGTTTGCAGTGTCGGGGTTGTATTTCCTGGAGACACACCTTTTTCCACCACTTCAACATGATTTGAATCAATCTTGGCTATCTTACCATACTTATCTCCCACCATATCTCCTTCTTTAGCTGGGTAAATCATACTATCAGGTGTCATGATATAAGCCCATGTTTTATTATTTTGGTTAATGACGCCTACAAACCGTAACGATTTCAGTGGATAAGATTGAAGTGGATTACCATTTGCTGAATGTGCGTTTGCCGAAGATTCTGCTGAATTTATCCCATATTGAATTGCATTAGGCAATTCAAATTCGCTCATCACATTATTTTTTTTTGTCTGCTCGGCTTGTTTTTTTAATTGGGCAACGTTATTTTTTAATTCTTTCAGCCGACGATTTTCCCCACATGACGTTAGCAAAATCATCAGTGATACTAAGATCAATATAAAATAGGTAGTGGTAATCTTCATTTTTTGAATATCTCTAAAGTTAGTTGAGTATTAAATATATCATCTGAAGTTAATGGATTCATTGTCTCTGCTTCTGAAGGTTCTTCTTTAATCATGGAAAAATCACCAATGCGAACTATTTTTTTCATACTAGCCACTTGGCTGATAAACGTAGCAGTTTCATCATAAGTACCTGACATTTGAATTTTCACAGGAATTTTTGTGTAGTCACCTTCTTTAAGTTCTTTTCCTGGATCAAAGGTGTTAAATTTTAACTGATTATTTTCTCCAAATTTTAAGATCGAATTTAACGTGCCGGGAAGTGTAGCGTCATCAATGAATTTTTGTTGTTGCCACCCTTTAAGTAATAATTTTAATTGCGGGAGTTGTGAGATTTCAGTTTTGATCTCGATTTGCTTATTTAACATGATCTGCAATTGTTGTTTTAAATCCGTCAACTGCTGGTCATTGGCAACTATTTGTGATTGCATAGGAGACAAATCAATTAAATAACCGATATAAAAAAGGATGATAGCACTCACGCTCAATAGGGCAATTTGTGCTGCAAACGGCCATTCAAAAATTTTTTTAAGGTCAAAATTCATCATGGTGAAATGCTGTCCCTTTGTTCTACCCCTATTTCAAACTCTTTATTTCCACTCGTACTTTTTTGATTTATTAAAGTCAAAGTAGGTTGTTTAAAATACGATGACTTTGCGAGTGCCTGTATGAAAAGCGTAATGTCTTCGTCAGAATTTGCTATTCCTGAGATAGCAATAGAACTCCCACTTCTTATAATTCGATTGATGGTTATATTCGTAGGAACTACTTTAATTAATTCATTCAACAAACCCACGGTACGATAATTCTTAATGATGAGATTTTTTATAAAATAGAGTTGTGATTTAACTGTATTTCTTTCTTGTTCTTGATTGCTCATATCATTTAATGCGATTTGTTCTTGATTAATTTGAGCTTGTAAATAATTGGTTGATTCTTCCGCCTGATTAAGATGAGCACTAATATATAGGTGACAAAGAAGAATAATGAATAAGGTAAACACAGCAAAAACAATTGCCGCGCTAATCAATCGCTTTTTTTTAGCTAGCCTTGCTTGCTGCCTCCATGGCAATAGATTGATTTGAATCATGCCTTTTTTACCTTCCATTAATCATAATTTTTGCAAAGTTAATCCGCAACATAACATGAAAGATGACGCATAGTGTTTTAATTTTTCTTTATCAATTGTAGGAGCAAGTTCCATGTCTTTAAATGGATCTGCTAAGATCATTTTTTTATTTACTTCTAACTGAATGTAATTAGCTAAATCTGGAATAGCAACTGAACAATCTCCTGATAAAATAATGCTTTCAATACGCATAGTGGGTCGACTTGAATAAAAAAATTGTATTGCATGCTTTATTTGCAATCCTAAACTATGTTTAAATAATTCTATTTGTTCTGTATTATTCGATGAATTTTCATGATTTCCCATTAGTTTTAAGCTATTACCATCGTAACTCACTTCGTGGGTAAACGTAGCTGCGCCTTCGTGTGTGACAATTAAATCAATATAAGTATAACCAATATTCAATAAAGCCAGCGTTTTCACTTCAGGTGATTGTTTCGCAACTACTGCTAATGCTCTCTCCAGTGCAAAATAATTGACATCGATTCTTTTTGCACTTAAGCCAGATAAACGCATCACTTCTAAATAGGGATGGATGAATTCTTTACGACAAGCAACAAGCAGGACATCTTGTTTTGCTGTATCTTGAGATGAAGGCCCCATCACGGCAAAATCCAAATAAATATCATCAATTAATTTTGGAAAAAGTCGATTCGCTTCAACCCAAACGCGGGTCTCAATCTCATCCATTGTTAATCGATTATCCACAGTAATATTCTTAACAATGGCCATTGATCGGGGAATACAAATAGCGACATTTTTACTCATTGTTGGATGTTTGCTATAGAGATCATTAATCATATTAGCAATCCCCATAGGATCTTTGATTTCATTTTTAAGCACTAACCCTGGCGGAATGGGAACAATATCAAAATTTTCAACTCTATATTTACCGTTGAGAGATTTAATCTTCAGTAGTTTGATGAAATCTGAGCTAATGGTGAGAGCAAGTACATTATTATTATTATGAATATCTAAAGAAAATAACTCAGATAAGCGTTTATTTCCTAGCTGCCATAACTCTGAAATTTGCTGTCTCCATGGTGCCGGCAAAGGATCCTTCCTTCATTTTAGATAACAATTTTCACATTAGAACAAAAATACACTGAATTAACAATATACCCCAATTAAACATTTGGCTATGGCATATAAAATCAATTATGATGAAACTTATTGAAAGGAGCCTCGTATTGCAAAGGATACGCAAATATCTTGGTTTTAATCTATTCGAGTTACTCATTGTACTTGCTATCATCGGCATTTTAGCTAGCATTGCCGTTCCATCTTTTATCAGTTATTTACAATCGAATCGACTCGTCGGAACCGTTGATAGTTTATATTACACTTTGTCTTACGCACGTAGCGAAGCCATTAAACGCAATGCAAATATACATGTCTCTTTACAAGCAGGAAGCAGTTGGTGTTATGGGCTAAATGTAGGTTCCCCCTGCAATTGCGCTACTGCAAATAGTTGCACCTTAAGCACAGTGAGCGCACCCAACACATATCTTTCGCTTTCTACATCCGGTATCACTAGTAATTCATTTCACTTTGAACCTAATCACGGCGCTGCCGGTGTGACTGGAACCATTACCTTTACGACCACATCTGGAACAGCCACCTCAATGGGTGTAGATGTGTCATTACTAGGAAGCTTACGCGTTTGTTCATCACAAGTGAGTGGATACCAAGCATGTTAAACAATAGTCGAAAAAATCAATTCGGTTTTTCAATAGCAGAACTCCTTGTTGCGTTAGTCATTAATCTCATCTTGCTCTCTGCACTGATAGGGGTATTTTCAACTAATACCTCTCATTACACTAAAGTCACTAAATCCGATATGTTAAACCAACAATTAGAAACTGCTTTACAACTCATGGAGAATGATATTCGTCGAGCAGGTTATTGGGGAAATGCAAGTAATGATATTGGGTCGGGTCAAAATACTAATCCCTTCATGAGTGCCGCCACCGATGTGACTGTGGTTGGCAATTGTATTCTCTTTGCTTACGACTATGACAACAATGGCTCCCTACCCTCTGTTAGCAGCAGTTCTGATGACGAACGCTATGGATACAGGCTCAATAGTAATACCATTCAAACTAGACCACCAGGCGCGCCCTTCGATTGTAGTGCATCGTCAAACAGCTGGGAAAATGTGACTGATCCCAACATAGTGAAAATCACCACACTGACTTTCAATCTCGTTACGAAAACGGTGCCGGCAGGCCAAGCATCAAATACCATTGTCACACGCAGCGTCGATATCCAAATCACAGGACAATTAGTCACCGATGCAACCGTCACTAAAACACTGAATCAACACGTGAGGATACGCAATGATAAATTCACACCATAAACAAAAATATTATGGAGCCGCCACACTTCTTATTACCTTTGTTTTATTTCTTGCAGCGGTCCTCATCATTATTTTTTCAGCCAATTACAGTCAATTGCAGCAAAAATCATCGACGAACCAAGTCAGCAATAATCAGGCTTTCGAAGCAGCTGAAGCAGGACTGGAATTTGGTATTCAATATCTGACAAAAAATAGCGCTACCATCTTAGCCGGTCCTGTAGGCGGTTTGATTCAACCTTATTCCGATAGCAATACGTCGAACGTAAGCTTAGCAAATGGCAGTAAATATACCATCACTTATTCTAATCCTACTCCAAATAATTATACTTTGATTCTCATCAAATCGACGGGAACCAGTGCGGATGGGCTTTCTAATCATGTCGTACAGCAAGAAGTGCAACAGAAAACGGTAGAAACAAAAACATTGACTAATCCTAGCACCGTGCTGGGTAGTACAGACTTACAAGGAAATGCGAATGTTTCAAATACCACTGGCAATACCACTATCATTTCTGGGAGCACTGTCTCTCTTTCTGGTTCTGGCAGCACCACATCACAAACGGGAGGATCCAATGCACACACTGGCGATGGTGCAGATATTCAACAAAACGCTGCCTCACTCCAAGGTTTAAGCGCGGATCAATTTTTTAACTTGTTCTTTAATGCACCTACTACTTCAGTCAAATCAGAAATTGCTAATTTTTTCCCTGCTGGAAGCACTCCTAGTCTGGGGGGGTTGGTAGGAACATCGATATGGGTAGATCAAAGTTATTCACATCACGGTAACACTGTGATTGGTTCTCAAGCTCAACCTGTTGTTTTAATTATCAATGGTGACTTAGACCTCGGCGGTACTGTCACCATCTATGGTTTTGTCTATGCCATCGGTAACATCACCGCGCTGGCTGGCACACCCACCATTATTGGTTCGATGGCCGCTTCTGGTACCATGACGCTTAAAGGGACATCACAGATTACTTTTGATCCCACCACTATCAATAATATCGGTTCTGCGAACATCTTTTTTGCGAAAGTGACTGGCAGTTGGAAGGATTTTTAAACATGACGAAAAAATCGATATTAGGTCAAGGACTGGTTGAATCTCTCCTCGTCGTTTTGTTTATTAGTATCAGCGTTCTTGTCCTCGTCTCTTTTCAACACTATTTATCTTACAGCACCAATTTTACGCAGCAGCAAATTGATGCTAATGCCCTTGCCGTACAAGAAACGGAAAGCTTACGTGATTTTCAAGTCATCAACACGACGCCAAACTACACTGCGTATTCAAATATTGCGAATGGAACAGGCACTGCAACGGTCGGTAATACAACGTACTCACTCACATGGACAGTGGCAAAAAACACCGATCCTACTTATACAACCATTGATGTCACGGTTTCATGGACAGATCGCGTGGGAACATCACAATCGGTTCGACTCATTACAAAAGTAGCGGGGCTTGATCCTGGTTCGTCTGGAACATTTATGTAGGAGATACTATGAAATATTCACTTTTCATTCTTCTTGCCATCCTTTCTTTTATCTGTTTTGCAGATGTGTATATGCAAACAGATAAAAATGGTAATACCACTTTTTCAGATGCCCCCATGGGTGCTGATGCAAAAAAAATTGAAGCGCCTGAAATCAATACCGTTTCATCTCCCTCTTCGAAAACACCAGCGCAAAATGCTACTGCAGGCGGCGCACAGACTGTCCCTACTAACCAGATTATCATCGGACCGGTAAAAAAACCTTACACCACTTTTATTATCAATTCTCCAGCGAATGAGGAAACCATTCAAAACCAACCCTCTATTCCTGTTAATATAAAAATCGAACCGAATTTACAAGAAGGTGATATCGTTCAAATTTACTTGGATGGAGCGCCATGGGGCAACCCAGCACCAACAACACATTTTCAACTCACTGCACCTGAACGCGGCATTCATCAGATATCAGCAAAGTTAATGGATAAAAATGGACAAGTATTAAAAGAAAGTCCCAGCAACAGGATTTATGTTCATCAAGCAGCACTCGGAGGTTCTCCTCCGAGAGTGGGGACGGGGATATAAAATTTCACAACATCCCTCGCAACACATGCTGCAAAATACCGCCATTCTTGTAGTAATCAATCTCATTTAAAGTATCAATCCGAGACAATAATTCAATCTCAGCCGTCGACCCATCTTCTCTATGCACAATGGCTTTCACTGGCATACGCGGCTTCATATGCTCAGTCAATCCGACAATATCCAACTTTTCACTGCCTGTCAGTTTGAGTGTTTTTCGTGTCGCGCCATTTGTAAATTCAAGCGGCAAAATCCCCATGCCAATCAAATTCGAGCGATGAATACGTTCAAAACTTTCCGCCATCACGGCCACCACACCCAATAATTTCGGCCCTTTCGCTGCCCAATCCCGTGAAGAACCCGTCCCATATTCTTTGCCCGCAATCACAATCAAACGTGTATTTTCATTTTTATAACGCATCGCTGCATCGTATATAGGCAGCACTTGACCACTAGGAATGTGTTTTGTCACGCCCCCTTCCACTTCGGGGACCATTTCATTTTTAATGCGAATATTAGCAAACGTGCCTCGCATCATGACTTCATGATTGCCGCGGCGTGATCCATATGAATTGAAATCTTTTATTGCCACTCCTTTAGATTGAAGATATTTGCCCGCTGGACTATCTGGTTTGATGGCACCTGCGGGTGAGATATGGTCGGTTGTAATACTATCACCAAATAAGGCCAGGATATTTGCGCCATGAAAATCACTTATTTTCTCGGGATGAATTCTCATGCCATCAAAAAACGGCGGATGTTGAATATACGTTGAATCCTCGCGCCATTCATACGTTTGCGATTCAGGAATTTTCATCTGACGCCATTCATCTGATCCGTTAAAAATGGTTGCATAAGATTCATGAAACATTTGACCCGTGATTTTTGCTACTTCTGCAGCGATTTCTGCATTCGTTGGCCAAATATCTTTTAAATAAACCGGAGCACCCGTTTGATCTTGTCCGATGGGTTCTTTGCTTAAATCAATGTTCGTTGTTCCCGTTAAAGCAAACACAACAACAAGCGGCGGCGATGCTAGCCAATTTGCTTTCACTAATGGATGAATGCGTCCTTCAAAATTACGATTGCCTGATAACACAGCAGAAACAATTAAATCATTCTCGGTCACCACTTTTTCTACCGGGTCTGGAAGCGGACCTGAATTACCAATACAGGTGGTACAACCATAGCCAACGAGTGTAAAACCTAATTTATCCAAATAGGGCTGTAATCCTGTTTTGTCTAAATATCGAGTCACCACTTGTGACCCGGGTGCAAAAGACGTTTTTACCCAAGGCTTGCGCGTTAATCCTTTTGCAGACGCTTTTTTTGCAATTAAACCAGCCGCCACGAGGACACTGGGATTTGATGTGTTAGTACAACTGGTAATGGCTGCAATGACAACATCACCATGATGCAATGCATATTTACCTTCTGTGGGATACGCTTTTTCTTTTTCATTATTACGTTTACTTTCAGTCAAGAGTTTATCAAATGTATGCCTTAATTGCGGTAATTCCACTTGATCTTGCGGTCGCTTAGGGCCCGCTAGACAAGGTTGGATGGTCGATAAATCTAACGTAATCACATCGGTGAACACAGGATCGGGATGATGAGTATCATGCCATAATCCTTGTTTCTTCGCATAAGCCTCAACGAGCGCAATCGTTTGTTCATCACGGCCGGTTAAATGCAAATAATCTATCGTGGCTTCATCGATAGGAAAAAATCCGCAAGTGGCACCATACTCAGGCGCCATATTACCGATAGTGGCTCGATCTGCAATGGATAATTCACTTAATCCTGGCCCAAAAAATTCAACAAATTTTCCCACCACCCCTTTTTTACGTAATAGATGAGTCACCGTGAGGACTAAATCTGTTGCTGTCACCCCTTCACGCAGTTTGTCAGTTAATTTAACGCCGATGACCTCGGGAATTAACATAGAAATGGGTTGGCCTAACATCGCTGCTTCCGCTTCGATCCCACCCACACCCCAACCTAATACACCTAATCCATTAATCATGGTGGTATGGCTGTCCGTACCGACTAAGGTATCTGGATAGGCATAGTTTTCACCCTCTTTTTCATGTGACCAAATCGTTTTCGCTAAATATTCTAAATTGACTTGATGACAAATCCCTGTATCGGGAGGGACTACACGAAAATTCTGAAATGCTTTTTGTCCCCAACGCAAAAATTCATAGCGTTCATAATTTCTTTCCATCTCCATTTTTGCATTGATGGCAAATGCATCAGGTGCAATAAATTGATCGACTTGAATGGAATGATCAATGATGAGATCGACTGTCGAAAGTGGATTAATACGCTCTGGATCACCACCTAATTTTTTAATCGCTGCGCGCATGGCTGCGAGGTCTACTACCGCGGGCACGCCGGTAAAATCTTGCATTAAAACCCGAGCAGGACGATAGGCAATTTCGCGATCGGATGTCTTATGCTTTAACCAGTAAACCATTGCTTCAATATCTTCAATCGTCACGGTATGACCATCTAAGTGCCGTAATAAATTTTCCAATAAAATTTTTAGACTGAAGGGCAATTGTGATAAATTTTCTAAGCCCGCTTCTTCAGCAGCTTGCAAACTACAGTAATGATAATTAACGCCATTGACTGACATGGTTTGGTGAATATATTGCGAAAATTCTTTCATGATATTGACATGCTGCACTTCATGGTGCTTTTCTTTCTTATGCTCATGTCCCGCCCACGATGGCGGATCACTCGCGGGAAATGATTCATTACTGGTTTCATCGATGAGAGCTTGATCTTTTTTTGACTGAGCATGAATGATTTTATCAATCCAATTTTTTATAAGACTCATGATGATTCTCCGTAATTATTGTTTATACCCCCTTCCGCCCTTTGGGCACCTTCCCCCGGTGGGGGAAGGCGTCCTAATCTCATGCAGAGAGTATAATTAATATAGGTAGCAGAAGAAAGAATAAAGAAGGAGGGTATATGTTATTCAAGTTATTGAAATATTCATTAATTCTAGGTGTCGTTCTGCTATTACTCTTTTTAAGCGAGAATATTGGGTATGCTGTACAAATGGATAATCGAGGTTTTCCTATGACACAAACACCCAACTCTTCATTCGGTATGCCTTCCACGAATACCCCTTTCGGCGCGCCTATGATTTCACAACCGCCAACATCGAATCAACATGTAGAACATTTTCATTCTCATTCTCATTCCCATCACCATCAACGTCAGTTTTATTATTTCAATTACTATGGTTTTCCTAATTATGGCTATCCTACTGAAGATAATTCTTACTATTATGAGACGCCAAATGAAGAGAGTAATAATACGGCCACTACTTCTTCTCTTCCAACGGGTCAATGGATTTCTGCTAGCAATGGTGAAGTGCCAAATAAAGCCATTGTCTATCAAACGAATAATAATGTTGTGAATTATTACTGCCGTGCAAATCATAGATATACCATGACTTACGGTGTCTTAGTCTCAAATGAAGGTTGTCTAATACAAGATCAAGGAAGCACTGTTCGTCTTAATGAATACGAAGTATTAGTGAGTTATTGATCATTAAAAGCGCAATCATGTCTGTGTTGAGTGAGAAAAACATGTGATACACTACCGCCGATACTCAACTACAGGCAGGTATAATTATGAAAAAATCTCTTTTTTTTATTGTTCTTTTTTCTTTGATTGCATCTTCAGCTTGGGCACATCGATATTATCCTGAACGTTCGCATTATGGATACAACCATCATCCGATGTATCGGACTTATCCGCATGCGAGATATTGGCATCAAGCGAGAGGTTATCATCACTCTCACCGTCCTATTTATGGATATGGTGGATATGGATATGGTTATCGTCATCATGGACAGCATGCAAGAATTGATCTGCGCTAATCAATCGGACTCCACATCCACTGAATCAACCAACGTGTTCTTTCATCACGCGCAAGACACACTATTGTGCCAGTATGAAAGAACACGATTTCTTTATTTTCATTTCCGGTAATGAGATAACTGACTAATCGAGACATAAAAGGTAAATGTCCAACAAGACAGATATCATCATCTCCCTGTAGCTCATTTTCAAATCCAGTCACCTCATCGTTCGGATCCAATCCTTTTTGCGCTTCTATAGGTTGTTTGCAAATCAACCCTTGCGCAAGTATTTCTGCTGTTTGTTGTGCTCGCCATTTTCCACTATGGAAGAGATGAGACACATGAACATGCAGAGGTTTGAGAAAATTAACCATTTGCTCAATTTCTTTTGTTCCTTTTTCAGTGAGCACATCTTGTTGCTTCACATTGTTAGTGGAGTAGTCTCCGTGTCTCACTAGGTACAGTTTCATGATTTTCCTTGCAAATACATCTCATTTTTGGATAATGACATTCTTTTAAACCAAAACCAAACTTTATCTTGGAGATCTCTTGATGGGAAAAAATAAGACTGAATTACTGTCCACTGAAGTACGTCACATAGACATCAAAAAATTTGATTTTGCAAGCTTGATTGAACAAATGCAGGGCACTGCCTTTCAAGCACGAAATTTAGCACGCGCGGCTAAAATTTACGAACAAATGTTGACGGATAAAAACTGTGGCATCATTCTTTGTCTTGCAGGATCTCTCATCAGTGCGGGCCTTAAAAAAATCATTTTAGACATGCTCGATAATAATATGGTAGATGTCATTGTTTCGACCGGCGCCAATATTGTTGATCAAGATTTCTTTGAAGGACTTGGTTTCAAACACTATCAGGGCTCTCCTTATCTCGATGATCTACAACTTCAAGAAATGGCGATTGACCGTATTTATGATACTTTAATTGACGAAGACCAATTACGGATTTGCGATAACACTATTTGTGAAATTGCAAATAGCATAACACCGCGTCCTTATTCCTCGCGCGAATTCATTCGCGAAATGGGTAAATATCTTGAAGAACAGGGTAAAAATAAGGAATCCATTGTCTTACGTGCTTATCAAAAAGACATCCCCATTTTCGTTCCTGCCTTTAGTGATTGCAGCGCAGGATTTGGTTTGGTGATGCATCAAGTTGCCCATTCAAATCGACATGTCAGTATTGATTCAGTGAAAGATTTTCGTGAACTCACTGAACTTAAAATCTCTGCAAAAGAAACCGGCTTGTTGATGATAGGCGGTGGTGTGCCAAAGAATTTTGCTCAGGATGTCGTTGTGGCAGCTGAATTATTAGGCGCAGAAGTTCCGTTACACAAATACGCTGTACAAATTACTGTTGCAGATGAAAGAGACGGAGCTTTATCCGGGTCAACATTACGCGAAGCCTGCTCATGGGGCAAGGTGTCCGTTGTCCATGAGCAAATGGTGTTTTGCGAGGCAACCATTGGCCTACCACTTATTGCAGGTTATGCCTACAGTAAAGGAGTTTGGCGAACGCGTCAGGCGCGCTCATATAGCACTTTATTCACACAAAAACAAAGCGAATTAGCCTAACTAAGGTTTATATTATAAAATTCGTTCGCCTTGAGGAGGCGCCCCTGAGCCCTGAGCTGGTCGAAAGGTCGAAGGGTTTAGGCTGTCTCGAAGGGCATCTAAATAATATTTTCAACAGGTAATGACACATGACGGAATGGTCTGTTCAACAAGCACGCGAAATGTATCACGTTGCACAATGGAGTGATGGTTTTTTTGATATTAGCGAACAAGGAAGATTACGCGCTCATCCTAACGGGGCCAATGATCCACTCCATATTGATTTATATGATCTGGCACAAAAAATAAGTGAATCAGGTGCCAGTTTTCCTATTTTATTGCGCTTTACAGATATTTTACACAAACGCATTCAAACGTTGAATGATGCATTTGCTCATGCCATTAAAAGCCATGATTATCAAGGTAAATATCTCAGTGCTTATCCAATCAAAGTGAATCAACAACGTCACGTAGTCGAATCCATTTTAAAAAATGGCACAGCGCCTGTTGGTCTTGAGACCGGAAGTAAACCAGAATTATTGGCCGCTTTAGGGATGCCAAGCATTCACATGCCTGTGATCATTTGTAATGGCTATAAAGATCGTGAATATATTCGCCTTGCCCTCATTGGACAACGTCTCGGACACAAGGTGTTAATCATTCTTGAAAAATTTTCTGAACTGACGTTAGCGCTAGAAGAAGCTGAAAAATTAAATATAGAACCCTGTTTAGGTGTCCGCGTTCGACTTGCTTCAATGGGCAGTGGTAAATGGCAAGAATCAGGCGGGGAAAAATCTAAATTTGGATTTTCAGCGCCTCAACTCTTGCGCGTCGTCGAAACATTACGCAGTAAAAATAAATTACATTTATTACGCGTGCTGCATTTTTTTATGGGGTCACAACTCGCTAATATTGCTGATATCCAACGTGGTATGCATGAAGGTGTTCGCTATTATGAAACATTGCGCATGTTAGGTGCGCCCATTGATACCATTGATGTCGGTGGAGGATTAGGTGTTGATTACGAAGGAACACGTTCCCGCAGTTTCTGCTCAATGAATTATAGTATTCAAGAATATGCAAATAATGTGGTTTATACGATTTCCGATATTTGCAATGAGCATGAATTGCCCCATCCACAAATTATCACCGAATCTGGACGCGCCATTACAGCTCATCATGCCATGATTATCACCAACATTATTGCCAGTGAACCTGTGTGCGAAGCAAGTGATATCAACAAACCAGAAGAAAATGACCTTTCAATACTGCATGAATTTTGGGACAGCTATGTTAACTTATCAGAAAAAACAGCACTTGAAAGTTATCATGATGCGTGTCATTGGATGTCTGAAATTCACACGATGTATATTCATGGTTTAATGGGATTAAAAGAACGTGCCTATGCTGAGCAAATTTACTACGCCACTTGTTCTAAATTACGCGATGTGCTTAAACCCTCCATTCGTGCACATCGTGAAATTATCGATGAACTCAATGAAAAACTAGCGCATAAATTTGTGTGTAATTTTTCTTTATTTCAATCATTACCTGACGCCTGGGCCATTGACCAAGTTTTTCCTATTATTCCCCTATCCGGTTTAGACCAACAGCCTTCTTTACGCGGCATTTTGCATGATATTACCTGCGATTCCGATGGTCGCATTGATACGTATGTCAATAATTATGGTTTAGAAAGCACATTACCGCTCATGCCTTATGATCCCACCAAACCTTATCTACTCGGGATTTTTTTAGTCGGTGCTTACCAAGAAATCTTAGGTGACATGCATAACTTATTTGGTGATACCAACTCTATCCATGTTGAATTACTTCCCAATGGCAGTTATCAACTGACCAATGCCATGGAAGGAGATACAGTAGAATCATCCTTACTGTATGTTGATTTTAGCAGTGAAGAATTATTGCAATCCTATCAACAACAACTTAAATCAGCTAATTTATCTGAAGTTGAATGTCATGAATTTCTTAATGACTTAGCAACCGGATTAAAAGGATATACTTATTTTGAAGAATGAAATTATGCCAACGTTTGATCCAAATGCCGCTGCTGCAAAAGAATCAGGTATTTTCGGCTTGCCTTTTAGTATAGCTGAAGCGAAATTGATCCTTTTACCTGTGTCATGGGAAGCCACCACTTCTTATGGAGGCGGAACTGCAAATGGGCCCCAAGCGATTTTTCATGCAAGCAAACAAGTAGATTTATTCGATGCCGAATTAGGAAATTTTTATAAAGCTGGCATTGCGATGTTAGAACCAGCACAAGAAGTGTGGCAATGGAATGCGATGGCAAAAAAGGCTGCAACTATTGTGATCGAAGGCACTCCTACATCGAATGATGATTTAAATATGTCGCTCAATGAAGTGAATAAATTAAGCCAATTACTTAATCACTATGTTTATTCTGAAGTGAAACATTTACTTGCTCAAGATAAGCTTGTTGGCATCGTCGGCGGAGATCACTCTGTGCCTTTTGGCGCCATTCAAGCCATGTTAGAAAAATATCCGCAAATGGGAATACTACATTTTGATGCGCATGCAGATTTGCGTTGCGCATTTGAGGGATTTGATTATTCACACGCCTCTATCATGTACAATGTCATGACGAAAACAGCGCTTAGCAAGTTAGTCCAAGTCGGCATTCGTGATTTCTGCGAAGAAGAATTCAATTTCATACAAAGAAATAATGATAAAATAATCACTTTTTTTGACGCACATCTGCACGAACAAAAAATGAATGGTAAATATTGGTCGCAAATTTGTGATGACATTATTCAGCATTTACCCCAACACGTGTATGTTTCATTTGATATTGACGGATTAGATCCACGATTTTGTCCGCACACAGGAACACCCGTGCCAGGCGGATTAGATTTCGGTGAAGCATTATATTTGCTTAAAAAGGTTGTTAAATCTGGTAGAAAAATCATTGGATTTGATCTCAATGAAGTATCACTCGGGACAAACAGTTTATCAGGCAGCAACAATCCCGCTGAGGAATGGGATGCCAATGTGGGAGCACGTTTGTTGTATAAACTTTGTGGGTGGACACTGAGTGGTTAGATGACCATAAATTCGCCTTACGGAAAATGATTTACAGGCTCTCAAAAATGAATTCATTACATAATAAAAATTACATAGGCCAAATAATCGCGGTTTTTTTTATTCAAGTGACTTCATCAGCAGCCTTTGCTGTTTTTTTTCTGGTTTATCTTTATTTTTGACAGAGAGTGAACATTACTCTAAAGAGTCAGCAACAATTCTTACAGGTCTATTTATATCTTTTAATTATTTTCTACCATTAATTGGTGGAGTAATGATTGATCGATTAGTCTCATCAAAACAATTATATTGTATTGGTTCATTTCTTAGTTTTTTTGGTTGTTTGTTGTTAGCCAAGAACATTCATCTTTTCGTTGCATTAGCTTTATTTTTAATGAGCAGTTTAGTCACCAATGTTTGTCTAAATATGTTTATCACAAGATTGTACGCTGCACATGAAATCATTGAAAGACGAGTTGCATTTATATGGAATTATGTTGGCATGAACGTTGGATTTTTAGCCGGATATTTTTTAACGGGATATTCTACAATATTTAAAAACTATTCTAATTTGTTTATGTTAATAGCTATATTAATGATGATGTCGCTTTTATTTACCTCAACATTGATCAAAGAGCATTCTGCTCAATTCAAACAAAAGCAAAGAACGATAATGACATTACTTATTATGATTTGTCTGACAGTAATAATTACCATAGTTTTTCAACATGCTGAATATGTCCAAAAAGGAATAACTTGTATTTCATTTATTGTTTTAAGTACTTTGATTTACTATGGATTCAGGAAATCTTCTCTTCAATATAGGAACAATTTTCTTAAATTTGTTATTTATTCAATTCTTGCGATAGCTTTCTGGTCTATATACATGTTAACGCCCATAGCAATAATGCAATTAATCGAAAATGATGTTGAAAGGAATGTTTTTGGTATAACATTGGCCCCTCAATGGCTGGTAATCATTGATTCAATAATTATTTTGACGTTTGGACCATTATTCGCTTTGGTGATGAATCAAGGTAAAAATACAAAAGCGAAAATTTATAGCGTTTTAAATTACTTTCAACTGGCATTTCTTTTTAGCGCATTAGCATTTGTCTCTCTTTACTTTGGGTTTGCTCATTTAACCGCATATGACAAGATCCAAATTTGGCCAATGTTAACTTATTTAATTCTATTAACTGCCGGCGAGATATTTGTTAGTCCAATAGGAAATTCATTGATTGGTGAGCTTATTGAACAGCCAATTCGTGGTTTAATGACAGGTGCCTGGAGCATGAATATAGGGATTGGTGGTTTGTTAGCAAGCATCATTTCGAATCGATATTTACTGCCTTATATTAGTAAAAATGGACTGGAGACTTATAACACTATAAAATTAAAAGTTATTTTACTTGAAATTGGATCAATATGGTTTTTTATTGCTATATTGCTATATCTGGCAAGTAAATATCTAAGTAACAGAAAAATAAATTATAACCCAGTAGAAATCGGATCAAGAGGGCTATCATAATGAAGATAACGACTTTTCTAAGTGCGTTGGCAACCACCTTGCCTAATAGCAACACACTTGATGAAATGATTAGACAGCAACCACTTTACATTCAGAATTTAATCAAATCAAATGACAGCAGTTTGCTAAAAGAATGTATTTCAGATAAAAAATTTTATGCTAATGAAACCAAGGTAACTGAATATTAGCA
>Ga0207078_1057_pt1 | contig 18512 bp, 15 predicted proteins | sample Alteio_BWMinHeat_60_FD_153579 | JGI IMG/M metagenome (GOLD analysis project Ga0207078, IMG submission 153579) | Enriched cells from forest soil in Barre Woods Harvard Forest LTER site, Petersham, Massachusetts, United States -... | ecosystem: Environmental > Terrestrial > Soil > Temperate forest >... | reverse complement strand
ATCCTCAAAAGAACATGGGATCTCAAAAGTATCCGAGATCTTTGGCGTTAGCCGTGTAACGCTTATGGAATGGATTCATAAATTTTCTAAAGATGGAATAGAAGGGTTGCATCTCCAAGCAGGCCGTGGGCGCAAACCTGTGCTTGTCGCTTCAGAAATAGAAGAGGTAAGAAAAATAGTAGAGGCTGATCACAACATCACTATCAAAGCTGTGATGCTAAAAATACAAGATCTTTTCTCTAAAAAGCTCTCAAAGAGCGCTGTTCACAACTTGCTTAAGAAGATGGGTTTTTCTCATATAACGGCCCGTCCCAGTCATTACAAAAAGGATCCCTCTGCCCAAGAAGAATTTAAAAAAAAATCTACAGAAGAAAGTTAAGGCGGCTCCTCTAAAACTCTTGTTCTTTTTTGATGAAGCACGCTTTGGAACGCACTCTCAGCTAGGGCATGGGTGGTTTCCAAAAGGAAGCCGAACGCCTGTATGCGTAAAATTGGGCTTCCAGAACTTTTATCTTTATAGCGCGGTAGATGTTCGGTCGGGAATGGATGTCACCCTTATGTTTCCTAAGGTTAACACGATTTGCATGAATCTGTTCCTTGAGCATTTATCTCAATCCATTGGGGCTAAAGAGGCTATTGTCGTCATTGATGGAGCAGCATGGCATCGTTCTCTCGGCCTTAAGGTCCCGAGCAACATAGAAATTGTCTATCTTCCTCCCTATTCCCCTGAGCTCAACCCTGTAGAGCGGCTCTGGCTCTATATAAAACAGGCCATCCTTAAGAATCGCATTTATGAATCTATCTCAGATCTTGAAGACGCTCTTTGTCATTTTATTCAACACTCCCTCACTGTGCCCGTCATCAAAAGCCTTTGCAATGCACATTATTTGTAAGTTTATTTTGTGGAAATGGTATTATTATCCATCTCGTCGATTTTGGGAAACGCTTAATATGTCTATGCTGTATTACTTTTTTACGAGATTAGTGCAAAGACAATCTGCAAAAGAATTTTTTGACCATTTGAAAGCGTCACGCACATAGCTGAATATAGCTTTCACTATTCTGCAATGTGGCATATGATCAGCTAGATACCACTCTTGCAAAATGCACCGCAAAATTTCTAAGCTCACATTGCAAATTAAGTGTTAGGTCTAAAAGGAGAAAAATCATGAAGAAACAGTTCTGTAAAGATGTCCTGACTTCCTTGTCTGCTTCCCTTCTCTTAACTGGGGTAGGCATTGATCATGCGCACTCAAAAGAAACTGGAATTGATGCTGATCAAGAAAGCAGTACCCGCATACGCTCCACAACACGATACGGAAAGACTATATTTTCACTTTCGGAAGAAGAGAATGATTCTCCTCTGCGTGACTACACGTTTACATCTAGCAAATCATCTACGAATAGCTACAATAGTGGTAAATCCACAGATTAATATGCGCGGAGATCTTCAGAAAATTTTATAAAAAACATAGCGTACCATAGCAGGCATGTATCTACTCAGAAAATTTCGACTCCTTCTAAGAAATGCGTCAGCAGTTTTGTATTCCACAGCAGGTGCAGAAATCATCGAAGATCCTGGCATGATAGCTTTACTAAAATGCTTAGAGCCTCTTTCTGGAGGGTATATTGCAGCTCAAAACCTGAAATCTCTTATGCTTACCTCTCAGGTAGATTTCTCCGACGGCACAACCTATCTAAGCTCGCAAGTGAACCTATTGTTACCTTACGATGCACGTCCCGTTTCTTTTCAAAAAGTTATTCTTGTGGGTGATTCTGAGCCTGTCATAGATGATATGTACCACCTCCTAAAATTACAAATTAACTTGCCTGTTGTAAGATTAACCCCATACCAAACATGGGAAGAAGATAATGGGCTCTTTGTGTATATATCTGAACATTATAATCCGAAAGAAATTCAATCTCTTTACTCTGATCATTATACATTCATAGGAAGTGCATTTATAACGTCATATGTGCTGCATGATTCATTTTTTATTGATAATTTATTTGTTCCTTCCAAAGGATTGCCTTGCCATTTTTGCGGGATTAATAGATGGATGTGCGCGGAAAGGGCGCATGGAAAAGGGACTCGTAGTTGGTTTCACTTTTACAACTATATTTTAAATGAAAATATAGATAGCCCTTTCTCGTTGCCCTTGGATAAAGGAGATAGAGGAGTGATGGTTTTTTTGCTAAGAAATTATATTAAATACATTGTAGGATATGATTATATGAAACATGACGATGGTGAACTTAGCTATCTCTCCCAAATAAATTTAACATCAGGAGAGACAAAAAAAGATATAAGCATACACTGGCAAGGTTGTGGATGCCTTACAGGGTCTTGGTAAATGCCCTATCATTTATACCAGTTAATTAACTTCTCTCTGCGTACAAGCGCATACGAGGATATGCGTAGTTTTCATGCGAAAACAAACAATGTTTTTTTATTCAAGGGAGATCCTTTAACGGAGCATAGATCCAAGACCTCAAAAATCAAGCAAGCAGAGGTAAAAAAAGTTGAGCATAGCGATCTTCCTCTTGTTTTGCATGAGGGAGGTAGGGTGGATTTGAGCGCTCATCTTCCTTTAGAAAATGATTTTCTGAGAGATAAGTCAGCATATGCTTTTAAGAAAAAAGCGTATGATGCCTTTGATTTATTTAAACTTTTACATTCTTCCTTTGGAGAAACGGTGGATAAGGCAGGGAATATATTAAGGCCTTATCCGAGTGCAGGTGCTTTGTATCCAGTGCAGGTAATCGTGGCTGTTCGCGCTCCGCAATTAGATAATGCAACTCATCTGGTTAATGGATTTTATCACTACCGACCTCATCTAAAAGCTCTGGACTTGTTAACTCAGGCATCAGAGGAAAAGATGATAGAACTCTGTTTTCCAGAAAATGACTCTTCCTTGCAAAACTTTAATTTTTGTCTCATTTACGTTGTTCATGCAGCGAAATCATTCTTTAAATATAGTTACAGAAGTTACCGTTTATCTCTTTTAGAGGTTGGATCTATGTATCAACAAGCCTCCCTTGTGGGAAAACAGGTAGGATTAAAAAATCGTGTATTATCTGGATTTGCAGATTACGAATTAGCAAAAATTATGGGGTTAAATCCATCTGTGTTTTTTCCAGCTATTATTCAAGTGTTTGGGATATCGGAAAATTCATGAGTTATATGTTTTCCATAGGAATGGATTTTAATGAACGGGTAGAAACTCCTCCTCTTTTGAAATTCCCATACATTTATGCATGCACTGATCACTACGGTAATATGGGGCTGTCCACCGCATATAATCTCGATAGTCGTAAAGCTATGGTGGGAGAGTTTATTGAAAGGCAGTATTTTTCCTCTTTTCACACTGGGAAAATATCAGGTCTCTTAAAAGAGAACACATCCTCAAATTTATACCAGTCGCTGCTTTGTTTATTGGAACAGACATCTGAAAGGACGACAGCTTATTTAGATAGCTACGAGTTTGATCTCTCGCCTTGTCTTAACTTATTTGAGGGCAGGAAAGAATACATCCCTTCCGTACTATTTTCATTGGGGAACCATAAAGATGCGCATCTCGTACCCCATAGAGATAGCTGTGGCTCCTCGAGTCATTTATGCCCTGATAAAGCCTTAAATGTTGCTCTGTTAGAATTTGTAGAGAGACAATGCTTATTAGCGTCATGGCTATTTAATCGTTGCTCTTTCCTCATTACGACAGACCCTATCCAGGATCTACAGCACTCAGATCCTCGAATTAGATTTATTAAAGACCTTTCCATGGTTGGGAATATATATCTTGCAGATATTTCTCTTGGATTGTCAGGATATGTTGTATTAGCTGTGTTCTCATCTTTCTCGTCGGAGGCGCATGTTCAATTTAGTATTGGATGTGCAGCAGCCTTAAAGCCCATGGATGCTGTTATAAAGGCTTTGGTAGAGATGTATCAGTCATATGTTTTAATGATGGGGATGCATAGCAGCGTAGATAAAACTCTATACGAAAGAGAAAGACACAAGCACATGAAGCTTGCAAGAAATTTTGGAGACAGAAATGATACAAAAACAGTAGACGATTTTGGCTTTTTTACAACGAAGGGCATAAAAGCCCAAAAGCTGCGGGATTATATTGCATCACCTCCTCTAGAGGTGGAAGATATCCTAATAGGATTGCGAAGCATTTCTGAAAATTTGCTTTATTACACAAATTCCTTCGCATATGGCAATCATGTTCATATTGTTTCAAAAATATTCAATCCCGACTTTTATGTAATTATGGACAATGAAGGAAAAATAAATTTTACAAATAAATATTCTTCATTTTTAAATATTGACATCAATGCAATGTCTAATAAATTAAAACCGTTACCTTTTGCATAAAAATTTCTCTTATTGAGTTTTCTGAATGAGTGATTGAAGGCGCTCTATCTCTGGAGAATCCTTTGGGTAGTGAATTTTTAACACATTCAGAGATTGAGAAAAAAATCCCTTCGCGCAGTGTCTATGGGCCAAAGCGTCCTTTTTTTTCCCCTTTTGGAAGCATTTCTCTGATTTTTTAAGATATATCTTCCCTAAACTTTCAAAGCTCTTGTGAATGGGCTGACTGTTTTTTGTGTATATATCCATAGACCTCTTTACGAGATCTTCCGCCATTTCTGGGTTGCCTTCTAAGAGATAAACATCTCCAAGCTTTCTTAAGGATGTCGCAAAATGAATATGTGATTTGCCATAGTGTTGTGCACAGAAAGCGATATGCTGTTTTATCATCTTTTTTGCTTTCTCATAATGCCCTAAATTGGCGTATAGATTCCCTAAAGCAAAGGATGACCAAGCAGTCTCCGCGTTGTTGAGCCCATAGTTTTTTTGATCAATTTTAAGGGCTTTCTCAAGGGCATTTTTTGCCTTCGCATATTCACCCAGCTCATTGTATGTGATTCCTAAATTAGTTAAAATCCAGCTGATATCGGTATGTTCAGGAGAGAGGGAACGTTCGTGAACCACGAGCGCCTTCTCCAATACAGACTTAGCTTTTGTGTAATCGCCGTAACTCATATAAACGCGTCCTAGATTCCCATAAACATGACCAAATTTCATGAGATTATAATATTTTTTTTCATGCTTCCTATATAGGAGCTCTCCTACCTCAAGGCATTCTTTTGCTTTTTGATATCTTCCACTTTCCTTGTAAACGATGCCCAAATGCACAAGGGTATCTATAGTATCGCCAACACGTTTAGGAGAGGAGTGTTTATAAATATCTAAACTCTTTTTAAGAGCATTTTCAGCCTGCCGATAATCCCCTTGTACTCTAAGGGTGAATCCTAAGAATGTTAGAGTCTTAGCTATTTCTATTTTTTTGAGAGGATGGTCTTTTTGATAAATTGCAAGGCTATTTTGAAGACACTCTAAAGCTTTTTGCTGATCCCCTAACTCCCTATAAACAATTCCTAAGTATGCAAGAGTCCGTGCAACTTCTAAAGAATTAGCATGAGGATCACCTTTTAATAAGTTGATAGCTTTTGTGAGCTCTATTTTTGCCTGTACGTAATCAAACAGGTAGAAATAAATTTTTCCCAAACAGCTTTCCAAAAGCCCTTTTGTGCGGCTACTTAATAAGCTTCCGTGTTTTAAAAAAGCTTCACAATGATTCGCTAGAATTTTCAATTTTGTAAAGTTTTCAGAGTCTATTACATCATTTACATAATTTTCTAAACTCTCAGAAATTTTTATGATTAAGTCCTCATTTTTGTCTAGATTTAACTTTTCTTTCAAGCAAGTTAAGCTTACGTGCTGTATATTGCGGTGAATGGAAACAGTTGTATCCTGAGCAATGGACTTTGATCCAACAGTCAAAAGGGAATATTTTTTTACGTTATAGAGGAACATATCGACTATATCAGGATCAGTATGCTTATTTAACAAATCCCGCGGAATATTCTGAGAGCCTAAAAGGCTGACAAGCAATAAAAGGGCAGAAAAATCTTTGTGCGTTTTGATAAGGTGATCCACAGATAATGCAATAATTTTATGGCGTGTTTGTGCATTCCCCCCGAATTCATTGGAAATGTTTTTTTGAAAATCTAAAAAGTTTTTATTAAGAAGGTGTAATTTCTCTATATATTCTTGATATGAAATTCCTGTTGCCTTTACATAATAAGCTGCTGTGGAAATATCGAGAGGAAAAGGTGGTAATTGATCTAAAAACGCTACTATTTCGCTTTCTTGGGTTGGGGTAAATGATGTTTTCTTTCCTTGGTTTATAATTTTAGCAAAAAGACTTAATGCGTGACTTTTATCCAATTCTCCAACAAATAGGGCATCACCGATATACTTATTGTGCTGTATGTTCGCATCGCGTGTTGTCAGAATCACTTTACCTCTGCCCCAAACAGCGGGGTCATGAGGAAAATATGTACCAATGTCTGAAAACTTTACGACGTTATCAAAAATAAGCAGCCAATTATCACCTGATTTCAATTTTTCTTTCACAAAGAAGAGTATTTGTTGTTCTTTTTTACCAGATTCCTTAATGTTTTGAATCCCTGCTAATAATTTCTTATCCAGATCTGTTCTAGCGAGATCATAAGCCAATTTCTCAAAAGATTCTGTGAGGCTGTCATAGTTTTCAGCATTCACCTCCCAAACAAGAGAAGAAGTTTCACGAGCAAACTGTCTTGCGAGTGTTGTTTTTCCTGCTCCTCCCATGCCTACTAATGCAACAGTTTGAATTCCTGCTTGCCTCTTAAATTTATCTTTGAGATGAGCCAATAATGCACGCCGTTCGAGAAGAATTTCCTCAGAGGGTAGCGGAAGATCTGATCGAATAGAGAGAGCCGATGAGGTGGCATGAGTGTGTAAGCGCACGGGCTTGAAAACGATATAGGTCAGCAGAAGTACTGCAATAAGCGAAAGGACTGTCAGAAGCAATAGAGCAATTCTTTTTCTAGACCATGCGACAATAGGGAGAAAAGACAATTCTTTTCCAGGCATAGGTTCTTTTGCTGTAAGAGAAATTAGAGTCTCCTCATAATTTTCTTTGAAATTTATAGTAAGCTCATTGAGCTCACTTGTCGGAAATAGCCTATTAGCAAGTTCTAAAAATAAAAAATAATAATTTCCCTTTTCTAAGAGACTGATACATTGGCTTTCTTTTAAATGACTTTCAGGAACAGCTTGGTTGAACAAAAGAAAAAGATGGGAAATTTCTGAGGCTGCTAGCTGATGCGCTAACTTTCCCAATTTTTCGTTATTAGAAAAAGTAACATAAAAACGATAATCATGTGGGGATGACTCTTGCGCTCCAATGAATGCATCTTCTTCATTTCTTTCATCAAGATCGACTTGAACCCCTATGGCAGTTAAGTGGCTTTTTAGCAGATGGATATAGTAATTTTTACGCTCTGCATCTTTCCAGAACACGAGAATACATGTGATCTTTGAAGGATAAATGCGTTTTGCAATTTGGCTTAGAATACGTTCAAAACTCAAAGAGAGTAGAAACGCATGGTAATACGCCTGAAAAATGGACGTCTTATGGGCAGTCTCAATAAAATCAAGAACTCCTTCTTTAGATCCCACGTTCAGTTTTAACATTATACTGCGTAGGTGGGTAGCAACTGTTTTGGGAGCCACGGATAAAATGAGGCCAATTTTTTTGGCCGTTCGACCTTTGAAAAGACAGGCCATCACGTCAATCTCTCTACGAGAAAATTTAACGTCCTCTATTACTGAAAGCGAAGAAAAATAAATTTCATCACATATGGGGATCACCTTATCAGCCATAAACCCTTTTTTTGGTATCTTGCATTTTTTTGCATCCTATTAAGCAACTAAGAATTTTTACCTAAGCCTAGGGATTAGGTCAACTTGTGTATGGTCCTGTAGGCATTTCTATAGAATGCTCAGAAGCGAGAAGATCGTCTTATGAGTGTGTGTAGTAAGAGATTTATAATTGATTGGGAGATCTTCTCAGAACATCAACCACGAAATTAAGGAGCAACATTATGAAGATCAGTTATAAAAAATTACTTTTAACGACGGCTTTTATTTTAACAAGCATAAACGTAGATGCATTTGCGGACCCAGATTCAGATGTTTCTGAAGAAACTCCTACGACACTAGCAAGAAGATTGCTACCTCCAAGCCAGTCAGGCGTGCTTGGGGCTGTCAATAAAGATCAATTCGACAAGGAAATAGATGTCTCTCTTGCACAGCCTAATCCTCTTGCTCTTCCATCAAATGCCGAGGAGGCGCCTACCAAAGAAATGCAGCTCCCTTTGGGCTCTCATTTGAGTGCGGCAAAATTTCCACCAATAGGTACGGAAATTCCACGGGAAAATCTATTTCTTCCAAGTGCTCTTGGAAATCTTAAAGTTTCTTACAGCAACAAGGAATTTTATGTTTCAGATAATAAAAGGACATTGCAAGTCCAACGCCCTGATTTAAGCAAAGAATTAAGAGGCATCTCAGAGAAGGATTTAAAAGGGTTTCTCAGTGCTGGCTACCTTTCTGTAAAAAAAATGGACGATGATTATGCAATTGATGCCAGATTCAGGTTGCGTGGAGGGGGTCCACTCACTGGCGTTCTTGCAGGGTTAGGAACTGTTGTTGGCATGGTGGGCTGTGCTGTTACCGGCAATGCTCCCGGAGTGATTGCTTTGGCTTATGCAGCGCCAGCTATTATAACGGCAGGCATGGTCGCCCCTACTCCTTAAAAGTGCTTTTTACTCGCCTCCACAAGGATAGAGTTTAACTTTTTTCAACTAACATTTAACTAGGATAAGATTATGAAAAGAAATTATATAAAATTACTCTTAACAAGCTCTCTTGTGCTCACAAACATAGAAATAGACGCATGTGCGAATCCAGAAGCCGACATTTTTGAGAATGTTTCTAAAGGGCCAGTGAGATCTCGTCTGAGCACAGAAATATTATCATCCAGGGCTATAGAGATTCCTCAGGAAAATCTGTTCCTTCCAAGTGCCGTCGGGAAAGTGAGCATCTCTTACTACAACAACGAATTTTATGTCACAAAAAATAATCATATGGTTCAGGTGCAACGCCACGATCTAAGCAAAGAATTAAGGGGAATCTCCGAAGAAGGGCTAAAAGGATTTCTCAGCTCTGGCTATCTTGCTGTAAAAAAAATGGATGATGATTATGGGATTGATGCAAAATTTAGATTGCGAGGAGGAGATCCAGCTACTGATGCCGTCACTAGGATAGGCAGCGCAATTGTTAATGTATTAATCCCTGGGGGAGTAGAGGTTATAAAAATAGTTTATCGATGGTTCACTAGTACGTCTCTTCCGCCTCTTCCTCCAATCCCTTAAGTATATTCCCCACCCTTTGTGGTGGGGTTTGACTTTTTAATTCTAGAAAAACCTTCTTTTTATCATCTCGATTTATGTGGACACGGTTACATTGGTCGGGGTCTGGCAAAACCAGGAGTAAAAATTTAGTGAACAACCTGTGCTAATTGAGCTGGACAAGCAATTTAGAGGTAAGAAATATGGGGGGCCACCACACAAATTTTAAGGCTCCAGCCAGCTCCTCCTTGGGATCTATCTCATTTTTACTATTTATACCCACCTGACTAAAAAGGACAGAGCGTGGGAAGGGGGGAAGGCCGGAAAATGACCAAAATCTTTAGAAATTTTCTCGAACGTGGGCGTTTTGCAAATGTGGCAAACCCCGCCATACGGCAAATCTGTCCGATTCAATTGATTACGGCTGCTTTCTACTTGTTGGCGCCCTCCTCTTTTTTGGCATTCTCACCTTTTATTTTGTGCCCGAAGCCAACTTCTCAAATTTATTCCCAAAAAACTCCGCAGCTTCCCTTAAAGGCTGATCAGCCAAGTGGGCGTAACGTTGGGTTGTAGACGCCTGCGTGTGACCTAGCATCTTTCCAACAATGCTGAGGCTCAGGCCGCTGGAGACAAGATGAGAGGCATGGGTATGGCGAAGGTCATGGATGCGAACTTCTGGCAGTCCAGCACGTTTCTTAATTGTGGCCCAAGCCTTCTTGATATCTGTGATGGGAGAGCCTGGTATTTTACCTGGAAACAAATAAGGTCCCTCTCTTCTTTTTTGCATCTCTTTGAGAAGAGAAATGGTCTGAGAAGAAATAGGGATGTGTTCCATCTTCTTTTCCTTCGTTGTGTGCGCGGGTTTTGTCCAAACGCCTTTTTCTAAGTCAAATTGATCCCAAGTGGATGTAAAAATCTCGTGACTGCGAGCACCCGTAAGAACAAGCAGTCGGACAATATTCGCCGTATTTTGGTTAGGATATTTATCCAATACGACCGATAATTCCTGCAATTCCCTATCATCCAACCAACGATTTCTCTTATGTTCTTGATAGCACGTTATCCCTTGCGTTGGGTTGTTTGTTGCCCATCCCCACTTAATCGCAATGTTGAACATGCTGCTGAGTAAGTCGTACACTCGATTCGCTTCATAAGCTGTATTGCGTAACTCATGGTGCAAGACTTGAATATCACGGCCGGTAATCTCGTCTAACTTTCTAAACTCAAACCGTGGCAAAAGAATTCTTTTAAGTCGACGTTGATCTGCCTTAAAGCTGCTCTCCCGTTTATTCACCTTTGCATAAAGCTCTAGGTAATCATTGGCAAACTGCCCAAAGGTAGGCTTAAGTTTGGCTTGTTTAGCCTCTTTCGAGGGATCCTCCCCTTTAGCAATCTCTCCCAAAAGTTTTTTCGCCTCCTCCCGTGCTTGCTCGGCCGTAATTGACCCATGTACCCCAATTTTCTTGCGGCGCGTACTGCCCCCTTCATTACGATACTGCACAAAGTACGTCTTGCGCCCTGTTGCAAACACACGGATACCAAACCCTTTAATCTCTGCATCCCAGGCCAGAATTTCTTCCTTTTCTTCAGATGACAAACTTTCTACAAATCGTTTTGTAAGTTTTTGAGGGTGAGTCATAGAGCTTTCCTTAGTGCGATATAGGTTGCCAGAGATAAATCGTCATGCACCATTGTCCTAAAATCTCTCGTGCGACGTCATTGTATCCCGGAAGCAATCCGGAAGCAATAGAAGAACATAACCATGCATATTCATCCATATCCGTGCATATGCGTAACGTCAAAAAATGGCTCAAATTAAGGCAATTTACATATCTTTACAAAGGGCTGCATATATAGCCACGGTGACTGTTAACCACTGGGTCGGCGGTTCGAGTCCGTCCCGGGGAGCCAATCTTCTCCTATGTTTTTAGCGTTTCCAAGATTGGCCCGTTTGAGGCGGGTATACTCCGGGTATACTGGAGAAAGAAGATAAGGTAGTAAGATCCGCTCTTTTGCGGATGTTTTTTTAAAGAGTTGCTAATGAACATTACCTATCAGAAGCCTCTGCAAAAGTCTCTGAACTTTCCCTCCGTCGTCATGCCCGCGAAGTCGCGCCCCCAGACTTGACAGTTTTTTTAATATACATTGAATGACTTTGTGTATTGTAAAGTAAAAAATGTTTAAAGGCTAGGTCTACGACTTCGCGGGCATGACGATTTTTGTCTGCGCTAACACTTTTGCAGAGCCTTCTCCGTCAATTTTGGAAAATCACCCAATCCTTTCCTATATGTGATACATTATACGCAGAAAGTATTATCACTTAGGCTTTGAAGGAGGCTCTATGCAATTCAACACCCCCATTCTCACCCCTCTTCTAAGAGGGGCATCTGTTATCGCTCTTTCTCTTCTTGTAGCGACATCTCCCCTCTCCGCAAAACCTGAAAAGAGTGCGGCGGCCTCTAAGAGCGTAAAAAAAGACGCCAAAACTCTTCACTTTACGAATGCTCGCGATGTAAAGGCCTCCCTGAAAGCTCTTGAAGCGGGAAAGGGACAACATGTGCAGGATCTTGTTCTGTCGGATCATATTGGTGATGCGGAAGCCATTGCCTTTGCCAACCTCATCTCATCCGGCAAACTGCCTGCGTTGGGCTCTTTACAAGTGCATGTCACAGACATTGGCGATGCTGGCGCAAAGGCTCTTGCCGCTGCTCTTTCTTCGGGTAAGGTGCCGCATCTTCGTTATGTAGCAATTTTTACGCATAATAAAATTAGTAAAGTTGGAGGAGAAGCCATCTTCCATCTCATCTCCTCTCCTCAAGTCCCTTCCCTTAAACACTTCACGCTCTTTGGCTGCAAGATGGGAGAGACTGCAGCCGCAACCTTTGAGACAATGCCTATTCAGCCTCAACTTGCGTCTCTGCAGCTGGATGGGAGTCTTGGAACGGTTGGAGTCTCGGCCTTGGTCTCAGCGATTGCTTCAAATAAACTCCCAAAACTCAGATACCTGGCAATGGGCGATAATCAGATCGGAGATACAGAGGCTAAAGCGATTGCTGATGTTATTTTAGCAGGAAAAACACCAATGCTTCAGGATCTTAATTTGCGGGACAGCCAGATTGGGGATTCGGGTATCTTAGCTCTCAGCAAAGCTTTCTCTTCAGGAAAGGTACCTCATCTTAAGAATCTCATATTAGATGTCCGTAAGGCTGGAGATAAAAGTGTTGCCACTCTCGTTGCGGCGGTGACTTCAGGCAAAATTCCTGAGTTGAGCTCTCTTGTATTAGGAGATCGTAAGTTTGACAAAGCTGAAAAAAAGGCTCTTGAAGAGGCTAAGTTTGTTTATGAAGTTTATCCGAAAGGAGGCGTTTGGAGACGTGCTAAGGCCTCAATTGGCAAATAAACTCTGAAAACTAAAGAGAAGGGGGAAGGCGGCAGTCTTTCTCCTCCTCATTTGCTTGCTACCCCTCTCGTCTGCTTTCCTGCCCCTCCAGCCATTCTTTCTGAGCCACGCTGAAATGCCGCAAGGCGTCATGCATCAGTTCAGGGCTCCCCAAAGTGTACAGAGGAGAAGCTCTTCCTTATTTTCTTTTTTGAAACAGGAAAATCTACCCTTTCTGTTTTGATGGTCCGAAGAGAAGCTCTCTCGGAATATCAAAAAAGTGAAAAAGAGACTCAGCGCTTCTTGGAGGACCAAAACGGCTCCCTGGAGGACCAGAAAAACCACCTTGAGGAACACAGAGCGGAGAGGGGAGAAAGTCTTTCTTCTGTTGATTGAGTAGGCGGTATGGTCCCAGAGCCTTTTCCTGAAACGCCGACGTGTCTCCTGCAGGATTTTTCTGCTTCCAGAGACGCGTTAACTCTGGGAGATCCTTCTCAAAATCATAAAAATCCATCGCATAATAAAATCTGCCTGCAGCCATCTTTCCAGGATCTTCCCCAAGAGAAACAGTGAAGGCGTCTACGATGAGCTTTCCCTGCTGAAGGGCGTCATATAATGCGTTGTATTTCTTAAAGAGAGTCGCGCCATCATCTTGTGCTGCCACAATCCCTTCCCACACTTCCTCTTTAATGCGGCTTATTGCTTCATTTACGTCAAAGGATTGATACAACTGAATTGCTGCAGACAAGCGAGACAAGAAATTATCGCTGCTTCCAGGTTGGGCTAATACTGCCATACGCAATTCTTTCTTAAGGGGCTTAAGACGCTCGTAATATACATTCTCTTCCTGCTGAAAAAGCATGGCACGCGCCTCCTCGCGATTTCTAACAGCACTCCTTTCTGAGTCATCATAGCGCTCAAAATTTTTCTTTATATCGCGCGCCTCTTCCTCTTCGGCTGCCGTGATGGCAGCTTGTTCTTGTGTTAAGTTGTTTTGTTTCGCGTCCGCTAGCTCGTCCGCGTTTCTTTGAATCGCGGCTGTATGCTCAGCGATCCGAGAGTCTTTGTCTTCCTGACTCAACTCCTGAGGTAGGTTTGTTATTGCTAATCGAAGGGCTTTCACGTTTCCTGCGTACAGCTCTTCTGCCACCTTATCAGCACGCTCTCGTGTGCCATGAGCGCTTCTTAGGGCCCTTTCTTTTTCCGTATGAGCACGGTGCAGGCTACTCTGCCGCCATTGGTCTATCTCGCTGTTTCTTACACGAAAATCTACGTCTGTTTCTTTAATTATTTTACATTTATTATCATGATAATGATGCACCAGCCCTGCTTTCTTCTGCTCATAGTCTTTTCTCAAGACTGTATGCGGAGCAGCGACAAGATCAAGGGCAGGATTTGCCGCAGGCTGCTGCGGATTCCTTGGGTTTCTTTGAGGTGCTGCTGCTCGGGAATTCGGGACCCCCTCAGCCTCATTAGAAGCAGCTGCAGCTGCCGTAGCAGGAAGGGTCGTTGTGGTCGCCAAAAGAACGGTCAGAGACGCAGTTCCTAAAAAAGATCGTACATTCATATTTTTCACACTCATATCATAAAAAACTATTTTCTCTTTATCACTCAACAGGACGCACGTCAAGATATTTTTTAGAAAGCATCAGTAAAAAATACAATATTTGATGAAATTAATACTTTAAAGACCTCTATAGAAGGTTCTGCAAAAGTCCTTGAATGCACTCTCGGTTCTCATCCCCATCTATTCTCTGCGTTTTGGTTGGCTACTCTCATGATTTCTGCCTCGAGACGCGGGGCTAACCATGGACGAAATACAGTCCATCTTTCGGCCTCGCTTTCTTCAAAGATCGGCACCAAGCTGCAGCAGCCCCCACATACAGCAGACGAGACCAAACACGCCGCAAGCTGTCCACTATAACCACAAAGCTTCCGCGTCACAGGACCACTTCCGCAGTCCCCTGCTGTACACCTGCAGGTACAATCATGCATCTGACCACCCCAGCTATAGGACACCCATGTACACCCCTCCCTCCAGCATTCTCTCGCAGAAGGTCTATTGTCCCCGACAGCAGTTTCTGCAAATCCAAAGCAAGCAGCAAGTGTTGCGAGATAAGGAACGCAACCAAATCCTCTGCGTTTTAACCCTTTCCACTCGCACGCGTCTGAAAAAGGATCCCCTGAGAGAATAGGGCAGGCAAGAGGGCAGCACGCCACTAGCCCCAGCCCGAGTAAGGGGCAGCCACAGCGACATCCATTAAAGAGAGGTTGGGGCTGAAGATTAGTGGGAAGAGCCATGGGCCGAGCAAGAGGAGCTGTGAGAGGATGAAATTCATGATCATCTTCTATGGCAAGACTTCCCCTAGCATTTAGAAGGAAAATGAGGTGAATCAGGAGAAGAGTCACACCCACGTGTCGAGACAAAAAAAATATGTCTTTCGAGAAAAATCTCATCTCATGCTCCTTATCAGGCAACCTATACCTGGGTACCTAGGGTGACACCGCGTGTCAAGTCTTCCCCTATAGAAAAACCTCGCGCTCTTTGTCTATCCCCCCGACGCAATTTGATCGGTAGATTTTTTCTCAAAAGCAGTATATGCTGACACCAAATAATGAGAAAAATCCATGCGTTGTCTTGCGCTTAGTACGGCTGAAACCTACGATCTTCACGGCCTTGTGGTCGCTCTCGAAGACGTTGAGTTTGTCAATTTTTACACCGACGCCCTCCATATTGCCTATAAAGACTGGAGCATCTTTGTTTTTCGCTATGGATGTCTTGTTTTCTGGAATGTCCCCCCTGAGGAAGAGACGGCGTTTCTTGCAACCCTTCAAAAATTCTCTCAATCCCCTATTGATCCCGTTTCGGAGGAGTTTGAATACTCTTTTGGGGTCAAGCCGCGGTTTTTTCAGGACAAAATTACGCTGGCCAAAACCCGCGCCCATGCTTTGCAAATGCTGGCCGTTTCTTACGGCCTTTCCCAAGCCATTAAGCTGACGGCCTTTGAGGTGAGCATTGATCGCACCATTGAAAAAACCAAAAATATTCCTCAAGAATTGGCCCGTCGGGGAAAGATTTCCCTCTCTCGCAAGCAAATCTCCCAACGCATTGGGGAGCTTGTGATCAAGCGCAATTCGGTCAACCTGCATAGCGATATCCTGGATGCCCCTGTGTTTATTTGGGACCATCCGGAATACGAGAGTCTCTATTCCATGACCACCCATGACCTTGAACTTCATGCCCGGACAGCGGTTCTGAATCGGCGCCTGGACATTGTGAAGGAACTTTTTGAGATGATGCGGGATGAGCTCAACAACCGCCACTCTCGCATGCTGGAATCGATTATCGTTCTCCTCATTATGATTGAGGTCTTTTTGACCTTTGCGATTCACGTTTTTCATATCTTTTGAGGAAACCTTAACGCGACGTTCATTCTATTCTGCCATACTGTTAACAGATCAAAGAGGAGAAGAGAAAATGGTGAAACAAAAGAAAAGATGGGTTCTCGTGGCCGACGGCGCCCGGGCCCGCGTTTTTAGCAAAACCTATCACAAACTTGAGGAACTCCAGGACTTTATCGGGCAGAACCTCTCCGATACAGAGCTCACCACAGATAAGCCAGGGCGTGGGTTTGAAAGTGCCAACCCCACCCGTCACGCTTATCAACCACGGACAGATTGGCATGACCATCAAAAAACCGTCCTCGCCAAAGAAATCTGTGTGACTCTCGAAAAAGCCAATGAAATCCATGAATTTGAGGAACTGATTGTGGTGTGTCCTCCCAAAACTTTGGGCACTCTTCGCGAGACTTTAAATCCTCATATTTTGGCCAAAATTACGGCTGAACTTCCCAACGATGTGACCAAGTTTACGGAAAAAGAGATCTTGGATTTCCTGGAGACTAAACTCGCGTGAATATCCTTATCTGCGGCGGGGGACAGGTTGGTTTTAGCATCGCGCGTTATCTGGCAACCCATGATAACGATGTCACGGTTGTGGATAGCTCGGAAGAGGTCATTGCGCATATTTCCTCTGCCCTCGACGTGAGGGGGATCGTGGGCTTTGCCTCCCACCCAGATGTGCTGGCCCGCGCCCACCTCAAAGACACGGAAATGATCATTGCCGTGACCCAAGCGGATGAGGTCAACATGGTGGCCTGTCAGATTGCCCACTCTCTTTTCAATGTGCCCATTAAGATCGCCCGGGTGCGCAGTAAAAGCTATCTCGATCCAGAGTGGACGGCCCTTTATAAGCCCGATCAAATGCCCATTGACCTTGTCATTTCGCCTGAGCTTGAGGTGGCGCGCACCATTGCCAAAGGTCTCGATATTCCCGGGGCGTTTGAGGTCATTCCTTTTGCCGAACAAACCGTTCAGTTGATCGGGATTCGGTGTAAAGCCAAAGCGCCGATTTTGAATACGCCCTTACGCCTTTTGGACAACGTCCTACCCGACCTTGCCCTCAGTGTGCTCTGTATTGTGCGCGACGGGGTCAGCTTTATCCCCACCCCGTCCGATCAACTCCAAGAAGATGATGAGGTGTACTTCCTCACGCCTCAAGATAAAATCCTTCCCTCCGCAGAGGCCTTTGGCTTTAGCGAGAAGAAATCTCAGCGCCTCCTTATCTTAGGAGGAGGCAATGTGGGCCTTTCTTTGAGTGAAGAGGTGGAGGCTCACTATCCCCATATTTCGGTCATGTTGATTGAAAACAATAAAGAGCGCGCGCTCTATGTGGCGAATCAGCTCTCCCACACCACGGTCTTGCGAGGGGATGCTTTGGACGTGGATATTCTCAAAGAAGCCAATGCCAAGCTTGCTGATAAAGTGGTGGCTGTGACGTCAGAAGACAAAGTGAATATTTTGGCCTCCCTCTTAGCGAAACGCCAGGGAACGGCCCAGGCCATGGCTCTCATTAATGATTCTTCCTACTCCACCCTGATCCCCTCCCTTGATATTGATTCTGTCATCAGCCCCAAAGCCTTGACCGTGTCTAGCATCCTCCAATATGTCCGACGCGGGCGTATCCGGACCGTGCATTCCATTCGCGATAACGTGGGTGAGGTCATTGAGGCGGAGGCCGTCAATACCTCTGGCATTCTCGGCATGACAGTTGGAGAAATTAATGTGTCTTCAAGTCTCGTTGTGGGGATGATTATCAGAGACAATGACATCCTCATGCCGCGCGATGACATGGTCATCAAAGTCCACGATCGCGTGATCGTGATGGTGACGAATGCCAGCGTGAAACGCTTCGAAAAACTTTTCTCCATCCGGTTAGGGTATTTTTAGGGTGTCTTTTGGATGACACCTTTTTTTTCACCACTTAATGCAGAACGATCTACGGCTTTCCCTCCGCCAGCACCGGTATTCGCTTGAGGTGATCCTCGGGGATTTGCCATCCGAAAGTGCGTAAAAGATGTCTGCTCATTACCTCAGGGGCACACGCTTGCTCGTATAATTCTTCTAAATCAGCGAGGTCTTTCGTTGCCTCTGTCAGCTTTATTGGTAAATCTTCTACACTCTCTCCTGCGTCCAACGATAATATCCCATCTATTTTCTCCTTAAGCTGATTTACAAGACCTCTCCTTGCCATTAGAATTTGCATGGATTTCTGCGTGTAAATTCCTGCTGGCCGTGACACACACAGTCGCTCAGGGAATGTGATACGCCAGAAAGAAGGCTTGTAGCTTAAGAAACGCTGATGCACCCAGACCTTTGGAAAAAATCTACGATCCCGTTCCTTGACATCTATGTAAATGTTCTGCTCCGCAAACACATCTTTCGCCTTTATCAACTCTGCTTCCCAGCGCTCCAGCACTCCCTC
>Ga0207078_1056_pt1 | contig 19008 bp, 19 predicted proteins | sample Alteio_BWMinHeat_60_FD_153579 | JGI IMG/M metagenome (GOLD analysis project Ga0207078, IMG submission 153579) | Enriched cells from forest soil in Barre Woods Harvard Forest LTER site, Petersham, Massachusetts, United States -... | ecosystem: Environmental > Terrestrial > Soil > Temperate forest >... | reverse complement strand
TTTAGGATTTCCACGATAATCGAGAATGATAAAGAAACAAGGCATGCGGCAAGATCCCCGGTTGACAGCAAGCAAAAGGCCCATCTTCTCTTTTTCAATCCTTTTTTTATCAAAGACTGTTGTTTTAATATGGGAACCGGCCTTCTCAAGGCTTAATGCGACATTCGCAAGGTGTTCCGGAGTGACATCATCGGCATTGCCGTTGACAAGATCGCGGACAAAATATACCGATTCGGCAATGGATGCACATCGTTTTGCAAGCTGAAGCTCTGCGTAATTTCTCCACAGTCAACTCTTTTAACGAATCGAGCCCCAGCAGAGCAAATCGCTTTTCCGGCTGCCCTTCAACGTAAACGACGATCAGTTCATTTTCTTTTCCTGTAAAATCATGTGTTGCAATCGGCAGGGAAACATATTGGCTTAAAAGTTCGTCTTTCACAGCCATTTCTGCATGCTTCGCCCCTTTTACAAAAGGGATGACGAGCAATCCTGCGGTTTTACGTCCTTTCATTGAAGGGACATGGGAAATATCCATAGCCTTATCTCCTGCCTAAAATGGTAATTGTTCGTCCTGATATTCGTTTCCGTAGTTGTTTGCCTGACCATAATTTGAAGCAGGACGGTTGCTGAAACCTGCCGGCTCGCCCGGGTTATGGCTCTCTTTAGTGTTTGCCCCGGCTGCATAAGGGGTAACATTTTGTTGGGAAGGGGCATGTCCGGTTTGGGTATTTGCCTGTTCTTGTTTTGATGGATCGCCGCCGCTCGAAGGCATGAATTTGACAATGTCTGCATTCATATCCATGGAAACCTGAGGACGTCCCTCTTTATCAGTATAAATTTCCGGCTTGCTCATTTCTCCCACGACAATAATTGCAGAACCTTTTTTTAAAAAGGAAACGAGTTTGTCAAACCGGGTTCCCCAAAGAGAGACATTCCACCATACAGTTTCTTCCTTTCCATTTTTGTACACATTGGTCGCAACAACTAATTTAGTCACTTTTTGGCCAGATGGCGTAAAGCGCACTTCAGGGTCTTTTCCAAGACGTCCCGCAATTTGAACAATAATCATAACAGATCCTTTTTTTAAGGTTATTTTTCACAAATCATCATAACCGAGGAGATTTAAAAAGTCGAGCATAGTTTGCACACGGTTGAGATAGGTATGCTTGTCTTTTACAAAATCCATTAAGTCATGCAGTTCATCAAGAGAAAATGTTTCTAATCTTTTGCGGGCGTCATAGAATAGCTGATAGGTATCGGGATTATACACAACCCTTCCCTCAAATAATTCATAAACACGGGCAGAATTAGTGACTCCCATTTGCCCATAGCTAATGTTTTTAAAAATGCGACAAGGAATATATCCAATTTTAGCTTGCCATTCCCCTACTATTGCCGGAGCCATATAGGAAATCCCTATCATTCTTCGGTGCTCCTCAAGGGAAATTCCTGTCGACCACGGATTTGGCGATGTAAACTCGATCCCATTTTCCTTGCAAGCTAAAGCAAAAGGGGCAATTTCATTGTGATTTCCAAACCGCCCCTCACCAAGCGTTCCTATCCAATACACTACTGATTGTTTTTCTACGGATGCAAGATCGTTTTTTATCTGGTCAATTTCATCGGGGAAAAGATCTGTTGCCCACGGCATATATATGCATTTTCCAGATATGTCATAATAGATGCATTTGTCTACTTGCAAAAGATCAGGAAGAGAAAGAACATCATCTGTATATACCTGGAAATATGCAATTTTCAGCCCTTCATATTTAGCATGCAAGACAGGGTTATGTATGAGATAAAGGCAATCTTGCCTTAAAGGCATCTTTTCATCCACCTGTCCTTCTGAAATAAAAAGGGTATGGGAAAAATCAAAGCTTGCAACATTTTCGTCATTGTCAAACCAGCAGGTCGGATACCCAAGTCTCTTGAAGGCCGTATAAAAACCACTATGAATATACGAATGTGTGTGGGAATGCAACTTATGTCCCCATATGACAACTTTATCAAAGCTGACCAGACTTTGATAAAAAAATAGGGAAGATGTAAAGAAAACAAAAAATAATTGTAGAAAACGGATCATTTTTCTCCAGTTCGTTTTATTTCCTCATTTCGACGTGATTCTTATCCAGAGCCAGCAATCTTCTGGTATAAGGGATCTGCCAGTTCTCCGGGTAGCAATAGGAAGGGGACAAGATCACTGTGGGAGGATGATCGATGCAGTAGCGGTTCCAGTGGCTTTCGTCATGCACTGCTGCTATCAGTCCAATCTCGAGGTCCTGATTAATATTAGCCACATTCGTTTCAAGCATTTTGAGAACTTCTTGAGTTGTCCCTCCATAAAAGCCGCCGGCAAAATACAATTTCCCTTCATCATCTCGCACGCATGCTGTAGACAAAGGATTTGTCTCATAAGCGCCCCGGCTCCGGGGATAAGGTGAGCCGAAGGTAAAGCCGGGCGATAGAGTAGCGACAAGCGATCCTAAGATCTCATCGCCGACAGTATCGACAAACAGCATATCTGCATCGCACGCAAATAGATAATCTTCTGATGTAAATAAATCGCTATGCGAAAGGTAAGTATGATAACGCATCATGGTGTCCCGAGGCCACCCAAGTTTTGGCTGATAGATGCATACGACATTTTCTGCCGGTGGCAAATACCCGTCGGTAAACACATAATAGGTGACTTGATGATTTTTGCAAAAAAAAGTTTTTGCCGAATTGATTAACGGTTCTACAAAAACAATATATTTCCCCGTTGCCATAATTAAAAGACCTACATTGTCTGCACATGCAATACTGGCATTACAGAATAAACAAGCAACAATCGCTATCATTAACTTTTGAATCATGTTATCCGCCTAATTTAAATTTTTCACGCATTTGTAGCTGAATTGAGCATCACCTTAAGTCGAGACGGCCTGGCTACTTTCTTTGCCACAACTTTCCTGGTAAGCATATGATATGAAACGCTTTAATTTTTGAAAAAATATTTTTTCAAAAACTATCCATTTATGATAAAACAGGGGAAAAAGGAGGCCTCTTGAAATATCTATATACGATTCTTCTTTTACTTTTTTTCTCCACTTTGACAGCAACCGAGAATTTTGTCGTGATTACACCGGAAAAAGCGGGAACGCATTTACTGACGAGAACCATAACCTTCCTGACAGGAAAAAAAGTGATCCATGTGTGGGATCGTTCCCGTTCAACAACAGATATAGAGGGGTTTTTACGTACCGCCGCCGCAGAAGGCAAGTATTTACATATGCATGCATTCCCAGAACCACATATTGTCAAAGTTTTTCAGGAGGGGGGGTATAAGGTTATTTTTCTTTTGCGGGATCCAAGAGACCAACTGATTTCCATATTATTTTATATTCGGGAACGCCATTGGGAATATAGAACGTTGCGGATGGATTTCCCCTTTGGGCTTTTAAGTTTCGAAGAGCAGATCGAAGAGATGATCACGGGAGAAAAGTATGGGGTTCAAGTCCCCTATGACTTCTTTAAACTGAGACTCCCCTGGATGTCATTTGAAGACTCCTATACCACTTATTTTGAAAATCTGGTTGGAGAAAAAGGACAGGGCTCAAAGGAGGTGCAAATGGCTGAATTGCGCAATTTGGCCGGTTTTCTCCATATTCAAATATCAAATGAACAGCTGGAGTACATTGCAGATAATCTTTTTGGATGGCATGGACTTGGGACATTTCGGTCAGGTCAGATTGGATCGTGGAAAGATTATTTTACCGAAAGACACATCAATTTATTCAACCAGTATTTTGGAAATGATCTGATCGAATTTGGATACGCAGATCCGGATTAGACGTCTTGCATAATTCAATCCCTTGCCCTTGCCCGTGCCCTTGCCCGTGCCCTTGCCCGTGCCCTTGCCCTTGCCCGAATTAATTCATCTTTTCCGAATTCGTTTATCCTTATATCGTTACAAGGAAGATAATTAAATCGGAAAAGATCAAAATACAAGGGCAGGGGCAAGGGCAGGGGCAGGGGCAGGGGCAGGGGCAAGGGCAAGGGCAAGGGCACGTTAGGCAACCCTAGCGGCCCACATCCGCACCAGAAGACCTGGCGTTAAAATAATGTAAAAGAGGCAGCTGTATAAGATAAACATCCTGATTTTTGATGATCATCTTATTGAACTCGAGGTCTGCACCATTTTTCAGGTCAGTCCAGAAAATAAGATCATCATCAAACAGACAACGCCTTAAAGAGGGCGATCCGTTATGAACCCCTGAATCCCACTGCGTAAAATCAGACGGGCCTTGTAGCTTACACCAGGTATGAGGACCTAAAAAGAACCGAAGATTTGCAAACTCCGCCGGATAATAGAGCGGGATGGCCCGTTCGCAGATAATGCACTCCCCTGGACAATAAGCATGGCCGCAAAGAACCATGCCGGAGTCGGGAATGGCCTCAAATAATTGCATAATTGCTTCTACCCGCTGCGGATGAGGGATATCATCGGCATCGATGCAAATGACAATATCGCTTGAAACATTCCTGGCAGCGGTCGTACGGTTGCTTCCTTCCATATAAACACCGGTTCTGCGAATTATTTTTACCTCAAACGGCCAAGGGCCAAGTTCCAGGTCATCCATCTCTTTCTTTGTTAAATGTTCAATTTGCGATAGTGAGATCACGACTTCATCCGGCATTTGCGTTTGCTTTGCCAAGCTGTTTAAGAGAGCCGGCAAATATTTAAAATGTTTATAATAGCAAGGAACGGCTATACCCGAAGACAATGCGTCAAGTGCCGGCTGGAATAAAATGAAACAAAGAATCAAAGTCCTGATAAAAATTTTTAAATTTTTCAAAGGAAATGAATAAAAAAATTGCGAGATTAACGATGTGACCATATGATGTTCCTTTTTAGGCGGTGTGCAAACAGCCTGAAGATAACCTACAATCTGATCAATGTCAATAGGGTGGTCGCTGGTGACCGGACAGTAAATAAAATATTTTAACCGCAGAGAACACAGAGAACGCGGAGTTTTCAGTAATTCCCACTGGAGCATAAATTTAACAGGATGAGCAGAATATGCAGGATAATAAATATAAAATTTATATATACCGAACGTGATTCAAAAATTGGTTTATGACGGCGTCGGCTTTGCATCAAAATTTTTGTCTTCACTCGTGCCTTGGCCATTGGCAATGGTCACTCGTTCCAGACGAAAAATTTTGAGCAGCCTCCTTGTCAAAATCCCAACATTTGAACCACCTTCGGTATATTTCAGTAACAAACAAGTAAATCCACTTTATCCTGCCTACCCTGTTCATCCTGTTATTTTCCTTTCTAAGAGCTTGTGAATTGTGTTATTTTCCAGTGTGACACCGCTGCAAAGTTTTCATTTTATGCATTGGCAAAAAAAAAGGACTTTTGCTTCACTCTGCGTTCTCTGTGCTCTCTGCGGTTAAAAAATCTGTTTTAATGTCTGGTCACTGGGGTGTGTCGTCAATAAATAAGGAAAAAAGTACTCATGACAAAATGTACAGTTATTGCGAGTTTATTTGTTATATTATTTCAAAATATGACTGCCGCAAATGTGGGGCTGTTGATCATGGCAACCGGAAAATATGTTTCATTTGTCGAACCGCTTATACAATCTGCAGAAGAGCATTTTTGCAAAAACCACCTCGTCACCTATTTTGTTTTTACTGACGGCCCGCTCCCGGAATCGGATCATATTGTACAGATTTACCAAAAAAAACTAGGCTGGCCTTTTGACACACTGATGCGTTATCACACCTATTACAATAGTAGCGGACTCTTTGCAAATCAGGATTATTTATTTGCCTGTGATGCAGATATGCTTTTTGTTGGTGCAGTTGGAGATGAAATTTTAGGAGAACGGGTGGCTACGCAACATCCAAGATATATGAGAGGACACGGACCATATGAAGTCAACCCCCAATCAACAGCTTTAGTCTTTGATTTCGAAGGAGGACAATATTTTGCAGGGGGTTTTTATGGGGGCTCAACGAAAGAAATGTTGCATATTTTACAAACAAACATCAACCATGTTGATGACGATTTAAGCCGCGGAATTATTGCTGTATGGCATGATGAAAGCCATTGGAACCGGTACTGTATTGATAACAAACCAACGATTATCTTATCCCCTTCTTACTGTTATCCTGAAGGGTGGGTTTTACCCTTCCCAAAAAAATTGTTAGCTCTTGATAAAGACCACAAAAAATTACGGCTGCCGTAAGCACGAAATGGACGACATGAGATAATTGCAAAAGTCCAGTTCAAACGCTTTTCGGTAAGCAAGATTAAGATCATGATCAAGATCGAGATTAGGAATGTTCTTAATCTCGATCTTGATCATGATCTTAATCTTGCTTGCCGGAGACGATCTTGTTAAATTATTTTATTGTCAATTCTGCAATTGTCTCATGTCGTCCATTTTTGTCCATGACATCCATGCAGTCGGTATCACGATTCTTAGCCCGGGCACGGGCACGCTCACGGGCACGTAATACCCCCGCTCCTTAAGGGAACGGGGGTATTTATTTAATTCGCTACAAAACCATCTTCATAGAAAATATTATTTCCATCTGACATTCCGTCCTGACCTGGATTTTCGCCAACTCCTCCAGTACCGGGCATTGCATGGTTTCTAAAGAAGTTGACCTTATACATTGTAAGACAACCTCCCGAACGGACAAAAATAGCACCGCCTAAACCGGCACCGCCGCCGCCGCCGCCAAGCAAATCACCGCCATTTCCGGCAAATATGCCTCCTTGTCCTCCTAAAGCATTGTCTCCGCCGCCGCCGCCTCCGGCACCAAAGCCGCCGGTTCCACCATTTTGCCCTATGCCGTCAGTTGATGCTCCACCGCCGCCGCCGGCGCCGCCGTAGCCGCCGTCACCAGCAACAGTAGTAACTGTTGGGGATAAAGAGCCGCCGCCGCCTCCGCCGCCGCCAAAATCAGCAGCGAAACCACCGTTTCCTCCCATAAAACCGGCACCGCCGCCGCCGCCGCCGCCTACATCGGTTGCATTTGCTCCATCATCGCCATTATTAAGTACAATGAAAGCTCCGTTCCCCCCATCGCCACCTACATTTAAACCAGGGCCATTTCCTCCTAAACCTCCGACAAATAGAAAAGCATCTGATCCATTTCCAGAGATGGGAACATTGTTTATCGTTACAGAAGCGCAGCCTCCTCCGCCTCCGCCAACTACCCCTTTGCCACCTAAACTATTATAACCACCGCCACCGCCGCCGCCACTTCCAAAGCCAAAGTTGGCACCCCCATCTCCTCCGTGACCGAAGTTATATCCTCCACCTCCACCACCGCCGGAGCCTGCAAAATAAATGCTGCTTTGATCGCCGCCATTGCCTCCAATTGCAGAATTATTTCTCAAATTAACATGTTCTAAGTGAACAGAAGCTCCTGAATTGATAAATATTCCGCCGCCTGCACCAAGTCCGCCACCGCCATTACCGCTAAACGATCTGCCCCCATTGCCACCCTGGCTTAATCCATTTTGAATTGTAAGATATTGAATTTCCACGTGGCTTGAATTAACAAACAATACCTGGTATTGATTGTTCCCATCAACGGCTATATGATTGTTCCCGACAATTTTAATGCAGTGCTCCACTATGGGCAATGGGCTTTCCAGCATAATTGTCCCATGAAGATATTTAGGAAAAATAATATCATCGTTATCCGTAGCTGTATTCAGCGCTTCGCGCAAAGAACCGACCCCGGAATCTTTTAAATTGAGAACGTAAATGTGATCTGCCTGCAATAGATTCCAAGAAAAAACTAAAGAACAAATTGCTTGCAGCATTCGCTTATTATATCTGAATAAGGTCATTTTTCCTCCTTCTGGGTTTAATAAAATTTTGATGACACGTTATACCGAACGTGATTCAAAAATTGGTTTTTAACGGCGCCCTGCTTTGCATCAAAATTTTTATCTTCACTCGTGCCTTGGCCATTGGCAATGGTCACTTAGTTCCAGACGAAAAATTTTGAGCAGCCTCCTTGCCAAAATCCCAATTTTTGAACCACCTTCGGTAGATACACAAATAACTTAAAGTTAAAATGAATATTTCAAAAATATATGTTAATTGTCAATTTTTTTCTTGCTTGTTTTCAGATAATTGTGTATAAATCCCCTCGAAAGAATTCTAATAGAGAAAAATGAAAAATCAACTTGTACGATTAGTCCTTTGCCTGGCACTATGTTCTTTACGAACCGCCTTATATTCCGAAGAGCCTCTGAAAATAGAGAGAAAATTCGATTTAACCGTATGTGCCGTATTTCAAAATGAGGCTTTTTACCTGAAAGAATGGTTGGAGTTTCATAAGCTTGTAGGAGTTCAGCATTTTTATCTGTATAACAATTTAAGTTCTGACAACTATTTAGATATTCTAAAACCTTATATTGAATCAGGAGTTGTCGATCTCACCGATTGGCCGGTCCAGACATATAGTGAAAAGGATTATCTGGATAATCTCCAGCTTCCTGTGTATAATCATGCCTTAAATATCGCAAAAGAAACATCGGAATGGATCGCATTCATCGACTTGGATGAGTTCCTTTTCCCTGTTATCCATTCGAATTTAATTGAAATGCTTAAAAATTATGAGGATTATGCAGCCTTGAGTGTAAATTGGCAGATATATGGGACCTCGCAGTTGGATACATTGCCAGAACACTGCCTCATTATTGAAAGTCTAATTTATAAAGCTGAAACCACCTATTTCAGAAATATGTTCATAAAAATGATTGTACAACCTCAATTTGTTAAAAAGATTAATCATCCTCATTATTTTGAATACTTAGAAGGTTATTATGCTATAGATAGCTCCCGGAAACCTCTCCCCTTTAAAACTTGCCTGCAACCGGTAATCATCGATATAGTAAGAATTAATCATTATTGGAGCGGACCCCTGGATCTATTCCTTCATCAAAAATTACCGCGCAGGAAACTGTGGGGAATAAACTTTTCTGAAGAGATGTTAGCCATCCTAATGAAAACATTGAATCAAACAAAGGATGATACTATCCTGAGATTTCTACCTCAATTGAAAGAAATTTTTTTTAATTTACACAAATAAACCACATAATGTATTAACCATATTAAGTGGTAATATTACAAAAGAATATTATGGCTATTTTAAATAGATGCGCACACTGGATTTTTTTTCTGTCTCTTTCATTTTGCTTACAGGCTGAGCAACCCTTCATTACAGCCAGATTGTGGGGACGGCTTGGCAATCATCTTTTTATTATTGCAGCTACTACAAGCCTTGCTCTGGACAATGATGCGATTCCTGTATTTCACGACCTCGTCAAGGAATTCGAACCCAAATCATTAAAAAATTCAAATTATGTGATCGGGAATTTACACGCGAATTATACCCACCTTTTTTATAAGTTGAATACATCAAATCATGACAGCCAAATAGAATGTGTTTATCGAGAACCTTTTTTTGCCTATTCGCCAATCCATTTCCGTCCTAATATGTTACTTGAGGGATGGTTTCAGTCAGAGAAATACTTTGCGCACCATAAAAATGAAATTCTCGATCTGTTTGCCCCTTCCGAAACAATTATCGAGTACTTAACAAATAAATATCTTCATATCATTGAAAATCCGCGCACAGTCTCTGTCCATTTACGTTGCTATACAAAAGAAAACCCTAAGCTCGATATTGTTTATCCCACTTACGGCAGAGAATATTTTATGAAAGCCATGCAATATTTCCATCCAGATTCACAATTCGTTGTCTTTTCTGACGATTGTCAATGGGCAAAAGAACAATTGGCAAATATTGCGGGAAATATCCTTTTTATTGAAGGGGAAGAATATTATCATGACTTTTACCTGATGAGCCTCTGTAAACATAATATCATTTGCAACTCAACCTTTTCGTGGTGGGCGGCATATCTAAACAAAAATCCGGAAAAAATCGTGATTGTGCCGAACCTGTGGTTTAAACCTGAATATAATCACAATACGAAAGACCTGATTCCCGGTGACTGGACTATGATTGACTGATCACTGTTTCCACCAGTATGAACAGAATAATAACCGCAGAGAAAGCAGCCGAGAACGAGAGAGAAGATGAGCGCATTGACGGATGTATACCGAAGATCCATTGCAAATCATATTTGTACACTTTCATAAGAAATTTAACAGGATTTGCAGGATCGCCTTAAGCGGCAGGATAGAAAGGAGGTCTATGCATATCCTGCCGCTTAAGGCGATCCTGTAAATCCTGTTAAATTTATTTTGTATTTAGAATTCCTGTAAAAATCTGAAAAGTAGTGCATAAAAATCGAGTAATTTGCTACACTAAAATCGAGAAGTCTTTTGCAAGAAAATCGAGTAATTATGCTGCGATTATTTATGGTGATAGAGTGGAATTTCATAAGAATATAGCTTCTGCATTAGAACGGGTGACAAAGGTTGCTAAACAAAAAAATGGCAAAAAAACTTGAAGAGGGGCTGCTCAAATTTGGAGTCAGTATCAAGGTCGAAAACCCCTTTATAACCCTTGAAAGACAGACAGATTTTAGAGTTAAATCGCCTTCGGTAGCGCGCATTTTGGCCCTTTGGAAAAGTTATCGACAAATTATCATCGAGGTTCTGCCGCCCCCGCCGAAGGTACTTCCAAATAAAGCAGGGTATTTTGATCATTTGCAAAAAATTTATTCCGACGATGCATACAATTCTCTTTCAATAGAAGGATACGATGTTGATGAGAAGTTAATCGAAAAGGTAAAAAACAATCAGTGGAATCCTGATGAGCAATTTGAAGACAGGCAATCGCGCGATGCGCTAGCTGCTCGTGGATATTTTGAAGCCTTTGAAGAGGTAAAACGCTCCATTACAAAAATTTTCGATGGCATTGCTCCCGGTAAGGTTTTAGAAAATGATATTTCAAAATGGTACCAAAGCTTATTTGCACCTTCAGTAAGAGCCGGAATTCTAAAACCACACGATGTATTCGGCTACAGAAAGCACCAGGTCTATATCCGTGGATCTCGTCATATCCCCCTTCCCAAAGAAGCTCTTATGGATTCCATGGAAATATTATTCATGTGCCTGAAGGAGGAACCCCATGCAGGAGTCAGGGCTATTTTAGGCCATTTCATTTTTGTTTACATCCACCCTTATATGGATGGAAACGGCCGTATCGGGAGATTTTTAATGAACACAATGTTTGCCTCCGGTGGCTACCCTTGGACAATTGTTCATATGAAAAATCGCAAAGAATACCTGATTGCTCTTGAAGCAGCAAGCGTCTTAAACAACATCAAACCGTTCGTAGAATTCATAGCGAAAGAAGCAGGAATAAAGGCATGAATTATACCGAAGGTCAGGAGATGTACTTTTGGACGATCGGAAAACGCCTGCCCACAGAAAATGCGCAAGGAGAAACGCGTAAGCCAAGAGCTCCTTGACGTCTTTTAAACTCATTCATATGAATCCGTTTGATCAAATCATCGACAAGCTGTAATGAGTAGCCGAATCTCCTGGCTATCTCTTCTGGCTTCTCGTGATTTTCAATATAGGCTGTTAAAACATTGTCGACTATAGCGTAATTGGGCAAAGAATCGGAATCTTTTTGATTTGGTGCCAGTTCGGCAGAAGGCTCCTTGTGAATAATACTCCACGGGATCACCTCTTTTTCGCGATTGATCCACTTAGACAACTGATATACTTGCTGTTTTGTCACATCATTGATGACAGAAAGTCCGCCGCACATATCGCCATATAGTGTTGCATATCCCATGGCCAGTTCGCTTTTATTTCCCGTGCTGAGGACAATATAGCCAAATTTATTTGACAATGCCATCAAAATAAGCCCCCGGATCCTCGCCTGGAGATTTTCTTCTGTCACATTTGCATCGGCCCCCTGAAATGCCGGGGAAAGCAAATCTAAAAACCCTTGAAATGTACTGTCGATGGGAATGTTTGTTGTTTTAATGTCAAGTCTTCGGCTTAAGTCAAGCGCATCTGTTTGACTGTGTTCTGAAGAATAACGAGATGGCATGATGACTCCGAGCACATGATCTTTGCCAAGGGCCTGGACAGCGATCGCAGCGACTATTGCAGAATCAATCCCTCCCGAAAGGCCAATACAAGCTTTTTTAAAGCCTGATTTGGTAAAATAATCATGCACCCCAAGCACCAGGGCAGAATAAAGTTCGGCAATTGGATCCGAAACTTCTTGGCTGGAACCTTTAAGCTTAGGATCAAAAGGATAATCGATGAAAACATTGTCCTCCTCAAACCCTTTTGCCTGGAGCATTACTTTTCCATCTTTATCAAAGACAGCACTATGCCCGTCAAAAATCAAACTGTCATTTGCTCCCACTTGATTGCATAAAAACAGCGGACACTGTAGCGAGGAAACCGTACGGATGCATGCCAAAAAACGGGTTTGTTGATGCGACAGATCGGCACGCATACTAAAAGGCGATGCCGATAAATTAACTGCAATATCGGGCCTTCTGGAGCTAAGCTCCCGAACCGGGTCGCGTTCATATGAGGAATATTTCAATAACTGACTATGCTGCCAAATATCTTCGCAAATAGTGATCGCTATTTTGCAGCCGCAAACTTGAAAGACTTGCGGGGTTTTTCCAGGTTCAAAAAAACGTCTTTCATCAAAAACATCATATGTCGGGAGGAGCATTTTGTCGTAAAAACCTAAAAGACGGCCATCTTCTATTACTGCTGCGCTATTGCAAAGAGGCTTTTCGCGGGGCCCCTCACCTTTACGGACTGTGCCGAGTATCAGGCTTATGCCCTTTGACTCAAGGACGATTCGCTGCAACGCCCTGTCAAAATCATCGATAAAATGGGGCAGCAATAAAAAATCCTCCGGAGGATAACCGATCAGGGCCATCTCAGGAAAAATAATGAGATTAGTTTTATTCGCTCTGGCTAATGAAATGACTTTTCTAATTTTTTCAACATTACCGTTAATGTCGCCAATTGTCGGATTCATTTGAGCTAAAAGAATACGCAATGTCATCTTCCAACTTGTGGGTTAATTACCGAAATCATCGAGGACGATATTTTCTCTCGGGACGCCATTATCGTCTAATAATTGCAAAACGCTTTTATTATGCATGGGAGGTCCGCATACAAAGAAAAGAGAGTCTTCAGGGGCGTCCATCATTTTCAATTGGCCTATGTTAAAACTGCGGAAAAGAAAATTTGTTTTTAAAGGATCTTTTACAGGCCATCCGGCAGCGATATCTTCTTCGAGAGGCTCTGAAAGAACAAGATTATATTTAAAATTGGAAAATTCCTTTGCCAGTTGTTCATACTCAGCCTGATAGATGTTTTCGCGCAAAGACCTTGCCCCATACCATAATGAAACTTTACGGGATGTTTTTTCGGAACGGAACAAATGTAAGATATGACTCCTTCCAAATGACGATCCGGCACCCCCAATCAAAAAGATTAATTCCCTGTCATCATCGATCATAAATGATTCGCCATAAGGGCCGGATAAACGCACCTCATCGCCAGGCTTTAACGAAAATGTATAGCTGGAACAAATCCCCCATGGTACATTTTCAGCTATTTTTCCAGCAATGAAGGGAGGAGTTGCAATCCGGATATTGAAACGTAAAATATTGCCTTCAGCCGGATAGGAAGCCATGGAATATGCCCTGACAATTCCATTTGGTCCGGTCGGTAATGAGCTAAAGTCAATCTGATGTCCAAAAAGATGGTACTTTTCCCAATCAGGAAAATACTTAGGGTCCATTGTCTGCTTCCAATCTTCGGTATTCGTCCTGAAAGGGGGAACGTGAAATTGCAAATATCCTCCGGAGCGATAAGACACTTTGTCCTGTTTTGGAATTTCGATAATTAATTCTTTAATGAAAGTGGCGACATTTTGATTGCTGATAACCCGGCCCTTCCATTCCGTTACACCCAGGATGTGCGGATCAATTTGAAGCTTAAGGTCCCCTTTGACTTTGGTTTGGCACGATAAACGCCACCCTTCATTTAATTCTTTCCTGGTAAAAGTCGCTTTGTCTGTTTCCAGAGGCTCTGTGGCTCCACTGACTATTTGTACCCGGCATTGTTTACAAGTTGCTTTGCCGCCGCATGGACTTGGGATAGAAATGCCATGAGAGGTCAAGTTGACAAGGAGTACGCTACCACTTGTAACGGTTTCATTTAACAGAGGATCATCATTCACTGTAATGCAACAATCTTCCCCTGAAATGAATCTATTCTTTGTAAACAAAATGATTGCCGTCAATCCCACTCCAACGCATATAAAGGAAATAATAGCGTAAGTCATTAAGACAAAGTCAACTTCAGAAAATATATGCATCGGTCCTCAAGACTTAAATTCTTTCAAAATCATTTGCTCTAAATGCATGGCATCTTCTGCAAATTTACAAATCCCTTCTCTTAATTTTTCTGAAGCCATTGCATTTTGGTTAAACATATAGCGAAATGTCTTTTCATCGAGATCGACTTTTTTCAGATCTAATCCTTTTGCCTTTTGCGGATCGAGCTTTCTTTCTATCGGCTCCGCCGATTTCGACAACTCTTCTAAAAGCGTCGGAGAAATAGTCAAAAGATCGCAACCTGCCAATTCTGTAATTTCTCCGATATTGCGAAAACTTGCGCCCATCACTTGTGTTGCATAATCAAATTTTTTAAAATATCCATAGATTTCCGTTACGGAAATGACTCCAGGATCTTTTGCCAACAGATAATTACCTTCCGGCTGATTCTTTTTATACCAATCTAAAATCCGTCCTACAAAGGGCGAGACTAAGGTTGCCTTTGCTTCAGCACACCCTATTGCCTGAGGCAAACTGAACAAAAGGGTCATATTGCAACGAATCCCCTCCTGTTCGAGCTGACGGGCCGCCATTATCCCCTCCCAGGTAGAAGCTAATTTAATCAACACCCGCTCCCTGGGTATCCCGGAAGCTTCATACAATTTGATTAATGTATGGGCTTTTTCCACACTGCCTTGCCTGTCAAAGGACAATCTTGCATCCACTTCCGTTGACACTCTTCCCGGAATGAATTTGAGAATTTCTACGCCGAAATTCACAAACAGTTTATCCATAAGGAGCTGTGTCCGGCCAGCCGGCTCTTTTGCGTGCTTAGCGCTGTAAGCAACAGCCTCTTGAATTAAATTTCTGTATTCGGGGTTTTTGGCGGCTGCAAAAATTAAAGAGGGATTAGTCGTCGCATCTGTCGGGGCATAGGTCTTGATGGAATTAATATCGCCTGTGTCGATAACGATTTTTGTTATTTTGCGTAATTGTTCTAATTGATTTGGCATGATGTCCTCCTTTAACAAACATGTGTCAAGGCAGAAGTTGCCTCTTTTGTGGGTTCGACCCGAAAAACAATCGAAACGACTTTTCCTCCAATATTAAGTTCCAGAACTGAACTTAAACGGGTAAGCAATAGTTTATAAGGGACCTTGACGTGGTGCTCCCCTACATCAACCCCAACTGACGCGCTGCCGAGAATTTCTTCCGATTCGCGAATTTGCCGGCAGAGAGCATCAAATTTTTTGAGCTGTCGAATAAACGCCGGGTCATTGAATGCATACTCTTTTCCACAACCCTTGCAAACCAAAAAAGTGTTTTGGTCCAGATCAAATGGAGAAAAATCAATATGATGGTCACAGCTAAGGCATTTAAAATGTAATGTGTGATTGTTTTTCATAGGTCACTTTGGTTTAATTTTATGATAGACTGAGTAAAAATAATTTGGAACAAGTATTTCTTTGTATTTCCCTGCTGAAATCCCGACAGGTTCATCATTTAAAAGTGAAAGAATGATTGCATTCTTTATTTCATCAGGCACACAGGCCTTTTGTCCTCCTGTCAATAATTCAGCCACAAAAAACTTCAGCTGTCCCATGATCTCGAGTTGAAATTCGACATGTCGACTGTCGCCGGGCAGGTTTGGAAAACTCATTGTATATACGTTCAGATACGCTTCAATATCGTCATCTGCCTGCAAAAACTCAAGCTCAATTCCATTGAAGTCATTTGATGGAACTAACCACATTCTCGAGTAAATGGCACAAGGACATTCGCTATTGATTCGAAGAAATTGCCAACAACGCTCGCAGCCATGCCCTTGGCAATTTCGATTGATACAACCTGTTGCCATAATTAAGATAAAGAAAAGAATCAACATCGTAAACATTCTTTTCTTTATGGCTAAATTCATACATTTCGGTATATTTTCCATCCTTCCTAATTGTGCGAATGGCAGTGGCTATGTCCTGAAGTGTTCTGGACGGCAACTGCAACGATAGCGACGACAACAATGGCCCCTAAAGCAATTGCCGGCGCTAATGTGCTGGAACGGCACGACTCTTCATAACCGCATCCTCCCAAATCGACGCAAGCTTCATCAGCCTGTAACTGGACTGCGGAAGAACTGATCAATAGAAAAAGCAATGTTGCGGTGAATAATTTTTTCGTCACTTTCATTTTGGAACTCCATCAATATTTTTTGAATAGATACACGAGTAAACTGAATGTTACCAAGTATATCTCATAGTCTTCGATATTTTTGCAAGCTCAATTTGAAGAATAGTTTTCTTGCCTGTGCCCGCTTTTGTTTTATGGACAATGGACGACATGGACAATGGACGATATGAGACAATTGCAAAAGTCCAGTCCAAACGCTTTTTGCAAGCAAGATTAAGATCATGATCAAGATCGAGATTAGGAATGTTCTTAATCTCGATCTTGATCATGATCTTAATCTTGCTTGCCGGAGACGATCTTGTTAAATTATTTTATTGTCAATTCTGCAATTGTCTCACATGGACGATATGGGCAATTTGTCCATGAAGTCCATATCGTCCATGTCGTCCATATCGTCCATGAAGTCCATATCGTCCATTGTCCATAAAAACGGGCACGGGCAGGGGCACGCCTCCCCTTAAGACCCTATCTCTTCGCTTGCGCATGGCTTGATTTCTAGAGACTTAAATGCATTGAAAAATGACCGGTATTGAACAGCGAATTCATTTTTTAATGCCGCTGCAGTCATGATATAGATCATTCCATCGTTTTGCAGGATCACATGCATCATGCGGATATCACCCCACTCCGATGTCCTGTCGACTTGCGAATAGCTCGCATTTCCGGCTGCAGTGCGGATTATCCCTAAATCCTTCCAATCATATCCCTTGGATTGATTGATCGCCGCTACACATTGAAGGTATTCCTTTAAAGTGCCCGGATAGGCCTCTACGGTCAAATTAATAGAAGGAGGAAATGTTTCGCTTCCAGCACCTACAACCATGAGTTTAACAGAAGGGGACAGTTCGGATGAATCTACCATACGCCAATTTGCAGGGGGGGAAAATGAGACGTTACAAAGAGGAGATGCCTCTATCGCAGCATCTTCGCGAGCTTCAATTTGAACCGGTTCCTGTATCGTTTTATGACATCCGGTCAGAATAAAAGTTGTTCCAATGGCCCATGCCCCAATTTTCTTCATATAGTTCATTTTTACCTCGTATTATATATATTATTTAAAAGCCAATCTTCGACTCGATTAGACTAGGGGGATCATATAAGAAACGATGAGAATTGATCAAGCAAATAAAACACTCCGGTTTTTTCGTGCCCGCGCCCGTGCCGATGTCCGCTTTGTTTTATGGACAATGGACGATATGGACTTCATGGACGACATGGACGACATGGACAATTTGCCCGTGTCGTCCATGAAGTCAATGACGTCCATGTCGTCCATGAAGTCCATATCGTCCATTGTCCATAAAACAAAACGGACACAGGCACGGGCACGAAAATACAGGGCTCCCCGCCTGCACTTTTAATTGCACCCGTTTTTTCCTTGAGGTTCGCTTTTTCCTTGAAAATATCTCGGAACATAGAGGATAAAGGAGTAAGATCGCCATTTGTTTAAAAAATGGATAAAAACAAGGTCTCAATTATGAAAACATTAGAAAAAAGTCAAAATAAAATTCAAGCAATATGCAAAATAATTCGCGAAGATACCATTAAACCAGCTCAGGAAGAATCTGCAAAAATTATCCAAAACGCAGAAAAACAAGCCGAACAAATTATTGCAGAAGCAAAAAAACAAGCAGAGCAGAGGCAAGAAGAAGCAAAAGCCGCTATTGAACAAGAACGCACAGTGTTTGAATCTTCCTTGGCCCAGGCTGCTAAACAGTCGCTTGAAGTGCTTCGACAAAAAATTGAACAGCGTTTTTTTAAAGAGAATTTGGGAGCGCTTATCGAAAAAGCCTCTGCCGATCCCGCAGTCGTCGCCAAATTGATCTCCACCATCATTCATGCTATGGAAAAAGAAGGGCTGCTGGCCGATTTTACCATCGAAATTCCAAAACAGATCAGTACACAGCAAATGAATGAACTGCTTTTGAACGAAGCGGCTAAAAATTTAAAAGAGAATATAAAAAGCGGTGATTTTGGCGGCGGAGTCAAAGTTAAATTAAATAACAAAAATATTACGCTGGACCTGTCAAATGAAGCCATAACGGCTTTGCTGACCACTCATGTCGCCCGAAAGGATTTTCGAAAATTGTGGTTCGAGAACTGATACAATGGCAAATTACTATTTTTTCGGCACACTTTTGCCCGATTTATCGATAGAGGAAAAACCGGAGATTGGATTCAGTGAATTCGAACATCTTCTTTATGATAACCTCTCCGACCGCGACTATGCAAAAGCCATGACGATCCGCAACTACTATGATATCTTCAATCTCCGTTCTTATCTGAAAGAAGAACCTTTTAATCCGTTTGGCAATCTCGATGTTAAAGAGATGGAAGAAGCTTTACTCACACAATCGATCCTTCCTCCCTACATTTTCGATTATCTTGCCAGATATGAAAGCAAAGAAGATCAATTGCGTCATTTCCCGGAACTGCTGGCAACGTTTTTTCGCGAAGAGAGTAAAAAAGCTTCAGGAGCATTTAAGCAGTTCCTGATC
>Ga0207078_1053_pt2 | contig 19139 bp, 15 predicted proteins | sample Alteio_BWMinHeat_60_FD_153579 | JGI IMG/M metagenome (GOLD analysis project Ga0207078, IMG submission 153579) | Enriched cells from forest soil in Barre Woods Harvard Forest LTER site, Petersham, Massachusetts, United States -... | ecosystem: Environmental > Terrestrial > Soil > Temperate forest >... | reverse complement strand
CCTCGCTCGATAGCGACTCGTATGATTACGTCGTTGAAAATCGCCAGAGCCAATGAGGCAATTCGCTGATACGACTTATCGGGAAAGCAACCATCGTAAATCGTGCAGACACCCAGCGGCAGTCCGGGGCGCAGACACACATCCACAGTCGACCGGTATTGAGACTCGAAAGTGTTGGAAATGTCTGCCAAGGAATCGAGTGATTTTGAAGGAGGCTCGCCTGTCATACCAAAGAGGGAAATACCAAGCCGTGATGCTTCTGTCAAGGCGTTGTTACCTCCAACACTGAGTACGACATGGGTGCAGTCTTTTGGCAGGTGCTGCATTTGGTCGGGAATGTTAAGAGTCGTAGACCCATCGACGGCGAGTAGGGATGCACCCCATCCTAACGGTAGTAAGCTGCGAACTTGCGACACAACGTCTGGGCCCCCGCTCGTATATTGAGCGTTGTCGAAGATAGAATCTCCTAATAAGACCAGATGAGGCATACTCGCAATTCTAACGTCATTCCTTTGCCTTGCACGACAAGGTTCTAGTGCCTGGTAAGTCGAAGGATCGAAAACTGACCAACCGCCAAGCGGACGATTGTGTTTGAGACGCGCACCCATATCTCCTATAATCTTAAGTTTGTCTACTGACGTGGGAGACTCATCGGATGGCTGGCGCAAACGATAAAAGCAAAACGGGATATCGCATCCTTCTGGGGGCGTTCGTCCTGGTTCTGGGCGGGAGCATGCTCTTGTACCTTGTTCCTCAGTCGCCCGTCAGCGGCGAGCTCTCCACGGACACCGTGGCCAAGATCGGGGACGAGTCGGTTACCGTGCAGGACGTGCGCCAGCAGTTGAACCAGATCGAGCAGCGCAATCCCAACATGAAGCCGCTCGAATCCCTCTACGCCCAGCAGATCCTCAAGCAGTTGGTGTCTATAAAAGAAATCGAGTACGAGGCCAAACGCCTCGGAATTGCCGTCTCCGATCAGGAGCAGGCCGATCGCATTCGCCAATACGTTCCCACGGCATTCAATAACGGGACGTTTGTGGGCAGGGACCGCTATGCGGCGGAAGTCCAGGCACGCTACCAGATGACCGTGCCGGTGTTCGAGGAGCTGGTCCGTCAGGGCTTGCTCGAGGAAAAATTCCGCAAGCTGGTGACCGACGGGATCAGCGTCGGTCCCGCCGAGCTTCAGGATGAATTCCGCTACAAGAATGAAAAGGTCAAGCTGGACTACGCGCTCATCAAGCCGGAAGACCTGGAAGCCAAGATTTCGCCGGACGAAGCGGAAATCCGCGCGGCCTACGAAAAGAACAAGTCGAAATACCAGGTGCCGGAACGGCGGGTGGTGCGCTATGCGCTCGTGGACGTAAACCAAATCCGTCAAAGCGTGCAAATCTCCGATGACATGCTGAAGCAGCAATACCAGTCCAACATTCAGCAGTATCAAGTGCCGAACCGCGTGCACGTCCAGCACATTCTCTTTATGACCGTCGGAAAGACCGACGCGGAAGTCGACGAAATCAAGAAAAGGGCCGAGGACGTCTTAAAGCAGGTAAAGAAGGGCGGTAAGTTCGAGGACCTGGCGAAAAAGTACTCCGAGGACCCGGGATCGAAGGACAAGGGCGGCGACTTGAGCTGGATTACCCAGGGACAAACCGTTCCCGAGTTCGAAAAGACCGCCTTTAGCCTGCCCCCCGGCCAAGTTTCGGATCTGGTGAAGACGCAGTACGGCTTCCACATCATCAAAGTGCTGGAAAAGGAGACGGCTCACACCAAGCCATTCGAGGAAGTGAAGGATTCGCTGCGTGCGCCTTTCTTGCTCTCGCAGGCGGACAAACTGGCTAGCGACACCGCCGACAAGTTGGCTGCGGCCATCCGCCAGTCCAACAAAATTTCCCTGGACGACCTGGCGAATCAGTACCGCCTGACGGTGAGTGAAACGCGGCCCGTCAGCGCGACGGACCCCTTGCTGGAGCTGGCGAATTCAAAGGAAGCGAAGGCTGCTATTTTCCAGTTGCGGATCGGTGAGCTGAACCTGCCGGTTCGAACGGATCGCGGCTATGTGGTCCTGTCCGTGAAGTCCATTCTGTCGGCGCACCAAGGTTCGCTGGAAGAGGTCCGCGACCGGGTGATCGCCGACCTGAAACGCGAAAAGTCCACGGAAATGGCCAAGAGCAGAGCGGAAGAACTCATCAAGCGCGTCAAGGCGGGCGAGAAATTCGATGCTGCCGCCAAAGAGCTCGGTCTCGAACCGAAAACCAGCGATCCTGTCGCGCGCGAGGGGTCCATCCCTGGCGCGGCCAGCGGCAAGCAGGTCAGCGCGGCCTTCAACCTGAAGGCTGGCGACGTGGCTGCCCCCTTGAGCCTCGGGCAAAACTGGCTCGTTTACCGCGTGGCCGAAAAAACAGAAGCCAATCCAGCGGATTTCGACAGACAAAAAAAGCAGTTGACCGAAGAACTGCTCCAATCGAAGCGAAGCCTGGCTTTTGAGGCCTTTCAAACGGCCTTGGACAACCGCCTGAAACAGGAAGGCAAGCTCAAGCTGATGCCAGAGAAACTGAAGGGCTTTGGCAGCTTTGGCTAGTCCAACTAACACAAAATAAAAGACTTATGGATTATTGCAGGCGTGCTTGTCTTTCCCCGCGCATCTCGCTACCCTATTAGTGTCTTCCTTGAAACCGAATTCGACCCGAAGTGCCGTTGTTTGGGGAGCTCGGGTTCCGGGTATAGCGCCCAGAATTCGGGGCAGAAGCAATCATGGCCGCCCAGCCTCAATCCAAAGATCGGTGATACGAAAATGACAGCCCGCACTACTGTCGTCCGCAATGACTACCGCTGCAGCATTGAACGAAACCAATCAGGCAAATACTGTGTCCGCATCCAGGTGCACTACCCACGGCATGCGTGGACGCTAGGCACCTTCTTCCTGGCCTCTTCCTTCGATCGGGCGATGAAAAAACTCGAAGACGCTCTGGATTACCTCCAGCGCCAGGAAGAGAAGCTGTGGTTTTGGGGCGTGGATCGCGCCGAGGACATGGGTTTTTCGGCGGAGTTTCTGAAGGAAGCGGGGTTGCGGCTGGACCGCCGCACCGAATTTCCGCGCAAGGCCACCAGCGTGTCCCTCGCTCCGGAACGCGACGTGCCCGCTTTCGTCCTCGGCCCGATGCGCCGGGGCTTGGCCGAATCCGTCGAAATGCCGCGCGAATTGTCTCGCAGTGCCGTCTCCGGCCGCTAAACCTAAATCTTTTGTTTTGAACCGCTTCTCTGCCGCAAGCCGATTGCCGCTGGTTCTTAGTCCGCGGCATTGGTGGGTGCCGCTGGCACGGGTTCTCGGATCATCAGGGGAAACCGCGGGAAGGAGAAGCTGCCCGCCACATCGTCAATCACATTCACTTGGCACAGGTATAGCCCTGGCCTTAACGCCAGCAGCGGCAAATCGATCTGGAAAACAACGGCCTTGCGGTCCGGGGCCGTCACTTCGTTCGCCACCACCGGTTTTGATTCGTAAATCTTCGTGGCGCCCTGCAGGAACTCGATGCTGGTGAAAACGCGGATACTGTCTTTCGGCGGCTTGGCCGCCGGCGCGTCTTTTGCTGCCCCGTTCTCGCCCCCGTTAGGGTTTTGGGCTGCCGCGGGCGCTGGATTCTTGCCCTTCGCCGCATCGTACACTTCGTACTGCAAATAAAGATGCTGGTCGGGCGCGAAAACATGCGTAATGTTCGGAACCAGTTCCATTTGGTCTCGCACCAGCGGATTCGCCCCTTTTTTCTTGCCCGTAACGGGCGCGCGCAGGCTGCTCAGCACCACCGAGCTCATTTTCAGGGGCGTCTTGCGCAGGTCAGGGATCTGCACGTCCGTCTCATAGGAACCCATCCTGCCGGTCTGATTCTCGCGGATGACGAACTTCAGGTGGTAGCTCCCCGGAGCCAGTACGAAGCCCGTGTTGTACTGCACGTTCTTGCGGCGCACTTGCCGCGCCGTCTCGACGGCCAGCTTCACCGTGTCGCGCAATTGCCCCACACGGAATTTCCCGCCTCCGAGAGCTTCGCCGATGATGTCGATTGTCGCGTTGTCCTTTTCTTTTTCCGTGACAAACGGTATTTGCGAGCCGGGAATCACCAGCGAAACCGCAAGATAGTAATGGGAATCGTCCTGCCGGAAATACGCCGCGCCTGCGTAAAGGGGCACGTCAACCCTCGGCAGTTGCGCGTCCAGCTCGTCCTCGAGTTGCTGCTCGCGGTCGGCGCGGTTCAAGTGCTCGAAGTCCCGTCCCGCGTAATAACCCGAGCGAAAATCGAGCTTCAGGTCGGCGCGGTTGACCTGCACTTTCAATCGCCGAAATTTCCCGTCCTTCATCGGATTGTTGCTGGTAAAGCCCAGCACGTAATAAGCCGAACTGTCTTTTTGCACTTGCGAAAATACCGCGCCGAAATCATTCGAATCGAAAAACGCTTTCCCGCCCGTGTCCGACGAAAGCGTCGCCAGCGTATCCTGCGATGCGGCGTTATTGTTCAAATCGTTCAGCACCGCCGCGCCCGAGTACGCCGATTGCCCGTGCAAGCTCGCCGATTGCGCTTCTCCCCCCGGCGGGAACGCCTGCAAGCCGCGGACATCCAGCGAATAGATCGATACGTTCGCTTTCACCGCCGCTGCGGTGGCGGCGCGGAGCGCCGATTGATTGTCCGCACCCGACTGGGTAATTCCATTGCTGATATAAACGAGGCTCTTTTTCTGCGGGAGTTTACCCAGCGCCTGCATCAGCGATTGCAGCGCCAGCAGCTTGCGGTCCGCGCTGAACGTGTTGAAATCCGTATCGTCCGCCGAAAACGCCCCGCTCGTTTCCGCCCCGCCCTCCACGCTTCCCGTGCTGCCGTTTTCGAAGCCCTGCCCTTGCCCGGAACTGTACGCGGTCAGCGCCGCCAGCAATTTGCTTTTGTCGTCGGTGAAGTCCAGATCCACGCGCATGTTCGTGGCCAGCGAAACCAGCGCCATCAAATCGGCAGGCTGCATCTTCGTACCGACGAATTTCTTCGCCGCATCCACGGAGCGGTCAATCTGTTCCGGGTCCATCGCCGAAAAATCGAAAAAGAGCAGAATCAATCGCCGGTCCCGCGCATCCAGCGACGGCGCCGCTTGCTTCCCCGAACGCAAGAGCGTTCCTGCTCCCGCCACACCCGAGACGGTCGTTTCCGCCGCGCCGGCGGTTTGCAGTTCGTCCACGCTCTCGAAATCGAAAGTGGAAATCTCCTGCTTCTTGCCATCCTCAAAAAGCGTGAAGTCCCCTTTTTTCAGGTCGCGCACCAGGTTTCCCTTCTTGTCGTGGGCAACCACGTTCACCAGCACGAGTTCGGTCGTCACCTCGATGCGCGCCTCATTCCCTCCCGCTTGCCCGCTCTGCTGCGCCGTCAACACGGGCGCCGCCCGAAAGAGCAACCCTGCCGCGGTCAGCATCGCAAATGTTTTCCTAGCGAACCTCATACTCATCCCTCTTCAGAACCGGAACCGCGCCGTCACCGTCACCCGCCGCATCCCGCCTGTCCCGGTGACCTCCCCATATGTAGACGAATTCACCACCGTATTGATGGTAGTGAAATGCACAGTATTGAAAACGTTGTTCGCTGTGATGCGTAGATCCAGCGCCCGCGATTCCTTGATGGTGATCGTCTTGTTGAGCGACATGTTCAACGAAACTTGCCCCGGCCCCTCGATGATATTTCGCCCCGCGTCGCCGAAAGTTGTGGGACTCCCAACCGGACAATTAACGTTCGGCGTGCAAAACGCCGCGGTGTTAAACCATCGGGACGAAGTCGGGTCGCTCACGGAAACAGGCTGCCCGGCCACGAGGTCTGCGCGCTGCGATCCGCTTACGCCCCGGCCGATGTCCAGCCCCGCGCCCAGCACCCGCGGCGTGAAGTACAATCCCGATCCCACCGTGAAGTCGCCGCTCCACTGCCATCCCCCCAGAATGTGGCTTCCTGCGCCCTTGGTAACAAACCGCCGGGTATCGCCGAAGGGCAAATCCATGATCCAGTTTCCCGTGAACTTGTGCCGCTGATCGAAACTGGAAAGCCCGCGGTCCAATGAAATGGCAAACGGGTCTTGCGCCACAACGCTACCGCCGCCTCCTATCGAAGACGCGTCATCGATGGACTTCGAAAAAACGTATTGCGCGCTCAACCCCAGCCCCTTCGCCATGCGTTTGCGCACCCGCAACGTGGCCGAGTGCAAGATCGAGTTCCCCTCCGACGATTCGTAAATAAACGGCTGCCCGCCGGAGACCACCAGCGCGCGCTCCGTGTCCAGCCGCGTGCCCTTGGCGCCGTTGTAGCCAGCGTTCATCACCACGCCGCCCGGAAACTCGCGCTGTATATCAAGATTCCAAATCTGCACATACCCGAGCCGATAGTCCGGGTTCACCGCAAAGTTGTTCGTCACCGTGCTTCCAGTAGTTGGGAAACCATTTGTGAGCGTCAGCGGGTTCGCGCTGCTCAGACCGTTCACGTCCGTTCGATTCGTCGCGGTGTTCGCGAACGGAGGTTGAAACGCAAAATTCTGGATCATCGCGCCATACTGGGCCAGGTTGTAGTTGATTCCGTAGCCCGTCCTCACCACCATTTGCTTTTGCGGTTTCCAGGCGATCCCGACGCGAGGCGCAAAGTCGGTGCGGTCCGGCCGCACCAGCGACGCCGGAAATGTTCCATCGAAAGGCCCCGCTTGCCCGGGGAGCACCGGCGTCGCCGCCGTGAAACCCGGCGCCACGTCCAGATTGCTGATGCGGCCGCTCGCCTCGGTATAAGGCCCGTTGTACTCGTAGCGCAGCCCCAAATTGAACGATAGATTCGGACGGAATCTCCAATCGTCCTGCGCGAAGAAATCAAACGCATTGGCGCGGAAGTCATACGAAGTCGCGCCCGACTGCAGCGAAGTTTGCTGCGGCAACCCCAGCAGGAAGTCCGCGAAATCGTACCCCGTGTCCGCCACTGGACACGGTTGAATCCCAGGACATGATGCCGTGCCTCCCGCCACATATTGCGACGTCGCGAATCCCGTAAAAACAAAACTCCCCTCCGCGCTTCTAGCCGACCGGAAACTCTGCAAGATGCGTCTGTAGTCTGCGCCGAATCGCCAGTTGTGTTTTCCGCGGTTCCACGAAATGGTATCGGAGAACGAGTAAGTCTGGTCGAGCTCGCGGCGCGCTGTCGGGTCGTTCAGCCCGCCAAACGAAGTGAAACTGATTCCCGGCAGCCCCCAGTCAAACGGATCGTGCGAAATACCATTGATCCCCGCGCCTCTCGGCCCGGAAACATCCGTAATGTTCGAAAAGAGGTTCGTTGTCGAAACATGATTGTGGTTATAGTTCACCCTAAAAATATTTGTGGCGCGGCCCTTTCCATAGGTCCATCCCGCGCTGGCGTTCAGCCCTTGCGTTCCCGTTCCTCCCGCCAGCAAAGGAAAAGGATTCACGATCTGGCTCGAACCGCGCGACCAGTTCAGCCCAAAGTTGATATTGTTCTGCGCCCGCCGTCCGCCGCCTCCGCCGCCCCCGATCATCACCGGACCGAATCCCGGGCCGCTGCTCGCGCCGAAGTTGTGGATCAGCCTCAAGATCACCGTATCGGAGCTGCTCTCCGCCGAAGTCACATAGTGAAAATTCTGACCGTTAGCCGTCGCCCCGATGTTTGGCATGGGAATAGAGTTCAGCAGTGCCTTCGCCGCCGATGAGATACAAGTAGACGCGATGGAGTTTGTCGATCCCCCTGGCTGGCAGGCCGTCGGATTAATCGTCGCACTGACATTCGGCACGATAATCTGCACCGGCTTGCCGTCATTGTATTTTGCCCCGGAAAAATCGCCGCCGCGCTCCGGCCCTGTCGGCACCGTCGAAAACGCGTCGTACGGCGAGCTGCCACGCGATCCATTCCATCCCCCGAAAAAAAACCATTTATTTCCCCCATTAAAAATCTTCGGGATATTCAGCGGCCCGCCGACGTTCACGCCAAAACGAGACTGGTTGTAATCCGCCCTGGGCGATTCAACCCCGTTCAGCGAGTACGGCCGCGCATCCAATCCTGCATTATCGTCCGAAAAATAAAGCAACCCATGCGGTTGATTGATGTTGAATCCTTTCGGCATCCTGCCGAGTGCGATCACCGCGCCGCCGGCTCCGCCGAATCCGCCGCCAGCACCGCCGCCCCCAAAACCTCCACCGCCTTCGCGTTGCATGCGATCTCGAAACTCCTGGATCCGATCCTGCAAATCCTGCTCGCTTCCACCTCCGAAGTCCTGCGTCCGTCCTTGCGCGCCGCTGATGCTCACCGACTCCGTCGGCCCCTCCGCACCCGCGCCATTCAGCGGCAGACTTGCTACATCGCCGTTCCCCGCGCCTCCGCCAAGCCCGCCCGCACCGCCGAAGCCGGCATTCCCGCCAGCCAGCGAAGAGAGTGCGCTGTCCATTGCCAGACTTTGAAATCCCCGGCCTGCCGCTGCAATGGCCGCGTTGCTGTTGTTCGACTGCTCCTGCTGGCGCGAGGCCAGAATCAATTCCGCCTCCACTTTCGCGGTTGGATTCTCCGGATTCAGCACCACCTCCTGCGTGAACGCCGCAAATCCCATGAACTCCACCCGCACCACGTATCTCCCGCGGGTCATGCCCGAAAGTCCAAATTTGCCTTCGGAATTCGTGGCCGCCGCATACTTTTTTCCCGTTAGCGTGTTGGCCGCCGTAACCGTCACTCCCGGCAGCGGCGTCTTGCCGCTTCGCGCCGAACCGTTGATTTCATACGTTGGATCTGGGGCGGGAGTCGTCACGGACTGCGGTGGAGCCGGAGCAGGCGGCGCGGCTTCCTGCGCGCGCGCGGTCCAAGCCAACAGAATCGCAATGCTTTGGAGTAGAAAGATACCGCGAGCCATCGACTTCAAATCATGCTCTCCCTGGACAAATTACGACTGCGGAGGATTGCTCTTCGGCTCGGCTGCAGGTTTGCTCCCGGCTGGCGCATTCCCGGCAGGACCCATTCCGCTCATCTTGCGCATGTCCTCCAACTGCTTCCATTGCTCAGGAGAAAGGACCATCACGTTTTTCGGCACGAACGCATTGTTCTGCACCGCCCCGCGTACCACAACGTGATCGCCGGGCTGGATGTCCGCCATGGTAATGCTCTCGCGCCCTCGCCGCAGCGAAGTCTCTTCGTTCAGTTCCAGCGTCTGTGTGACGTTGTCCGGCCGCAACACTGTGAGTTTCGGCGCGTCCAGGGATTTCACTTCGCCCGTGACGAAATCCTTCCCCATTTCGCCAAATCCTCGGCCGCCGCCTTCCGCCCCGCCACCGGCGGAGCGACCGCCGATCATCAGCGCGGTCAAGCCCTCGCCGGCATTCCCATCCAATCGCACGAACACCATGTCGCCCGCTTTGAAATCCGCGAGCTTGGCCCCTTGCCGGTCCTTGCGGTATTCCGTCTTATCCGTAATTTTCACGGTAACGCTCGTGCCGTCCGGTTTCGTCAACTCGATCGATCCTTTGTTGATCGCCGTAATTCTTCCGAACAATGACTGCCCCTGCCCGTCTCCGAATCTTTGCGTCAGTCTCGCGTTTGGTTCCGGCCCCTGGTCCTGGCCCGCTCCCCCCAAGGCCGGCGCTCGTACCGGACCCAGCGCTGCCGCGCAAAACACTAGCAAACTCAAATACAAGACCTCTTTCCCGCGTATCTTCATGACCATCCTCGTGAAAATCCTTCTAATGACTTAAGTACGTCAGCTCAAGCCCCAAAGTAACCCCGCCGAACGGTCCTGGCCAGCGGTAATTTCTCCACTTTCTGATTTCCCCAAAAGCGCCGCTAAAGTTCCCGGTCGAATTCGCCGTAGAAACACTTGATAGCATAATGTAGATATGCACATCGTCAGTTATTCTTTCTTGACTTTATGCCAATTCTGGAACAACATGCGCCCATTTCACCGAGGAAGACCCCGGCGCCGGAAAGCCACCTGCTCCACCGGCCACTCTCTTGCGAGTGAGTTTGGCAAGACGGGTCAGCCGCCGCAGGCGGAGGGGAAAAATCAATATGACAAAGGGGAAGAGCGTATATCTCGCCTTGATCGGGGCCGTCTTGCTGGTCGCCGGTAGCGTCTCGATCTGGGCGCAAACGGCGCAGCAAACCGGCGATCAGAGTCAGACCAGCTCCACCGCCGCTAAGAACGCTAAGAACACGAAGAAGAACAAGGCGGATGCCGGCGCTTCCAGTTCGCAGGCCGCGCCGGATTCGGGCACCGCATCTTCGAAAAAAATCACCACGCCGAAAAAGGCCGATGCCACGGACAAGAACGCCATTGCGGATGACTCCCCAACTCCCCAGCCCGCGGCTCCTTCCAACGCGTCCGCTTCAAAAACGGCAACCGCCCACCAGGCGCCTCACGCAAACACCGCCCGCATGGTCTGGGTGAACACGGACTCCGGCATCTATCACAAGCCCGGCACGCGCTGGTATGGGAAAACCAAGCAAGGGAAGTACATGACGGAAGCTGATGCCCTCAAGGCCGGCTATAAAGCTTCCGGAAAGAATTAGAAGCGCTAGGTTTCAGCCATCATTCGAAAAGGAGAGAAGAAGCGGCTCCGCAGTCGCCCCGTATTGTCTTTCCACCGATTTATTTATCCCGCAGAATTACTTCGCCCTGGCCCACCAGTTGGTCGTTCAGCCACAAGCGGTACTTGTACGTGGCCGCCTTGCTTCCCGGCCTTGGCGGGCCGCTCAGCAGCCGCATACCCGCCGGCGCCTGAAAAACGTTCGATGAAAACGGACAACGGTTCACGTCGAATTCCACCCGCAAATTGCCCGCGTCGGAGATCCAGGAAACCTGGTCGCCTTCATCGAGCACCACCACTTGTGGGATTAGTCCTACGAGTACAGGGCGTTCAGCCATTTTCTGTGTGGCCCCATATCGTTTCAGGGCCGATGCTCCTGATTCTAGCGGTGCACAGCGACGATAGCATATTCCCCGCAAAGAATTCTTGTGACCCTTAGCACCATGCTACAAAAACCTTCCCCAAAAAACTTAATTCTCCGTTTTTCACAACCAACCTGTACTTTCGGGCATCCTAGTAGTTGTACCCTGTACTTCGCTGCGCTTGACCGCTTCTCAACGCAACCGTACACTGAACTTGTTGATTCGTGGCGCGAAGCTCCGGCTGGACCTCTTGCGCTCGCGCAACTGACTGCTCATAAGCGTCTCTCTGGGGGCGCGGAGGATTTTGGCGGATGGCTTCAGCTTCTCGTTTTCTATCCATACCACTGCCGAACGGCTCGCGGATTTCTGTTCTGCTTTCTTTGCCCTTTGTGCTCGTGCACCTCGCTTCCCTCCTCATTTTCTTCATGCCCTTTCACTGGTACTATGTGGCCGCCTGCCTCGGCCTGCTGGTCGTGCGCATGTTCTTCGTCACCGCTGGCTATCACCGCTATTTTTCGCACCGTTCCTTCAAGACCAGCCGTGTCTTCCAATTCATCATCGCTTTCATGGCCACCTCCTCTTCACAGAAGGGCGTGCTGTGGTGGGCCGCCCATCATCGCCACCATCACCGCCATTCCGACCAGGAGCTGGACCTGCATTCCCCAACGCTCTTCGGCTTCTTCTGGTCCCACGTCGGCTGGATCGTCTCCGATAAGTACAACGATACGCGCACTGAGTACATCGCCGATTTCGCCAAGTTTCCCGAACTGCGCTGGCTCAACAAATACCACATGGTCCCCCCGGCCGCCCTCGCCGTCGTTCTTTGGCTCATCGGGGGATGGCCGCTATTCATCTGGGGCTTCTGCCTGAGCACCGTGCTGCTCTGGCACGACACCTTCACCATCAACTCGCTCTCCCACCTTTTCGGCTCGCGCCGCTATGAAACCACCGACACCAGCCGCAACAATTGGCTCCTCGCCCTGCTCACCCTCGGTGAAGGCTGGCACAACAATCATCATCACTTCATGGCCTCCGCCCGCCAGGGCTTCTTCTGGTGGGAAATCGACATCACTTATTACACCCTCAAGGTCATGTCCTGGCTCGGCATCGTCTGGGATCTCCGCAAAGTCCCCACGCACCTCCTTACCCAGGACCGCCTAGCCGCCTGACACACAATCCGCCGAAATGCCCAGGACAGACACGAATGTCTGTCCTACTTTTTTGTTTACATCTCTCTTAGAACCCTCGAATAGCAAGCAGTTTTGTGCGGAACGAAAGTTGTTGCTGCTGGTGTGGGTGGTTTTGCAGCGGCCGGAGCTGAAAAGGTGGGAAAGCGAATTGACAGTGTGGGGGCGGGGCTTGCCCCTGCCGCCTGACACACCACAATCGAAAACCATCCGCAGGGCACTGGGTTAGCTGATATCTACTTCCAGCCCGCCCACCCAGCCGGCGACTAGATTGTAGATGACGGCTCCTATGGCCCCAAAAATTCCACCAATAAGGCCATAGAATATCGGAAAGAAAATGATCGCTCCAAGTCCCATCCCGAAGCCAAACAGCTTCGCGCCTGGTGCGGCGGATTGGCTCATGGACCCCAGGCTCCCCGCCACCATGGAAATGAACGCCATGAAGATCCCCAGCACCAGCCCGAGAATGGCGTACGTAACGAGACCTATCTTGAATGCAGATCCCGGACCGACCCGCTTGAGGGTTGCCATGTTGCCTCCTCGCAAACAACTTGGCGGGATGCTAACAGAACACCTACTCAATGGAAAGCCTCAAATCCCTTGTTCCAGATTCCTAAAGCAAACTCAGCGGATCCATATCCACTAGCACTGCCGTCTGCGGAATCTCCTTTGCGTCGCAATAGGCCATCGCACCTGCCAGCAACTTCGTCAGCACCGAACGCTTCGGCGACTTCAACAGGAACTGGAACCGATGTTCCTTCTTCAGCCGCGCCAGCGGCGCCGTGGCCGGTCCCAGGATACGCACGCCCGCCCCGTCATGCGGGGAAAAATACTCCGAGAGCTGCCGCGACCAGCGGATGGTCTTTTCCAGGCTCATATCCCGCACGATCACGTTCGCCAGCGACGTAAACGGCGGGTACGCCATCATTTGCCGGAAATGCAATTCGCGCTCGAAAAACGCGCTGTAATCCTGCCGTACAGCGTCCTGAATCGCGTAATGCTCGGGATAAAATGTCTGAATCAGCACCCGCCCCTTCAGTTCGCCGCGCCCCGCTCGCCCCGCCACTTGCGTCAAAAGTTGAAACGTTCGCTCCGCCGCGCGAAAATCCGGCAAGCTCAACGACGAATCCGCCGAAACCACGCCGACCAGCGTCACCCGTTGAAAATCGTGCCCCTTCGCCAGCATTTGCGTACCCACAAGAATATCCAGCGCCCCCCCCGCGAATGCGCCCAGCGTTTCTTGATACTGCCGCTTGGTCCGCGCCGTGTCCCGGTCCAGCCGCGCGATGCGCGCGCCGGGAAATTCCTTGCGCAATCGTTCCTCTAAATGCTCCGAGCCCTCGCCAAAAAAATAAACATACTTCGACTGGCACTTCGGACAAATCTTGGGAATCTGCTGGATCGAGCCGCAGTAATGACATTCAAGGCGATTCCGCTGCTTATGGTGCGTCATCGAGATGCTGCAATTCACGCACTGCACCGACGCGCCGCAGCTCCGGCACAGCACCGACCAGGAGTACCCGCGCCGGTTGATCAACACCAGCGCCTGTGTGCCATTCGCCAGGCATTCCTGAATTTCCGCGTGCAGCGCCGCCGAAATCGGGCTGGTCTGGTGCGTCTGCTGAAAATCCTCACGCAGGTCGACGATCTCCACGCTGGCGAGCGAACGGTCCGCCACGCGGGAAGCCAGAGTGAGCAATGCGTATTTCCCATTCCGCGCGTGGTGATAGGTTTCCATCGAAGGCGTCGCCGAACCCAGCAGCACCAGCGCACCCTCCATTTTTGCGCGCACGATGGCCACGTCGCGTCCGTGATACCGGGGAGTCTCTTCCTGCTTGTAGCTGTTTTCCTGTTCTTCGTCGACGATAATGAGACCGATATTTTCCAGCGGCGCGAACACCGCCGACCGCGTCCCGACAACGACGCGCGCCTCGCCGTTTCGCACGCGCCGCCATTCACGCGCGCGCTCCACGTCGCTCAGCGCCGAATGCAGCACCGCCACGCCCTCGAACCGCGCTCCAAACCAGCCGCGGCACTGCCGCCCGATCCACAGCGTCAGCGCAATCTCCGGCACAAGCACCAGCGCCGTTTTCCCGCGCGCCAGCGTCTCCTGCACCGCGCGGAGATACACTTCCGTCTTCCCGCTGCCGGTCACGCCGTGCAGCAGTTGTACGCCGAATTCGCCCAGCTCAAACCGTGCGCGAATCCGTTGCAGCGCGCTCTCCTGCTCCGCGTTCAATTCATGCGCAGGCGGCGAATATCCCGCATCGAACGGATCCTCCGCCGGATCGATCGCTTCCTCCCAACTCTCCAGCAAACCGTCGCGCAGCATCCGCTCGATAAAAGCCCGCGTAACCTGTGCCAACTGCAAAAGCTGCGGCAAAGGCAAAGGCCCGCGCTCCGTCTCCAGCAGCTCTCGAACTCTTGCTTCCTTGTGCTTTCTGTTTGCACCTTGCGTCTCTGCGTGAAGATTCTCTTCGCTTCTTTGGGCCGCCGCAGGATTGCCTTTCCAAGCAATCACTCGCTGCGTCCTGCGCTTTCTCCCCTCCACGATCTCCCGAATTTCAATCAGCCCGCGGCGTTGCAGCCGCTGCAACGAAGCAGCGTCGACACCCAGCCTGGCCGCTGGACCGATCGACAGTGTTCCTTTCTTCTCTTTCAACTTGGCAAGAAACGCAGCCTCTTGCGACGTGAGCCCGTGCGACAATTCGCCGCCGCTCAAGCTCTCCGCTGTTTCACGCCCCGCCTCCGTCAAAATGATCTGCCGCTGCGATTTCAACTCTGTCACCGGCGGCAGCATCGCGCGAAACACTTCGCCCACCGGCGCCAGGTAATACCCCGCGATCCAATGCGCCAGCTCGATCAATTTCGGTGTCAGCGCCGGAACAAGATCCAGCACGCGGGCAATCTCGCGAATTTTCGTTCCCGCCGGCGCGCTCTCCGCCAATTCCACGACGACGCCAACCATCGCCTTCTTCCGGAACGGCACGAGCACGCGGCTACCCGGCTGCACCGTTCCGCGCAACGCTTCCGGGACCGCATACGTGAACGTCGTTCGCAGCGGCACCGGCAGCGCGACATTGCAAAAAGGAAGGGTCATCCCGCCGTGTAGTGTACCAGCACGAGGAAATGCAGAAGAAAGCGCGGAACAGTTAAAAGCATGCGATTAAAAGCGTGCGAAATGAAATTAGAAATCTACCGGCTGATGAGAAAAATTCCTGCAAAAATGGTGACGATCCCTACCCATTGCCAGCGCGACACGTGCTCTCTCAAGAAGATGGCCGCAAGCCCGACTGTTACGGCTCCGTATAGCGAACTAAGGACGGTGATGACCGCGACCTGCTCCATCTTCATTCCGAGATTGCTGAGGACAAACGCGCCCGTATCCATCACCCCCATGCCCAAGACCATCCAGCGCACCTCGCCGCGTGGAAGACGCGCGGGCTGTTTTGCGAGGAAAATCGCCGACGCGGTCAACAGCGAGCTGGTCAAGCGAATCATCCACACGGTTTGAATGGCTCCGACGCGCGGAATGACGCGAGCGCCAAGCAGCCAAAACAGCGCGCCAAAACCAACAGCAGCGAAAATGGCCCAGCCTATCCCGCGACCGCTTCTGCGCACAGCCTCGGCATCATTTTCGTCCGGGGTTTTTTCTCCGCGCGCAACAATCACGACACCGACTAAGGTGCAAATGATCCCGGCGATTCTCACGGGGCTCAACCGTTCGCCGGTCATCCAGGAAAGCAGAAGTGTCAAAGCGGGATAGCTGGCCGAGAGCGGAGCCACTACCGCCATTTTTCCAATCTCAAACGCGCGGTAGAACGCAAGACCTGCTATGGCGTTGAAGCATCCCGCCAGGAAACCCCAAGCCCACGGTTGCCATCCGGAACCATCCGCGAGATGTCCCCAACCGCCGAGTCCTGGCAAGGAAATGGTTAGAAGGAGGAACCCAATCAACTGCATGTAAAGCATGGAACGGAGAGTGCCAATGCGGTGCGTGGCAAAACGGGCAATAAAATCCGCGCCGCCCCAAGTCAGCGCTGTCAGCAAACCCAGCAGAATTCCCATGATGAGTTAGGCGGACTTGCCTTTCTTCACTTCGAGGCCGAGGACAGCCATGACTTTTTGGAGATCCTTCCAGACTTCGCTTTTTGCGGGCGGATTGCGCAACAGATAGGCGGGGTGATAGGTTGCCAGCAATTTTCTTCCGCGAAATTCCAGCCACTCGCCGCGAAATTGGGAAATCCCGCGATTGGTTTGCAGCAATGTTTTCGCGGCGACTGCGCCGAGGCAGACAATTACTTTGGGAGCGATGGTGTCGATCTGGCGCAAAAGAAAGGGCGAGCAGGTGGTTACTTCGTCTTCTTCCGGCTGGCGATTCTCTGGAGGCCGGCACTTCACCACGTTGCAGATGTACACGTCTTTTCGTTGCAAGCCCATGGCTTCGATCATCTGAGTGAGCAATTTTCCAGCGCGCCCCACGAATGGTAAACCTTGCGCGTCTTCGTCCGCGCCCGGGCCTTCGCCCACAAAAACCAGTTCGGCCTTGGGATTTCCGTCGCCGAAAACAATTTTGTGCCGCGTGCCGTGCAGCTTGCAGCGGGTGCATTCGCCAAGATCCTCGCGAACCTTGAGCAGCGTGTCGTCCGCAATCTTATCCACGGCTTCAAAAAGGGAAGGTCCCGAAACTACCGGCAGGGATGCGCTCTTTGGAATCACTGGCGGGATCGCAACCGGCGCGGTTTTTTGTGCTGCGGGTTTTCCTGCGGGCTTGGGCAAGGTCACTTCCTTTTGAAGATCTATTGTTGAGAAATGGGCGATCGCGGGCGTTTCCGTTTGTCGCTCGCCATGCGCCACGACAACGGCTCCGCGGTCCCGATAGAACAAGCGGATTCCGAGGTCTTCGTAGAAGCCCAGCCTGCCGGACAGTTTTTTCTGGAGAGTTTCGGAGACGGGCTCGGCCATGGCGGGATCAAGCGCTGGAGCGCTTCAGCACGGCCGTTCCGTGCAAGACGCTTCGCAGGCGCACGACCTCATCCAGGATTCTCTGCGCCACTTCGCTCTTGCTCATTTTCGGCAGCGCGAGGTCGCGGCCATCGCGAGAGAAGAGCGTCACAATATTGGTGTCCTGGTCGAAGCCCGCGCCTTCGGCGGCGACATCGTTGGCCACGATCAGGTCGGCGTTTTTTGCGGAAAGTTTCTTGCGCGCGTTTTCCGCCACGTGATCCGTTTCTGCTGCGAAACCCACGACAATTTTCTGTCCCTTGTTTCTCGCCACCTCCGCCAGAATGTCGGTGGTCGGCTCGAGAGAAATCGTGAGCGCCACGTCGCTCTTCTTGATTTTTTCCGCGTGCCGCTCGACAGGGCGGTAATCCGCTACCGCGGCCGCGAAAATAGCGATGGAACTACTGGCCATCCGCTCCGCAACGGCGCGGTGCATTTCTTTCGCCGTGCGCACCTCAATGCGCTCGACGCCGGAGGGGACTTCGAGATTTACAGGCCCGCTCACGAGCGTGACTTTCGCGCCGCGCAGAGCCGCCGCTTCGGCGACGGCATAGCCCATTTTCCCGGACGAACGATTGGTGATGTAGCGCACCGGATCGAGGTCTTCGCAAGTTGGGCCGGCGGTGATTAGAATTGTTTCTCCGTCCAAGTCCCGCTGTGTTTTCAGCGTCTCGCGTACGGCGGCGACAATCGCTTCCTGTCCCGCCAGCCGTCCCGCGCCGATCATTCCGCAAGCGAGGTAGCCTTCGGCAGGGTCAACGATGATCACGCCGCGCGCACGTAGCTTTTCGACATTTTCCTGCGTAGCGGCGTGGTTCCACATGTTCACGTTCATCGCTGGCGCAACAACGACGGGCGCCGTAGATGCAAGGTACAACGTCGTCAGAAAATCGTCGGCGATGCCGCCCGCAAATTTTGCGATGATGTCCGCCGTAGCAGGCGCGACCACGAGCAGATCCGTTCTTTGCGCCACGGCGATGTGTTCGATGGCGCTTTCGAGGTTGGCTTCATTGCCGGAAGAATCGCCGAAAAGATCGGTGATCACTTTTTGCCCGCTCAGCGCCGCGAACGTCAGCGGGGTGACAAACTCGCGCGCCCCGCGGGTCATCACCACTTGCACGCTGAACCCCTCCTGCTGCAAACGGCGAACGAGTTCCGCGGCTTTGTAGGCCGCCACTCCGCCGGTCACACCAAGCGTGATTCGCATCGCTCCCTTTCGCGGACCGCTACTTGCGCCGCTTATTCCCTTCCTTGTCGACATCGATCGAAGCCGGCTCCGTGAAGTCGTACTCGAGCAGGCTGTTTTCCAGCTCTTCGCAGGCGATGCGCGTGGCCTTAAGGGTTCTCGGGTTTTCGATCAGCGGCGGCGCACCCGCCATGATCTGCCGCGCGCGCCTGGCCGCCAGCACCACATACGCAAACTGGCTCTCCGGAGCTTTTGTCTGCATAGTCATGTCAGTCATTCCTTTCCAAACGAAGCCAGAAGTTGTTCCACTCTCGCCCTCCGTCGCGCGCTCGTGCAGCGCAGGGCGATGACAATCGCCTGCGCTTCGCGTCCCGCGCGTTCCATGTCCTCATTTACCACGCAAAAATCGTAATACTTGCCGAACTGCGCAATCTCGTCGCGCGACTTGGCTAGCCGCCGCGCAATCTCTTCGTCGGAATCCTGGCCGCGGTCGCGCAGCCGGCGCTCCAGCTCTTCGCGCGACGGCGGCAGAATAAAAATCGCCACGGACTCCGGGAGCTTTTGCTTCACCTGGGCCGCGCCTTGGACGTCAATCTCCAGCACCAGGTCGAGGCCCTTCTTCCGCGATTCTTCCAGCCACTTCAACGGAGTACCGTAAGAATGTTTTCCGAAAACCCGCGCGTACTCCAGAAATTCGCCGCGCGCGACCATGGCGTCGAATTCCGCTTCCGTCACGAAATCATAGCATTTCCCGCTGGCCTCGGTCGCGCGACGCGCCCGGGTAGTACATGAGATCGAGGGCATCGTGCCAGGCAGTTCCAGGATGCGCT
>Ga0207078_1055_pt1 | contig 19251 bp, 16 predicted proteins | sample Alteio_BWMinHeat_60_FD_153579 | JGI IMG/M metagenome (GOLD analysis project Ga0207078, IMG submission 153579) | Enriched cells from forest soil in Barre Woods Harvard Forest LTER site, Petersham, Massachusetts, United States -... | ecosystem: Environmental > Terrestrial > Soil > Temperate forest >... | reverse complement strand
AATGGGGGACGATGAGCGTCTCCCAAATGTTGCATCACCTTAACTTGGCGTGTGGCGGTTCGCTCGGCTTCTACACACTTCCAGATGACAGCTATTTCGTATCGCGAACAGTATTTCGTTGGATTCTGGTTGACTGGTTCCCGGAACAACCTGTAGGACTGCGACTGCCAAAGGGTTTCAAGATTCCCCACGGGGCGGAATTCGATTTCGACTTTGAAAAGCAACAGCTGCTCAAAATCGTGGATGCTGCCTGGCAAGCGAGATCGCCCGATGACTGGGGACCGCACCCTATGTTCGGAAAAATGACGTTGGCCGAATGGGGAAAGCTGCTTCAAATCCACATCGATTACCACCTGAAGCAATTCGCGGCCTAGAGTAACGGTTCATCGAATCAAGCCGAGGCGATATGAGCGCAACGTACAGAGCAATTGAAATCAGCAAACGCGGCGTCTTCACTGAGGTTAGCCGGCCGCTGCAAGAGCCCGGCTCCAATCAAGTTCGCATCCGGGTTGAGGCTTGCGGCGTTTGCCACACCGACAGCCTGCTGGTAGACGGCGCATTGCCTAACCTTACTTATCCCCGCGTCCCCGGGCACGAAGTCATCGGGCGCATCGACGCCGTGGGCGCGAATGTCACGACGCGTTCCGTGGGGCAGCGAGTGGGTGTTGGAATCTGCGGTGGATGGGATGACACCTGCCTTTCGTGCCTACGAGGAGACTTTGTCAACTGCACGAACGGTGTGCTCACCGGCATCATGATCGACGGCGGATACGCCGAAGTCATGATCATTGAGGCGCGAACCACGGTTACGATTCCGGACGGTCTGGAATCTGTCAAGGCCGCACCACTCCTATGTGCGGGTGTGACGACATACAACGCCCTGCGAAACGCCGGCTTGCGTGCTGGTGCCCTCGTCGCGATCCAAGGAGTTGGCGGACTTGGACACCTCGGGATTCAGTACGCAAGGCGGATGGGATTCAGGACTATCGCCATTGGTCTTGGTCCTGAGTCGGAGAAGCTCGCAAAAGAACTCGGCGCGCACCAGTACATCGACAGCGGAGCGGAAGATGCGGGAGCCAGTCTTCGAGCGCTTGGCGGAGCCGATGCCATCCTTGCCACGGCTCCAAGTGGCAAAGCAATGTCCGGCCTCGTAAACGGACTCGCCGTGAGGGGAAAACTGTTGGTGATCGGGATCGCCCCGGATCCCCTGGAAGTGAGTACCGGCTCCCTCATTTTCGGCATGCACTCCATCTCCGGATCGACCACCGGTAGCGTGCAGGACGAACAAGAAACAGTCGAGTTTTCCCTGCTCGAAAATGTCGAGCCAATGATCGAAGTCATGCCTCTATCCAAGGCTCGCGAAGCATACGACCGAATGATGGCGGCAAAAGCACGATTTCGCATGGTTCTTGTCACAGAGGCGGGCGCTCGCAATAGTGCTTCGCTGAAGTGAGTTAAGACGAATAGAGAACGAGCAGAGCGAGAAGGAGAAGAACATGTCGACACAACCACAACCAAAAGCTCCGGCAGGGCCGACTCAATCAGCTACTGCATGGGCCTCCGTTGAGGCGCTCTTCAACAAACAAAAGTCCTACTTCGCTTCGGACGCGACGAAGAGTTACGAGTGGAGAGTCGATCAGCTGCATCGTCTCGGCCGAATGCTGAAGGAGAACTACCAGCGCTTCGCAGATGCATCTTGCAAAGATTTCAAGACGGCCTCTCAGGAGAACACATTCGAGGTGTCCGCAACAATCGCGACCGCCGAATATGCGAAGTCTCAGGTGAAGGAGTGGATGAAACCGGTCGAGGCTCCCCTCCCGAAGTTTCTGGCTGTATCGGGACACAAGGGAATGGTGTATCGCGAGCCGTACGGCGTGACGCTGATCATCTGTCCTTTTAATGGACCGCTCTTGCTGTCACTGCGTCCGGCGATTGCCGCTTTGTTGGCTGGCAATCCTTGCATCTTGAAACTCTCCGAAGCGCTTCTGGCGACGGACGAATTGCTCCAAGAACTGATTCCTAAATATTTCGAGCCGGAATCTCTAAGTGTCGTACTGGGCGCCAAAGAAACAGTAACGAACCTGTTGAAGCTTCCTTTCGATTTCATATTTCTGACGGGAAGCGTGGCAGTAGGCAAGGTGGTGATGCGCGCAGCTGCGGAGTACGTCACTCCCGTGTTGTTGGAGTTGGGAGGACAGAACCCAGCCATCGTCGATGAAACAGCCAACATTCCGGATGCTGCCAAGAAAATCGTGTGGGGCGCAATGGCATGGGGCGGTCAGTGGTGTACATCGCCGGGTTACGCGGTCGTTCATGAGTCTGTAGCGGCGGCGTTCGTGGCCGAGTGCAAGAAAGCGGTTGTCGAGCTTTACAGTACGGACCCGAAGGGCAATCCGGACTATTCACGCGTCATAAGCCCTAACGCAGTAAACAGACTGGCGTCGTTGATTGATCCCGCCAAGGTGGTCTATGGCGGTAAGTCCGATGCGGCAGCTCGCTATCTCGACCCTACTATCCTTTACCCAATTTCCTGGTCCGACAAAATCATGGAGGATGAAATCTTCGGCCCGCTCCTCCCCATTCTTACGTATTCCGACATTGGCGCGCTAATCGCAAAGATCAAATCGATGCCGAAGCCGCTTGCCGGCTATGTTTTCAGCCGTGATCAAAAGGCAATTGACCGGGTGCTCCAGTCTGTTTCTTTCGGAGGCGGCGCAGTAAATCAGACCAATGTTTTCTTGTTCATCGAGTCCATGCCGTACGGAGGAGTGGGAACAGCTGGTATTGGAAATTACTACGGGAAGTACGGCTTCGACGCACTCACACACGCTAAGTCTGTCTTGATATCTCCGCCCGACGTAGGCATTGATCACTTATACCCACCTTATACCAAGGAAAAGGTTCAAGCGCTGAACCAGTGGTTCGACTACTAGGGCGCTGCCAAGAACTGACGCCATGAACAGGGGCGGTATTTGATGAGGCTTCTACTTCTCGGAGCGACGGGCTTGGTGGGGAGCAGCACTCTGAAGCTGGCTCTAGCTAACCCAGGAATCTCCGAAGTAGTCGCGATCACTCGTAGACCTTTGCCACCTCAGAACAAACTCTCAAATCCTGTCAGCGAACAAATCGAGGAACTCGCGAAGACTCTAGGAGTTTCGGTTGTGGATGCTGTCGTATGTGCACTAGGAACGACGGCAGCCAAGGCAGGAACAAAGGAAGCCCTGCGCCGCGTGGACTATGACCTCCCGCTCTTCTTCGCGAAGGAATGCCACGCAGCAGGCGTAGAAACATTCGCCCTCGTATCTGCGATCGGGGCCTCCACCACCTCGATGTTCTTCTACGCCAGAACGAAAGGCGAGTTGGAGCGGGACATTCAGCAAATCGGCTTTCGCTCCCTCACCATCTGCAGACCAAGTATTATCGCGGGCCCGAGGACCGAGGTGAGAAACGCTGAGAGAGCCGCGCTCTCGATGTCCCGCCTACTCGCGCCCGTCCTACCGAAAAAGTTTCATGTCAACCCGGCACCTGTCATTGCAGCGTCCCTGCTGAACTCGGTTCTTGCTGCGAGACCAGGTTCTCACTGGATTTTTGCCGAAGCGATGAACTGAGTAACTAAGGATGTCGCCGTGCAGAAAAATGCTCATTGGCTGACCTGATCAGAAAGAGAGGAACGTGAAAATGATCTTAGCCGGCATCAGCGTAGTTGATACGCCACTGGTTCACGATGCGATGGAGCTAACGCGGAGTTTGTCAGAACCGTACCTCTACAACCATGTGATGCGCTCATGGCTTTTTGGCGTCCTGATTGCTGCGGGGGCCAAACCCGCTCCAGATCCCGAACTCTTGGCGGTCTCGGCGATTCTGCACGATCTGGGACTGACTGATCGCTACTCCGCAGAGGAGCGCTTCGAGGTTGACGGGGCCAACGCGGCGCGCTCGTTTCTTAAAGAACGTGGCATTCCGGCACATCAGCTCCAATTGGTGTGGGACGCCATTGCGCTCCATACGACTCGTTCCATTGCCCTTCACAAAGAGCCGGAGGTCGCGATGACCCATTCAGGAATCTTCGTGGACGTGCTTGGGGCGGGATTGGAGCTGATTCCTCAAGACAAGCTTCGTGCAATTCTCTCCGAGTTCCCTCGGTTATCGATGAAGAAACAATTCCAAGACGCCTTGTGCGGTGTCGTTCGCCAGAAGCCGGCCACCAGCTACGACAACAGCCTGCGGGACATAGGTACACGGTATGTGGAGGGCTATTCAGTGCCGAGCTCGGTCGATTTCATCGAAAATGCGCCTTTTCTAGAATAAGAGGATGAAAGGAGTCGCATGAGGAACGAAAACATCGCTGTCAATCCTGCGGTCGAGACTGGACCCTTGACACGCCGGAGATTCATTGGCGTTGCCGCAATGTTGGGCCCTGGGCTGTGCGGCATAAGTTCAGAGGGCGCCGCCTTGTCTGATCCGACCACCAAACAAGCCAGCCTTGATGAACATAGCCTGACGGAGGAAATCAAGAAGGAAAAGATCCGGCGCGCCATGCTAGCAGGTCCATCTGGAGTGACGGCTGAGGCAATCGTCGCGGAAATGGACCGCCAGGGAAACCTGACGGTGCTTCGCCACGGCACAAACGAGTGGGTCTGTGTTCCCGGCGACCAAAACATTGTCGGAAAGGTGGATATGGCTCTTGATCCAATGGGCATGGTTTGGTTCAAGGACCTTCTTGCCAGAAAACCAAAGCCCACGAATAGCTCTCCAGGTTTGATCTACATGCTGAACGGCGCAACGCAAAGAAGTTTTACCGACCCGTTCGACACCACTAGCCCTCCAATCCCTATCGGTCCACACTGGATGATTCTTTGGCCTTTCGACGCGAGAGCGGCCGGTCTTTCGACCGTCATGCGGGATGCCGGAACGATGGTGATGTTTGCGGGAACTCCCTACGCCCATCTTCATATTTGTGGATCGCCGTGGGAGGGCAGCGAATATCGCCGCGGTGATCGCGGCATCTGGACGATGAAGTACGAGCGTCCGTGACCGACTCGTTCCACTGGTCTTTTTATGACTGTAAACGCATGTGGCACTTCTCGGCGTTCTTTTCTTTCGTCCGTCGCAGGCGGCTTTTTGGCAACCTGCCTTCCGAGGAGAATATTATTCGCAGGAGACGACATGCCAGCACCGGACTCTGCTTACCGCAGCCAGAAGATTGCAAACACTCATTTGAAGTACGACGTATTCGTGACGCCCAGTATTCCCGTGGTGACCACCGATTTTGCGCCCGGTGAACACGAGCGGCCCTGGCCGCCAATCTCATCGACCCTGATCTACGGCTCGCGAGACGCCGTGGTGGTGGATTCCTTTATCAGTCTGGAGCAGGCCCGGGCTCAGGCCGACTGGATTGCCTCCACAGGAAAAAACCTCACAACTATTTATGCAACTCACGGGCACGGCGATCACTTCTTCGGGGCGAGCGTTCTTTTGGAACGCTTTCCAAAAGCGCACTTTGTCGCCGCGGCCAGCGCGATTCAAGTCATGAAGGAGCAAACCTCACCGGAGTTTCTGGCGAAGTTCTGGGAATCGCGTTTCCCGAATCAGCTCCCGAAGCGTCTTGTGGTTGCCCAGGAACTCACGACGAACGCTATCGACCTGGAAGGCGATAGGCTGATTGCGATTCCGCTTGGGTTTACGGATACCGCGGGAACGACCTGCTTGCATGTACCATCGCTTGAACTGATCGCCGCCGGGGATGCCGCCTATAACGGCGTGCATCCGCGACTCATGGAAGCAAACCAGAATCAAAAACGTGACGAATGGATGTCAGCACTGGACAAGATGGAGTCGCTCAAGCCACGTATTGTCGTCGCCGGCCACAAGAATAAGAAGAATGATGACGACGGCCCACGGGTCATCGGACAGACCCAGCAATACATACTAGATTTTCAGCAACTCGCCGGAAAGACCACGACAGCAAAAGAGCTCTATGACCAAATGCTGGGTCGATACCCGGAATGGCTCAATCGAGGCGCCCTCTGGAGTTCGGCGACTGCGATGAAGAAATGACTAATGATCGCAGCACTCCATGTGAGGACGTACTGAGAAACACTCTTATGAACCAAATTGGTGAATTGTCAGCGACCCGGAAGGTATCCGGGTTCCACGCTGCGGATTAGTCCTGAGAAGTCGGCTTCTCGTCATCAATCGCACAACTGACGACAAGCGCGTTGCTAATCCGACCGACGAACCGTAACTTGCGGCTTCCCTAACTCGCTCGCAATCGGCGTCAAACGCCCTGGAAAACGTCTCCGATGAAGTCTTTAGGGCTCCTAAAGCCGTTGCCCCACTTTGCGTCTGTGGCAGCGGTAGGCTTTGCGGCGATAATTTCGTCGAGCGATTTGCCTTGTTTCTTCAGAGCCGCCACTTTCTCGCGAGTCCCAACCAGCAGGTCGCGGTAGAAGGCGAGTTGGGATTTGTCGCCAATCGCGCCGTGGCCTGGGATGACAATCATCTTGTCTGTGACTTTCGCCAAGTTGGTTTCGGTAGCCCGGATCATGCCGTCGATGCTACCGCCCGTTGAATAGTCGATGAAGGGATAGTAGCCATTCCAGAAGGTGTCAGCGACGTGGAAAATATCAGCCTCTGTAAAAAGAACGGAGATGTCGCTGTCGGTGTGTGCGGGAGCGTAGTGCTTGAGCACAATGGTTGTCCCATTGAGCTGCACAGTCCGCTCGTCTCCAAAGACTTCCGCTGGAATTGCTCCGGGAGGCGAGGGCGGGAAGGTGAACTTCCAGCCCTCCACTCGCGTCGTAGTAGAGAGGTGCTTACGCGTGTTCTCGTGAGCGAGAATAGCCGCACCCACAGAGTGCAGCCATTCGTTGCCATCGGTATGGTCAAAGTGCCAGTGCGTGTTGATGAGGTGCTTAATCGGATCGGAGCTGATGGATGCAAGCGCGTCGGAGATCTTTGAACGGGCGCCGGCAAAGCCAGCATCGATAAGGAGCTTACCGTCGCGACCAGGAAGCACGGCGATATTTCCTCCAGCGCCCATCAAAACGCTCACGTTGCTGCGGAGTTTCTGGACCGTGATAGTAGCGGCTGCGGCTGTTTTCCGGGCTGTCTGCACGAGCCCATCATCTTGAGCGAGTAAATCGCGAGGATAGAGCACACCAACGGCGGCCACCATGCTGGTGGATACGAGAAAACGACGACGCGAAATACCGGATTCTAGTTTTGTGCTCATAGTTGTCCCTTCTCCTGCCTTGATGCCCCGACAGTTGGTTGCGATGGAGTTACGCGGCATTTGCGGGAATTCCGAAGGCCGGGTAAACCAGGCACTAGGCTACCGCCTTGAAGGCACCTTTCACGAACGCGAGCAGGTCGGCGTTAATAGTGTCGGCCTCGGTGGTGGGCATGCCGTGGGGAAAGCCCTTGTAGATTTTCAAGGTGCTATTCCTCAGCAACTTTGCTGACAGCGGTCCAGCATCGGCATAAGGCACGATCTGGTCGTCATCGCCGTGCAACACGAGGACCGGCACCGTGATCTTTTTTAGGTCTTCGGTGAAATCCGTCTGAGAGAAGGCGACGATGCCATCATAGTGGGCCTTGGCGCCTCCCATCATGCCCTGGCGCCACCAATTCCAGATCACCCCCTGAGAGGGCTTCGCGCCAGGTCGGTTGTAACCATAGAACGGTCCAGACGCTACATCGTAATAAAACTGGGACCGGTTGGCCACGAGCTGCTTCTGTAACCCGTCGAACACGTCTTTGGGCAGCCCACCCGGATTCGCCGCCGTCTTCACCATCAACGGTGGCACCGCGCTCATGATCGCCGCTTTTGCCACTCGGCTTTCGCCGTGACGCGCAATGTAGTGCACCACCTCGCCGCCGCCGGTCGAGTGGCCGATATGCACTGCGTCCTTAAGGTCGAGATGTGCGGTCAGCGCGGCCAAGTCGTCGGCGTAATGATCCATGTCATGGCCGCTACCGGGCTGGGAGGAACGGCCATGTCCGCGCCGATCGTGGGCTATGACGCGATAACCGTGGTCCAGGAAGAACAGCATCTGCGTGTCCCAATCATCAGCCGAGAGAGGCCAGCCGTGACTGAAAACAATGGGCTGACCTTTGCCCCAATCCTTGTAGTAAATTTCCGTCCCGTCTTTCGTCGTAATCGTTGGCATAAATCCTCCTCTAAGTTAGGTCCTGTCTCGTTCAGGAAATCGCCGACTGCAGACTCTGTCGAGCCCTGCTCAGGGAATCCTGAAAAGCATCGGAACCAAGCCTCTCAATGGCGGACCGCAACTTGCTTCCAATGTCGCCATGCTTTCTGGGGCTCATCGCAAGATGAACCGCTTCGAGTTCAGCGGCATGAGTTGTTTGTGCCGCTTCATCGACTACCCTCTTAAGATCCAGAAGAGCGAGGTGCGCGTCACGCGCTGCTAGCGCCCGCCGTTGCATTTCAGTGTTCATGGAAGGACTCCTCAGGTTAGGTCTGGGGTAGGGAGGATACCGCGAGGTTTTGTCGGAGGGAAGCGTAAACGATTCACCTGAATATACGGCTCGAATCGCACCGAGCTTTGATGCGTAGTAACCGTTCTGCCCAGCTGAGCATTGGAAAACCGCGCTTCTGTCGGCGAACATCGCATCGGACAGTATCTTTCTTTAATATCACCGCTTTTGTCAGAAATCCAACTCGGGGGTGTCACCCGAAAATTGCTGGATGACTCAATACAAGCGCGTTCGTCGGTACTAATCCGACTGACGAGCTCATAACTTCCGGGTTGCCCGTTATCCGACCACAATCGCAGATCGACTCTACCGAGGCTTGCCAATTTATTAGCTTTCACTTTTCAGGTCGTATTTACTTGCGTTAATAACTTGTCTTAAGTAAGGTTAATTATGTGAATGGTTCGGATGAAAGGAACTAGGCCTACGCGCATGCTGCGTTCAACTCTTTCGATATTTATTTTTGTCGGGTTGTTTCATTTTCTCTTGCCTGAAGCAACCTTCTCCCAAGGTGAAACGACCAGCGCGATCGTCGGCCAAGTGAGCGATGCAAGCGGCGCGACCGTGCCTGGCGCCACGGTGACGGTTACGAACAACGAGACTGGACTGAAGCGAAGCGCGAATACCGATGACTCGGGCCGATTCAACTTTCCGCAGCTGAAACCCGGTGCGTATTCCGTCAAGGTGGAAGCAGAAGGTTTCGAACCACAGCAGAATGACGCTGTAACCGCTGCCCTAGGCCAGAAGCAAACTATCGATTTCAGACTCAAGATTGCGCAGTCAAACCAGACCGTTGAGATAAGCAGTGAGGCCCCGATCCTCAACCCGGAGAATGCGAATACTTCCACGACTCTCAATGCACACGCGCTGGAAGACCTTCCCAATCCAGGGGGTGACTTAACTTACCCACTTCAGTTTGCGGCAGGCGCACTCGTCAACACGGCAGGCAGCGGAAATGATTTCGTTGGCGGTACAAACGGGTATGGCAACGTTGAGTTCAATGGACTGCCTGCTCTCTCAAACGGCTATGTCGTCGATGGCCTGGAAACGAATGATCCGCTGACGAATCTGAACAGCGGACTCTCGACAAACCTTGTCCTCGGACTCAATTCAATATCGGAGGTGACGGTCAATACACTTTCGTATGCCGTCGATCAGGGGCGGTACGGTGCATCGCAGGTCAACTACGTTACAAAGTCCGGTTCGAACCAGTTTCATGGGAATCTGTATGAATTGTGGAATGGTTCGATGTTCAATGCTGCCAACTATTTCACGAATGCAACTCCAGGAAATCACAAACCGCGCTCCACATTGAACCACTTTGGGGGCAGTGTGGGCGGTCCGATTATCCACGACAAGCTGTTTTTCTTCTTCGATAGCGAGTGGGTTCGGATTGCACTGCCCATCGTCACGGCGACAACAGTGCCAACGCCGGCATTTCAGAATTACGTTTTGCTGCAACTGCCCTTGGGCGGGACCGATTCTGTCACTGGGTCGCGGTATCAGCCCGCGCCGCAGTTGGTGCCGTTCTATCAGAAGATGTTTTCACTCTATGGAAATACCAGCGGAACACCACTCGCCGTACTTGGCTGTCCGTTCGATGTTGGCGGAGGTTTGCCCGCAATTTCGAATGATGGAAACGGTTGCGCAAATCGCCAGAGTGTGTCTCATTCGAGCGATGATCATGAACAGGTCCAAACTCTTCGGATCGATTACAACATCAATGAGAAGAACACCACCTGGTTTCGCTTTCAAACGGACAACGGACTCCAGGCTGCTTACACCGATCCCATCAATCCTTTGTTCAACGCTCTTTCCCCTCAACCCTTGTATTCGTTTGCAGCTGGATATACGCACGTCTTTTCGCAGAATCTCGTGAATTATTTCAACCCTGCGTTTTCCTGGTATGGAAGCCTGTTTGGTCCTGGCGATTTTCAGAAAACCCTCTCCACATTTCCGATCGTTTTGCAAGGTAGCGGCGCGAATGCGCCTTTTACCCGTGTCGGGGGACTTGACAACACTTGGGTCCAGGGAAGACGCGCGTCCCGGTACTTTATCAATGACAACCTCGCCTGGAGCACCGGCGCACACGAGCTGCGTTTTGGAACCAATACTCGGATTCTTCGGCTGAATGACTATGACTTCGGCCAGGGAACCGTCCCAACGGTGACTTACACCACCCTGCCGCAATACATCTATGGAGTCGCATCCACGGCAACAAAGACTTTTCCCACATCTGCAAACGAACCCTTTAACTTCCTGAATCTCGACCTGTACGCGCAGGACACCTGGAAAGTGACGAGGAAGCTGACGTGGACGTTCGGGATAAGGGACACTTTTAACTCCAATCCACTAAATCCGCATCAGCATATCGCTCGTCTGAGCGGCTCTTTCGATTCGATCTCGCATGATGTGAATCAGCCTTTAAACGCTGCGATTCAAACGGGTCTCGGTAACGTGTTCTCCTCGACGCCTCTCGCGATTCTGCAACCGAGGACAGCGATCGCATGGCAATTTGAGTCCAAATCCGTGCTGCGTGCTGGCTTCGGCGTTTTCAGTGACATTTTGCCCGGCAGCATCGCCGACGTGGTCGGCGTCAATCCTCCCTACGTCAAATCTTTCCAGGGTGGCCTTCTTGGCACTGTCGGCGGTATAGCGATTGCGCCGGGAGTTCCTAACAGCGCGATTGACGCAACCGTGGCCGCGAATGAGACCTTCAGCGTGGGATTTCCGCAGGGCCAGGTCTCCTGCGCGTCTGAACAAGCGAATCCCGCAACCTGTCTTCCCCCAGTTGCCATCACGGCGGTACCGGATGGAAAACTTCATGCGCCTTACTTCATGGAGTGGAGTCTTAGTCTGGAACATGAATTGGGAACCACGGGAAGCATCCACGCACAATACGTCGGCACGCGTGCTGTAAATCAGCCGTATCTGACGCAGGTGAACGGTTATCAAACGGTCTGTGAGGGGTGCTTCGCGTCGTTTCCCTATGCGGGGTCTACAGATCCTCGATTCGGAGCCGTGACGCAGTTTTCCACCGGTGCGAACAGTCACTACCATGGCCTGCAATTGTCCGCCATGAAGCGTGTTGGTCACGGCCTAATGGGACAAATTAACTACACTTGGAGCCGTTGTATGGACACCGTCTCTAACGGCGGATTCCTACAGTTCTCGGCAGGAGGAATCCTGTCCCCCCTCCCAGGAGACTTAGCTCGTGACTACGGTCCCTGCGACTACGACATCCGGCACAATCTCAATGCTCAATATGTCTATCAATTCCCGGTCAAAGTCCAAAATCGTCTTCTTGGCTACGCGCTGAACGGCTGGCAGGTGTCGGGAACCGTGTTTTGGCATAGTGGGATTCCGTTTTCTGTCCTGAGCACCCCGTATTCAGCAAATGGAAATGGGATCGTGAACGGCAGTGGGCCGCAATTCGCGAGCGTTGTTCCCGGCGTGCCACTTTACGAACACAAACCGATTCCAGGAGTCACGCAACCGGGCACAGTTCAATGGCTCAATCCCAATGCCTTTGTTTCGACCGTGGACCCCAGCACTGGAGCGTGCTTTGGAGGTGACACCTCCAAGAACTGTCAATTCGGAAACCTAGGTCGCAACGCGCTGCGCGGCCCCAATTTCACCTGGAGTGACTTCTACCTATCCAAACTGTTTCCCTTAACTGAGCATTTGAAGCTCAGGTTTGACGTCCAGTTCTTCAACGTATTCAACCATCCGAATTTCGGACTTCCGAGCATGGTACTGGCCGGAATTCCGGAGAAGCCTTCTACCCAGACCGGATTTGGCGCGCTTACTTACACGACCTCTCCGCCGACCGGGCTGCTAGGTGTCGGTTTGGGCGGCGATAGCACGCCCCGCATGACTGCGTTTCAATTGCGTCTGGAGTTCTAGGCTCCCCATTCGTTCGGGGATGGCATGGGAAAAAACCAAGGAGACCAGATCGCTTGGTCTCTATTGATTGACGTCGCGAATGCCCTTTGTACCCCGCAGCTCACATAAAACGCCGGAGTGTTGACCGAACCGAGCAACTCCCGGATCGTCGGCAAGCCAGAAGTAATCCAGGGACGCGGGCCTCGTGGACTCACAACTCAACCTGCGCACTATTGTCGCATTTCCCAGTTGGTGACCATCAGACGATGGCTACCGATGTTGTTTCAGGCCGAAGCCACCCACGTGGGACTCATCTGGCCAAAATGGCACGATTCAAGAAAACAATAACGCTGACACTCAACAGATCGGCCATGAAATGGGTGAGAAACGGCCAACGCAAGCTGTGAGTTTTAAAATACACTGTTGACCAAATCGCACCTGTGAAGACCGTCCCGAGAAAGCCGGGAAAGCCAGACATCGCCTTTACGTTGACACCCAGCAGTAACGGGTGGCTAAGGCCGAACCAGAAGGTTGTGTACGTGACTATTAGCCAGCCGGGCCATCCGCTTGCCGAGTCTATGAGCAGCCCCCGCCAATACCCCTCTTCAAGCCAGGGATCGATAATGGCAACGGCAAGCCATGATGAGATTACCCACGGTTGATTGAGGGAGTGGAAGTTGAAGAGAAACACTGGAATGAAAAGTGCAGTCGGAGCGAATGACAGAAGGCGCCAGCCCCACGCGCCGTCTGACGGTTGCAGCCATCGACGATATTCACTCCAGCCACCCGCGAATGCCATTATGAGCGCGAGGGTGATCCAGTAGACCAGTATTACCGGAATCCATGACCACACACCCCACAGATGCCCGCTGATGCGTGCCACTGCATTGCCAAGCACGAGAACCGCCACTGGGGATAGCAATACCGTGCGCCTTCGATTGCTCATTTGCTTAAACGCAATGGTCGGTTCGCCCATGCCCCACAGTCCTCAGCGTACATATCTTAAAGCTTTCTGGTCGAGGTTGAAGCAATCCAGCCAGATTGCGAGGGCGCGCCCAACGGGTCGGACCAGTCGCTCAACTCCGGGATTTGTCGGCAAACAGGAAGTGCGCGCTGAGCAGCGCGTTGTTCTGGAGGGTTGAAGTCCCTCTGGCGCTCAAATGAGGGGCGCCATATCCAAAGGCGGGGGTTAATAGCCTCGCTGGCCGGAGAAAGCAGAAGGTATGGAGACGTCTAAACGGGCACGAAAGCGAAAGCTGGATACAGCCAAGACGGACCTGGAGCCGCTGCTTGCCGTACTCCGGAGGGCAGGGTGTCCACCGTGAGGTGGAATCCGAAGGGCATGAGGAGAAGTGTCGGGCTGCAATCGATGGGGACCATCCCCAAGATGAACCGGTCGGCCAAAGGTGGGGCAAGGTCGAGTCTGCACTTCTGGGACGAAGGCGTTCTCATTCACCCACCGCACCAAGGTGATTGCGGGCAGCACGGCACGGAAGAACAGCACGTGACCTCAGGAGGACTGACAGAGTCTCCGGTTGGCACCGGAGTAAGCGGACCTATAAGCGGAAGCGAAATGGCGAGTGATGCTCTGTCAGTAGTCGGACTGCCAAATAGTACCTGAAGCGTGATGAAAGTCACGTGACCGAGCGATCGGCGGCTAGAGTGGGTCGGGGAAGGTGGCAGACGAAGGCAGGGAGGAAGAGGCGGGCAGTCAGAAGAGTAAGGATGATGAAGGTGGATCAGTTCGCTTAGCGAAAAACCCGTACATCATCGTCCGAGGATACTGGAGGCCGGACTCAACCTTCCGGATGTAAGTAAGGCCCACTTGGTGGTTGCCTTTTCCTTACATCTCAGGACACGTGTCTTCGTGAAAGCTGCATGCGGGAAAACCGCACGTGCAGTTTGGGCGGCGGACGGAGGCCAGCGCGCAAGCGCGCCTCCTCCGACCCGACTATCAAGCCCTGCTTGGGAGGGGAATTAACGTTGCCGCCGCAAAGCAATTCACTCCCACGGTCTGCCAAAGTCCCGGTTTTGGACTCACTGCGTAAGAATCCTTCCGCATCGCAACTGCGATGCTGGAGGCAGGAATGCAACAGGGGAGTCTAATCAGAACCTATCGAAAGCGCGGTCCAGATGTTTGGCAGTTCCGTTGGGCGGATAGGGGGCCTTTCGGTAAACGCATCTATCGCAGAAGAGTGATCGGCACAGTCTGCCAATATCCCGATGCAGATTCTGCCCGCAAAGCAGTGACGGGATTGCTGCGCGAACTCAACGCAAATGCTCTCCAGCGATGCCAGCTGCCAATGACCATCGCGGAAGTGTGCGATCACTTTGTTCAGCGCGAACTGAGTAAGGAAAATAGCTGGCGCAGCTATTCCACCAAAAAGACATACAAAGCGTACTTGAAGAGATGGGTCATTCCACATTGGGGCGTCAGGCGTCTTTCGGAAGTTAGAACCACGGAAGTGGAGTCCTGGCTGCGCAGTTTGCCAGTGGCGAAGAGCAGCTGCGCGAAAATCCGAGGCGTTCTCTCGGTCCTTTTCAATCATGCTTGTCGTCATGAACTTTTCGACCGCAACCCGATCCATTTAGTTCGACAGGGCGCTAAGCGGCGTACCACACCGAGTGTGTTCACACCTGCTGAAATAAAGGCGCTCATAGATGGTCTACGTTTACGTGAGCGGACTCTAGTACTCCTCGCAGCCTCTACCGGGCTGCGTCAGAGCGAGCTATTCGGGTTGAAGTGGGGAGACATCAACTTTGCTCAAGGCACGATGAACGTCACGCGCGCCATTGTCTACGGAGTTGTCGGAGCTTGCAAAACTGAATCATCGCAAAAGCCTGTGCCGGTGCATCCAACCGTGTTGGAGGCACTCGCGACTTGGCGAGAACACTCCCGATACACAAAATGTGATGATTGGGTTTTCGCGAGCAGACGGCACCGTGGTCGGAAACCAATCTGGGGCCAAACAATCTTGCGGAAGTATATTCGACCTGTCGCGCATAGCGCTGGTATTCAGAAGCCATTCGGATGGCATACGTTCCGGCATACGTACTCGACTCTTCTCCGAAGTGTCGGTACGGAATTCAAGGTGATGCAGGAGTTGCTGCGGCACTCCTCGTTGCGGTCTACGTTGGACGTTTACACGCAGGCGATTTCGCCCGCAAAACATGCGGCGCAAGCAGCCGTCCTCGCGCTGGTTTACGCCTCTGAACCCAGCTCCATCGCAGTCGCGTGAATGCGCTCGAATCGCGAAGGCCGAGGTCACTAAAATGGTTCTAATTGACGAAAAGGGGTGCAATAAGGGTGCAAAATTGCACCCCTTTGCACCCTGGATGGTTTACGGGAAATCCAAACAACTCTTTTGGAATGAATGGCGGGGACGACGAGACTCGAACTCGCGACCTCTGCCGTGACAGGGCAGCGTTCTAACCAACTGAACTACGTCCCCAGCCGTGGAATCAACAACTTAGCCTAAAACCTTGCAAATAAAGCCTTTGCAAGTTTCGCATACAGCGCACTGTTCGCCTGGGTTGCCCCTGACTGCAAGCTTTCCTGGCAAAACCTCCTGTAAATCTCCTGTAAAAATCAGCGCGCTCATGCAGAAGTCATACTAGCACAGATGCTGTGAGAGACGAAGCAGCTTGTAGAGAACGAGCCGTCAGTCTCAATGGATCAGGGTTACGTGGGCTCTGCTTCAAAGATTAGGTTCGAGAAGGGTAGTGAGGTCGTCAAGATAACCGAGGACGGGAATGGGATCTGGAATCAGGTCAACGTGATCGTTGGTATGAAGGCAGCAACCATGTGAGACACATGCGAATCGGAAAGCGTGATGTTGCCCGGTTGTGCCAAGCGACGTTGTAAACTGTGGATATGGTTCAGAGCGCCATCTTGGAATGGCCAGCTGCGGGCCTCGTCATGGTCCCGATCATCGCGAAAGAAGGAATCGACGGACTACAGGGACGGGCGTGCGCCGATGGCTGCTGCAGCTAAAATCAATGCAATTCCGGATGTTGGCGGATGGCCTCGGCTTTCAAAATGAAGCTACCGTCTGTCACAACTTGCTCTTTCGCGTTTAGACCTTCGAGTACGGCGTAGTAGCCGTTCGCCGCGGGTCCCAGGCGTACCGGCCGCAACTGGAAACTGCCTTCATTGTTTTGGACCGGCAGAAACACGAATTGCCGTTCGCCAATGGATTGCACTGCTGTTTCGGGCACGATGGGACCGGAACCGCCTGGGGACGAGAACTCCACGTCGACATACATTTCAATGCGCAGACTCTCGCCTGGATTGGCGACCTCGATGCGCGCTTGCGCCGTCCGCGTCGTGGGGTCCACCTGCGGTTGAATGTAGGTGACGCGTCCTTTCCAGAAACGCGCCGGATAAGCCTGCGCCGTAATGCTCGCTTGTGAACCCACTCGCACCGATGCAAAGTCTTTCTCGTTGACGCTTGCCATAACCCAAACTGTCGACAGATCGGCAACCGTAAAGAGTTCTTGGGCGGTAGTTGCAACCAAACCAAGATTCGCATTGCGCGTGAGGACAACGCCGTTGATCGGCGCCGGGACGACAAGGTTCGGGTTGATCTGTTCGGCCTGTTTGAGCGCGGCAATCTGATGGTCACTGGCCCCGAGTAGTTTCAGTTTTTCGAGAGCCGCTCGCACGTGCGATTCATGCGCGGCATGCGTCGCCGCGACTTCCTCGACTTCCTGCTGGCTGGCGGCTCCCAGCTTGAGCAAGTGTTGCGTCCGTTCCAGCTTCTTGTGCTCTGCGTCCAGTTCCGCGAGATAGGAAACGTACTGTGTTTCGGCTTCGGCGAGCTCGCTGCTGAAGATGACCGCCAACGGTTGCCCACGCTTTACATGATCGCCAAGCACGGCGGGAACTTCTTTCACAATGCCGCCCACCAGAGGTGTCACATGGACCTCGCGGTATTCGTTGGCCTTCACGATTCCCGGAACGCGAAGCGTGGCAGCCGTCACACCGCTCGTGACGCGCGCAGTACGAATCTTCGCTTTCTTGAGATCTTCTGGTTCGAGATCGATTTGCAGTTCGGTTGAAGCGGCGGAAACATCATCCGGGGACGAATTTGCCGGCGAAGCCATCCCGCCGATCGCCGCCATCGAATCGTGCGGAGCGAGTGCCGGCTTGGGGGAGCGCCGCGTGACAATCCAAAATCCAGCGATAAGGATGCCGAGCCCCAGCGCCGTGAGCGCAATCCACTTGAACCAGGGGTTTCTCTGAGAGCCGATATCGTGTGTATCTATGGTCTGCATACTTTCTCTCTTTCAGGGAAGGCTTGTGCCCAAGGCCCGTTCAAGCGCGACGCGCGAAGCGTAGGCATCGAACAAAACATCGGTATAGCCCGTCTCGATGTCGATGAAGCGACGCTGCTCGGCTATCACGTCCAGCAAGGGAATGCGTCCGTAGCCGTAGGTCTGCCGAACGACTTCGAGATTCCGCGCGGCCTGATCGCGAACTCCCTTTCGATAGACCGTCACTCTTTCCTGGGCGGCTTGGTACCGAACGAGATTTTGAGTAACTTCGTGCCGAAGCGCGAGGTCGGAGGCTGTGACTTGGTTGCGCGCTGCGGTGACGTCTGCATTTGCGGCGGCAATCGCACCCTGATTGCGATTGAAAAGGGGAAGCGTCCACCGCATTCCGAATACCGCGTAGTTGAAAGTCTGACGGATGGGTCGCAGGTTTCCGGCTGCGTCGAATGCGGACAACGCGAATCCGCTGTTCGGGCGCTCGTAACTGGCTAAAAATGTCGCGTCCGTTTTTGCTTCCGTTTCTTGCTGGCGCACGGCAGCGTTGGCCATGGCCTCGTTCGCCCGTTGCGCAGCCAGGTCCGGTCTGTGATCCGTCGCCAGTTGCAGCAACTGAATCTTGTCCAGAGAGAGCGCAGGCTGTTCTAAATTCCCCATGAGGCGCAGGCTTTCTTCGGGCTGCATTCCCACTGCTTCCTTAAGTGTGAGCATGGAAATTTCCGCTTTCGCCCGATAGTCGATCCGAAGGCTCTCGATGCGGTTCGTTTCGACGCGCACTTCCTCTGCATCCAGAGAAGGAATGGCTCCCTCGCGGACACGGTCTTCCATGAGTTTGAGGAACTCCTGGTTCGCTCGAAGGAGTTGTTCGACGAAGTCGACATTGCGCGCGGCCGCGAGAGTCTCGGCAAAACGCAGTCGGACTTCGCCGGCCAGCAATCGTTCCTTGTCGGTGATGGTCGCGCGGGTACGGTTGAGTTTTTGTTCAGCTACCTCCGCGCGGCGCGCGCGCCGGCCAAAGAGTTCGAGCGGAATCTCCGTACCGATGCTGAAACGATTGTCGTCTCCGTTCACTTCCTTGAGTCCGCCCACGGCAAGCGAAGGATTCGAGCGGAGTCGCGCTTGTGCGACTGAGCCTTTCGCGGAGTCGATCGCCTGTCGTTCCGCGGCGAGGGCCGGATTGTTCACGAGAGCACGTGCAACCAATTCCGATTCGGTCAGTCCAGTTTGTGGATCGAGGAAAGGATTGGCCGGAGGCGCACTCGTGCCTTGCGCTCGCAGAGTTGCGGAGCACGCCAGTAGCGCGAACAGCGCGATAAGCAATCGAGTGAATTGGATGTTCTTCCGCATCTGTGCTACCTCACATTACTGTTGCCTACGTTGTGGCCAAGGTCGCACGCGCGGAAACCTCGACCGATCCTGCAGGGCTCAACATGACGGAAACCATCGTGCACTTGAAGCCGCGCGACCAGTGGCGCCCCGGCATGACTCTCCCCAAGCTCAAGAGCGAAATGGACCGCTCGGTCTCGCTCCCCGGAGTCGCGAATATCTGGACACAGCCCATTATTAACCGCATCGACATGCTGACAACCGGCATTCGTT
>Ga0207078_1054_pt1 | contig 19379 bp, 16 predicted proteins | sample Alteio_BWMinHeat_60_FD_153579 | JGI IMG/M metagenome (GOLD analysis project Ga0207078, IMG submission 153579) | Enriched cells from forest soil in Barre Woods Harvard Forest LTER site, Petersham, Massachusetts, United States -... | ecosystem: Environmental > Terrestrial > Soil > Temperate forest >... | reverse complement strand
TCATCGCGATGCAGTCAAGCCTGAATTAATTGCCAGTATGCCTAATGAAGTATGGAGCTGGGACATCACCAAGCTGCGTACCACTCAAAAATGGGTGTATCTGTATTTGTATGTCATCATCGATATTTTCAGTCGCTATGTGGTGGGCTGGATGATTGCTGATCAAGAATGCAAAGAATTAGCAAGGCGATTAATTCAAGAATCTGCTTTAAAACAAGGCATTCAGCCCTATCAACTGACTATTCATTCAGATAACGGCCCCAGCATGACATCGCATACGGTGGCTCAATTACTAGACCATCTTGGCATTGCTAAAACGCATAACAGGCCATATGTTAGCGATGACAATCCCTTCTCTGAATCTCAATTTAAGACATTAAAATATTGCCCAGAATTTCCAGGGAAATTCGATGGATTAAAAGCAGGTGAAACATTTTCACGAAAATTTTTTAATTGGTACAACAAGGAGCACTATCACTCGGGCATCGCTTGGCTAACGCCAGAGTCAGTGCATTATGGTTATGCGAAACAGATTCTTGATAAGCGTTATCATGCGTTACTGAAAGCTTATTTAAAAAATCCAACAAGATTTAATAATAAACCACCCAAGAAAAAAGAATTACCAAAAGCTGTTTATATTAATCCACCGAAAATTATTGAAATTTCTACTTTACAAAAAGAGGCTGTTATGGCTTAATTTCAGCTCTGATCTCAACACAACATTTGTCTCATTTCCCCTGACACATTCCGGCTTGCAACGCAGCTTTGTTTTTTGCTTCATATCTCTCAACAAAGGCTTTCTTTTCTCCCTCATTTTGTTCGATATGCTTTAATAGTAAGGTTACAATATTTTCATGCTTATTTTGAACTGCCCACTCTAACGGACCATACCCATGACCAGGCTTTCCCGGGCCATTTGATACAACACTCAAGTTAGCTCCATTATTTAGTAGAAGGACGACTAGCTTTTCATGTCCAAACACTGCTGCCAAAAGTAGGTGAGTAGACCCGCCAAGTTACCTTAGGAGCTGTGTAAAAATAACTTATCTTTCTTGAAACAATGAGTTACCATTCGTGAATGGTAACTCATTGTTTCAAGAAAGATAAGTTATTTTTACACAGCTCCTTAGCGAGCCCCTCCTCAGAACCGGACTTGCGAGACTATCGCATCCGGCTCCCGATAATCGCGAGCTGCATTTGCAGTTTCAGCACACTTCAGAACATCGATTGGAAACTCCATTTCTCTGGATACCCTTCATACTTCAACATCTTGGTGTATTTCTCCCAGTTCATGCGACGTCTTCCGCCTCTATAATTAAACCATTTAAACATGATGCGTTTTGCTACCAACGTAAACGCTTTCACTCGCCTATTGTTATCAGAAATTGCGTGGTAATTAATCCATCCTTTCACCACCCTAATAACTTGCTTCATCACATCCTGTGCCTCTGCGTTGCGATGATTCCATAGGTAATCTCTTAGTCCTTTGAGTTTGGCAGTGAAGCGGTCTGCACGGCTTGTATATTTCAGTCTCCAGAATCCACTTCGTGCTTTGCCCCAGTAGCAAGTAAAACCTAGGAATTGATAAGTTGGTAATCGCTTTCCCTGCTGATCTGCTTTCGCAGCAGCACGGCTACCAGATTGGATCATCTGGCTCTTTTTCATGTTGAGTGTTAGGCCATACTTCATGAATCGCTTTGGCAGTACATTATAAAACTTTTCGGCATCGCTTTTACTTTCAAACGCAAAGATCAGGTGAGTCAGCGCCAGGAACTTCCCCCAGCGCTGCTCGCAGAACTGTACGTGAACGTCTCCGCTCATACAGCTCCCGTTATCCAATCGGTGATCCAAGACCTAGTCTCCAATGTACAAATAATTTTGGTTCCCGTGTTCTCACACGTCCTAACCAATGTTTTGCTCGAGTTTTATGGCCTTGGAATCTTTTATATTTCCTCATTACCCAGCGAATTAGAAAACGCTCCATATTTCTCAAGGCAGGATACATGGCTGATTTGTAATATCTTCCATAGTAATTTACCCATCCTTGAACTATTGCGTTAAACATTCTCGCAAGATCGTCAATTTTCTTGTCGCTTCGCAAATGTAATTTCCAACTTCTTATTTCTTCCTTAATTTTGCTCATCGCTCGCTTACTAATTGCAGGTGAGAAGTTAACAAACGTCTTCCCATATTTATTCTTTGATAAACGTGGTCGGAAAGTGTATCCAAGAAAATCAAAACTCTCGTGATCATGCGAACCTTTTCGATCCGCATCCTTGCAATACACTATCTTTGTCTTTTCTGGATGTAATTCGAGACCACACTCTTTGAATCTGGTTCTAATCGCATCCAATACTTTCTCTGCATGCCTTCGTGAACTGCAATGCGCTAAAATATCATCGGCGAAACGCTCAAATTTTACTTCAGGAAATTGTCTTCTCATCCAATCATCAAATGTATGATGCATGTAGATGTTTGCTAATAATGGACTGGCTACTCCACCTTGCGGAGTGCCGAAATCCCTTTTGATTAGTTCTCCATCTTCTTTTTGTAGCGGCGCTTTAAGCCATCTTTCAATATAAAGATGAATCCACTTCTCATCAGTATGGAATCTTATCGCTTTCATCATCAGCTCATGATTCAACGTATCGAAAAATGCTTTAATGTCCAGATCAATACACCAATCTTGACGCCAGCATCTTTCTCTTGCTACTCCAACTGCATCCAACGCTGATTTCCCTGGGCGATACCCATAGGAGTCAGGATGAAATTTAGGCTCGACAATCAGCTCCAAGTAGTCTTTAACAACAGCTTGTGCTACGCGATCCGACACCGTTGACACCGTTAAAGAGTACTACACATATATCCAATCGTTATTCGGGATATGCTACTATCACCCACCCATTTCATCCGTTACAAAGTAAACGGTTTAAAATTCTTTCCACTAAAAAACAGGGTAAGCACGATATTTTTAGCTTAAATGCAGAAGGAATAGGAATAATTGCGGTTTTGAGAGATTGGACGGACAGAGCTGACCCATCGCCATATGTTGATTTGTTAGAACAGCCTCCCATTTTATCAGTTGAACATCTATTAGCTTTATCAGAGTTGCTAAGCGATTTAGATAAATTCCCAAGCTCCTAGAAAAATTTTAGTGGGAAACAAGGAGTGAATATATCCATGGAGACTGCTGGCCCACCAGAGCTTTCATCATCTGATATCAGTGAGCTAACCATTTTAATGGCCAATATGATTGCTTCATTTTTGCAACACAACAAACCACATGAGATAAATAAACATGAACAACAAAATTCAACCCTATCACAAAGAAAAATTAGCGTATGTTTACCTAAGACAATCAACCATGGGACAAGTACGCTTAAACAGGGAGAGCACAGAGAGACAATATGCCCTAAAAGACAGGGCCGAATCACTAGGCTGGCGTCAATACCAAATCAAAGTCCTTGATAATGACTTAGGTCTATCTGGTGCTAATGCTAATCATCGAGAAGATTTCAAAACACTAGTTGCTGATGTTTCCATGGGTAAAGTGGGCGCTGTTTTTGCCTTAGAAGCTTCTCGTTTATCACGTTCATGTACAGACTGGCATCGTCTTTTAGAAATTTGCGCATTAACCAATACACTTATTCTTGATGAAGATGGCTGTTATAATCCCAAAGATTTTAATGATCAACTTTTGTTGGGTTTGAAAGGAACCATGTCCCAAGCTGAGCTCCATTTCATTCGTGCTCGATTGCTTGGTGGTAAGGTAAACAAAGCAAAAAAAGGTGAGTTACGTTTTTCATTACCGGTAGGTTATTGTTATGATGATGCTGGTCGTACTGTACTTGATTCTGATGAACAAGTAAGAGAAGTCGTTGCCTTATTATTTAAAATATTCAAAGAACAAGGCAGTGCTTATGCTGTGTCGCATTATTTTTTTAATAACAATATTAAATTTCCAAAACGGGCATTTGGTGGTGTTTGGAAAGGAAAGCTCATCTGGGGACAATTAAATTTGTCCAGAGTACTTGGTGTTCTCAAAAATCCTGCTTATGCTGGAACGTATGTTTATGGCCGCTATCATTATGATAAATCATTATCGCCTGAGGGCAATTTGCACGTTAAAATACTAAAGCGTCCTCAAGATGATTGGCAAGTTACCATACAAGAACATCATGAAGGATACATCACGTGGAATGATTATCTTGAAAATCAAAAACGTTTAGAACAAAACCAAACTAATGGAATCGAAACATTGTTACCAGGGCCCGTACGCGAAGGATTAGCGCTTCTACATGGCTTATTAGTCTGCTCTTATTGTGGGCATAAAATAACTGTCAGATATCAAGGCAATAGAGGTATTCAGCCTTACTATCAATGTAGTTGGAAAAGAAAACAAGCTGGCACCGGCACAAAAGATTGCTTGTCCATACGTTGTGAACCTATCGATCATGATGTTGCTCAACGCGTTTTATTAGTGATCGAGCCAAAGCAAATTCAAATTGCTGTCAATGCTTTAGAAGAATTAGAAAATAGACAACAAGGAATAAGTAAGCAATGGCAATTAAAACTTCAACGCGCGCAGTATGAAACGGACTTAGCACAACGAAGATACGAAGAGGTTGATCCATCGAATCGATTGGTTGCAGCTACATTGGAGAAACGCTGGAATGAATCTCTTACAACCTTAGATGAATTACAAAAACAATATGACGAATACACTACCAGCAACCACCTTAGCAACTTATCTGCCAGAAAAGATGAGCTGCTTAAGTTGGCTGAAGACTTTCCTAGGTTATGGCATGCTGAGTCAACCAGCGCTAAAGATCGCAAACGAATTATTCGTCTGCTTATAAAAGACATCACTGTCAAAATATCTGATGATCGAAGAAATGCTATCCTCTATATTAGATGGCAAGGCGGTGCTACCGAAGAAATGATTATTATGTTGCCGCCTAAATCCGCTGACAAATGGCGTTGCTCGCCAGAAATGATTGAGCAGGTACGTCTATTAGCACAGCACATGAAAGATAAAGAAATTGTTGAATATCTCAACAACAAGGGATTGCAAACCAACAAGGGCAACTCTTATACATTATTCAGTGTGAAATGGATCCGCCATAAATACAAAATTCCATCCTATAATTTGCGAAAACCTGGAGAATTATCTATTAATGAACTAGCACAAAAATTTGATGTCAGTCATCATGTGGTACGCTATTGGATTGAAACAGGTGCTATTGACGCTCGAAAAGCAAATGGCCATAAGTTTTGGATTTTACTTACACCTGAGAAGGAGGACGAACTCAGCAAAAAAGTTAGCCGCTCTACTAAAATATGTACAGCCAGAAAAATTAAATCCCAAAATAAAATTGAAGGAGATGCATTATGAAGTCACCGTCGAAATAGCAAGTGGCCTTGTACTGCCATCTTCTTTTGGAATTTCTACCAGTCGACTGGGCTTAGGTTTATAAGTGCCATTGCGAATTTTCCGGATTAAGTTCTCCAGATTTGTATTCAGGTTATTACCATAATCAGCTTTGCTGATTCCATCGATACCAATCGCTTTTCTCCCATCAAGCTTTTCGTATTGTTCTCGCAAACGTTTTATCTAATACATGTCCGAGATTATTGAACACGCTATTGATATCGCGTTTTGCGCGCGTGCCTATGCGCTCGAGTTTTGTTAACCCTGTGATTCCATCTATGCTGTGTATGGACATGGTTTCCCTCTTACGCTCGATATTATCTGCCAATCCTTCGCTCCACGGTCATTACTCGCTTCCTCGCTACTACGATTGACTCCGCCATCCTTATTCCCTTCTAGATATTCTCATGCGTCACAATTTGAAATATCTATACTCATTCCCTCGAGAGAAATAAGGACTTCTCAGGTTCCGTCATCTATCTTTATACACTCGCCGACGCCTGTGACCCCGGTGGTTGAAACACGTTGGACATTCACCAGTGTTGCCTCTGTGTTTCTGTTGCTTGCTATCCTCCAGAAGATATCAGCTTTCACTATTCGCCATTTTCGGGGCTAGCACGTTCACAATATTTATTTCGGCTCGTGTATTTCGCTGTCTACGCTTCGTTACTTTTGTTACCGCCAGTAACGCAAAACTCGCTATGTGATGAAGCTGGCTACTTCTTTCACAGCAGGTCTTGCACCTGCAAGATAATTGCAGCTTCGCCTGACGCACATGGAGTTTGACCATGGTTATCTACTTGTTCAATTAACGTTTTATCATGTTCTAACATTTTTTCTATAACCTTGAGATGCCCTGCGTTTGCAGCTTCATGAATAGGACAACGTCCTTGTCGATTCCGCCTATCAATTCTTGCTCCCGCCGCAATTAAGTTATCGATGACTGTGTCTTGGCCATGACGTGCTGCATAATGTAGTGCTGTATCATTTTGCATGTTGACTGCATTACAATCAACTTCCTTTAAAAGAAGAAAGTTGACACACTCTAAATTGCCTGCTTTTACAGCAAGCATCAATGGTGTCACACCAGTCGTCTCCCCAAAATGACCGTGCCATCGCAAAGAGTAATCAACCGCGGGCTCAGCATCTTCATTTGTAACCTGACCTAAGAAACGAGGGTCCTGGTTGATTAGAAATTCCATCAGATTATGTTGTCCGTATTTTGCAGCATAACACAAAGGTGCGTCCTGCATTGTGATAGTTCCTAGGATATCTCTTTTGATGAAGGGACCGGGGTCCTTCCTACTTTCGACTTCCCGCTTAAACTTCGGACAGATCTCTAGAGTAATTTGCTTATTTTTGAATAATGCCTTTATTTTATCCTGAGATTGATTACAATAAGATGCCCAATAAAGCATTGAGCGGTACATGAGATTTTCACGACATGATAATGCAACTTGATTCGGATATGTAGCTTTTTCAAGCTTATCATAAAGGCAATCATAATAATTTATACTACATGTATACCCCCACCATTCCTGTAATTCCTGTATTTGTAGTTTCTCCTTCTCAGCATATGGTACTGTAGGAGCTTTAGTCATAGAATAAAAGTTAGGATAGGTACTGTTATGATAAATAGGGTCAAGGTAATTTTTACCTAAAATAACAGAGTTAGGATATTTCATAATACGATCAACTTTTATATTATGTGCTTGATAATGCTTTTCAATAATATTATAAATCATATCGAGTATGTCTTGATTACCAATCATTCTAGCCCACTCAACAAGCTGTCTACCTGATTTATCCGCAAGCAGAAGAGAAGGATAGGAAATTTTTTTAAGTTTCACTTTAAATGTCTCGATATTTTTATTTGTTAGATCTCCTGGTTCTGCGCCTGTTATTTCTTTTGCTAGCGAGATCAATTCTTTCACCTCGGGAGGCAACCCATTATATTCAGCGTTATACATATTCATAAATAATTCATAAGAATTTACAAAACTATTTTTATTTTGCGGGTTTTTATTAAATTCTTGTATTAAGTCGTCATATTGCTTGGGGAAATGTTTTTAACATTTAGCCTCCCACATTTCGTAAGCATTCTTATGTTCTTCATACCAACTTTTATTTGTTATGAACACTGCTTTAATTTCTTCTGGACTTAAATATTTATAAATATTGAATAACACTTCAGGCGGTAATATCTTATTAAGCTGGTTATCATGGAACATGATGAAATTTCCTCGTTTTAATCTATTATTATAATTATAGATCAAAAATGATTTTTTGATCTTCATTAGAAGTGCGACAGTCTCTTAAAAGTTCTGTATATTCATGATTTGATGGTTGATTTTTGACAATAGAATAAATATCGTTATAATCTGATTCGCTAATGTTTTGAATGGCTCTTATTGGTTTGGTATCAGTGTTGTGATGAAAAACATATTTCAAAGGAACAATATGAAGAAGAAATTGTTATTTTTAATCGCTCCAATCTTTTTAACATTTACAACGACTGCTTTTTCTAACGTGTATTGTCCGCCGGATGAAGCTGTACATTGTACGAAAGGAATTTGTACCGTAGCTGCTCCTTATTTAAATGACTGGAGAGTATTTGTGACTGGTTATCCAAATGGTTCTCTTGGATTTGCCATGGTATCCATTTACAAGCCCCCAAGAACAGCGATTTGTCAGTATGGTAATGCTGTTGGGCATTGGCCAAATTTTTACACTCTCCGTAGCGTTAACAATTATTCTCCGAATTTAAAAGCTCCTGGAAATCAATGGATGTTTGAAGGAGGATTCCATTATTGTTCTGATAGAATGGCTTGTCCAATGCAATAAAATGACTGGTTGTTTCTACATCTAATACTCACAACAAATCATCCACAACTTCCATGCACATCTCAGGCAATTTGCGCTGCGGATCAGCACAATTTTTAATTTGAATAATAGCATTTCTAATCAACTCAGGAAGTTCATGTGACGGAGCACGATCACCAGGCCATGCCGCATCGCGTGTTGCTTTGTCCGGCCATCTGGAATAAGCAAGCCAGATACCCTCCTCTGTTTTATGCAAACATGAACCAAATGCACCGCGATGTTGAATAAAATAATTCGCGATGATTTTCCATAATCGTTGATATTCTTTTTCAGCTTCCGGCTTTATGTAAGATCGATAAATGACTGCAAACATTATTCATGCACCCCTTGACTTTCTTGGTACGGGCTCTTCGAGTATGTCTTTATACGGATTTATTTTTGTATGTCAACTACAAAAACAAAATATATGATTACTATTCTCGAATGGGTAGTCGCTTACGAAGCTCATCCATCTTTTTAGCAGTTTCAATCCCTTTTATAGGTAATCCTGCGGGAATCAATAATCCTATCTGCACAAGCACACTTGCTTGGTCCCAATAGATATGTTCATGTGTCACTTTGCCTTTGGAAAATCCAACAATAACAACCAAAGGAATTTCGACTTTTTTCCCTGTCGGTGCGATGTTGGGCAACATCCAACTTATTTCTGTTGTATGTGTAAATTTAAAAATTATTTCGTCAACTAATTGATGTTCATCAATTGTCCTCGATACAGGAACCATCTCTGTTTCGGGTGGGAAAAACTTTCCAGTAAGAATGAGAGCACTATAGAATTGTTTAACACCTTCTAACCCTACCCCGCCAATCACAGTAGGAATATTGTTTATATGCGGATTTGGGGACATCGTTGCTAAAGTTGTAGTTAAATCTTTTCGCAATTCCGCATCAACATGTTTTTGGAAAATTTCAAGAAGAGTTTGTTTTTCAGTTGATAAAGTCATATTTCTTTCCTTGTTTGTTTGATTTAGCTATCCATACTTTTATTCATACTTTCATTGTTTTTTTGATCATGTTTCGTTATCTTATATTTACTTTAATCAACTTGCAACGATATGCCAAAACCCATTCAAGAGTCGCAAATCATTCAGATTTTGAAAGTAAATTATGCAATTGACGCTCTGTCAACACAGCTGCTTCCTTTAGGTGCTGACATGAATGCATTTGTGTATAAAGTAAATGCAAAACCTAATCCTTATTTTTTAAAATTAAAATATAGTAACCATGAAGAAACTCATCTGGCTGTCATGCAACTTTTACATGATTCAGACATAAAGGAAATTATTTTTCCCATTGCTGCAATGGATGGCAAATTGATCAGACAAACAGATCATTGCAAAATGATAGTCTATCCATTTATTGATGGTCAAAATGGATTTGAGCAAAAATTAACAAAAAATCAGTGGATAGAATTTGGAAGAACGCTAAAAAAAATTCATACATTATTAGTTCCCTTTTCTATTCAAATACAACTAAGAAAAGAGACTTTGTCGCCAAAATGGCGCGACATTGTTAAATCGTTAGATGTTGAATTGAAGGTGAAATCAGAAAATAAAATTGCAACTGACTTCAAACATTTTTATAAATCAAATCTTACTGCCATTTATCGATTAGTCAATTCTGCAGATGAATTGTGTAAGAAAATTCATCTTGATGCAAATAAATATGTACTATGCCATTCAGATATACATGCTGGGAATATTTTAATAACAAGAGATGGATCATTTTATATTATTGATTGGGACGAGCCCATGATGGCGCCCAAAGAACGTGACCTTATGTTTATAGGCGGTGGGGTTGGTAATGTGTGGAATTTATCTGATGAGGCTGCTTATTTTTATGAGGGATATGGAATGACTGATATTGATAAAACCATTTTGTCGTATTATCGACATGAACGTATCATCGAAGATATCGCACTGTATGCGCAAGATATCCTTTCATTCAGTCACAATGAACAATCAAAACTAGATAGTTTCAACCATTTTAAATCAATGTTTGAGCCCAAAGGTGTTGTTGATATCGCGTTTTCAAACCCCTAAAATATCTCATTAAATCATTGATTTAAAATCATGTTTTGATGCCATAATATAACTCATGGCTCATAGTGTTAAAATAAATAAAATAATACAAAAAACGAGGAAGTGAGTTTATGAAGGTTAGGACCAAAACGATTAAATTTAATTTATTACACTGCTTTTTTATTCTTACGCTTGCAACAATACCTGCTACCGTATTTGCTCAATATGTCGAAGAACCCTATATCGTCATACCACCCGCTACCATTCAACCTGATTGCCGTACTTACACAGGATGTGGTGTTTTCGTTATGAACGGTTACTATAGATATCATTATCACAAAAGATATCACAAACACAAACGGCATCGATATTATCATCGATGCCCTGTGGCTTATACTTGTGATTAGGTTGTATAGTCGTACTAAGATTTTAAACTAGCGCTTATATAATCAGATATCACATGATGCATCAATGCTGTGGGATGCTTATTATCATAGAATACATATTCACTACATAAGGGAGCTTTCTTGTTTTCCGCACAACTTTCTGTGGTATTTTTTACATGGTATTTATCAGGTTGCAGCACAACGTCATTTAGCAAATCATACATAGAAATAATATGTGAAGTAGGAATGCCAGGATGGTGTTGATCTGCTGTTGTTAATACAGCAGACAAATTTGTATTAAATGCAACAGAAATCTGGGTGAGATTTAAATTATTCTTAATTGCAAAAGGTGTTTTTGATAAATCAGGTAAATTAAGCACATAAATTTGCTGCGGTAACACGCCCTCGTCTAATAATTTATTTTTAGCTTGAACAAGGTTAGTCATTGCAGTTTTTATGATTTGTTCTGGCGGCTGTCCTGTTGGTAATTTATAAAATAAATCATTGGCCCCTGCCCAAATAAAAAATAAGGTATTGGGATTGGGTTTATGATTGACATCATTTAAATAAAGGTCAATTTGTTTAAGCATTCCAGGCACACAAGCAGCGCTAACTTCTTGTTGTGCATCTTTCATCAATCCTGGTTTTTTGCAATCGGGATTAATATCTGGTATCGGAGTATTTTCCGGCCAATCCGAATTTAGATAATGATCACTTGTATCGGCGCCTGCATAAGCATAGCTCACTGTCTGCGATAAGGGAGAAAGGGCTGGTTTGCTTGAGAAGGAAGCTGGCTGTTTTAATATTGTTTCTGATAAGTAATTAACCCAAGTAGATTTATTTCCTTGCTGATCAAAACTAGTGATCGGTGTACCAGTGGCATATACCCAATAATTATTACCTATGTCGCTTAGACTATCGCCAAACACCACAAAATTACTAGGCGGTTGAGCAGCCAATGCACAAGTATTACTTAAATTAAAAATGATTGCTAATAATGTGAAGGTTTTTTTCATTCATTTCTCTCCTAAATTTAAACATTCAAAAAATATAAGGAAGAGTATAATATTTTCATTATGTTGTACAACTTTTTTGATAACCATCTTTAGCTAAATTAATTTGAAAAACATCTTGCTGAAAATATTCAGTTAGTCGTTTTTTATATACTTCAATATCGACATCAAAATTTTTTTTGAAATAAACTAACGCATTTTCATTGTAAATTATTTGTTTAACACGAAAGCTTGCGTCACCAAAAAACTCTTCTAGCTCTCTCATATATTCTCGTTTCATTTTCATTCCAGTAAAATCTCTCTCAATTTCAATGCCAGCAATCACATGTATAGGCAATATCACATCTGTACAGATTTCTTGAGCGAATAAGACAAAATGCTCCTTTTGAGAAAATTTATTGTTTTGCGCATATAAAAATCCGTGGCCAGAGACATCAAATCCCTTATCCACATAGACAACATATATCCATGATTTATCTTTAATGTTTAATTTCTCAAATAACTTAGTTTCGATTTGCAACATCAGTTTATCAACTGAATCATCATCAAAATTTTTGTAATTTTGTTTAATAAGTTGTATTAATATTTTTTTCTGTGATTCATTATAATTGCTACAGAATAAATATTCCTTGTTATCTTGAGTCACTTTATCTGCTATCGTTTTATTGTATTCAGCATCAATATCTATACTTTCCAACTTTGCTTCAGTCAGTTTTTCTTTTAAGCAAGCAATGATTTCACTTCGATTGAGTTTAGTTAGCTTAAATACAATGGGAAAAAAAGCAGCCGATCTCGGGTCTTTGCTCGTTGGTATGGTTTTAGCACGATTAATAGCTAGAGGGCGTCTTATGCGAACAGTGTCATCGTATTTTTCTGTATAGTAAAATTGCTCTACCCATTTTTTATAATCATCACTCATTTTTTCTTTTGTAAATCCAAGTTGAAATATCCCCGTTCCATCCCCGTTCATTGGCAACCTGTCATCGCCACGAAAGCAGATACGTTGAACTGAATGATTATAAAACTTATCTGTTACACGTATCTGCCTGGGAGCAATGATATCATGACATTTTTTTATAAATGTATTTACATTTTCTTCCGTTTTCTTCAAGTCATCGCACATCACGCTATTATTAAATGCCGTTTTAATTTGCGCCAACTCATTGGCAAATATTTTATACTCATCTTGTAGATGACTATTTCGTTCCATGGCTACAAGCAGGGATTCAGCTTGATTTAAACCTGTTTTAATCCTTGAATCCATAAATACCCCGTTCAAAAAATGAATATCACCATCCTGCAACTGCTTGGCCTTTGAATAACTCCAATGCTTTTTGCACCACTTCTTGTGATTGATAAGCTTCAACCAAGTGTTTAAGACGAGGATCATTCGCATTATCTGTACGCGCCACAATCAAGTTAACATAGGGTGATGATTTATCTTCAATGTAGATTGCATCTTTACTCGGATATAATCCTGCAGGAACAGCGTAGTTAGTATTAATCACACTCAGTGCTACGTCTGGTAAAACTCGCGGTAATTGGGCAGCATCTAATTCTTTGAACTGTAGATTTTTAGGATTACTGACAATATCGTGCGGTGTTGCCGTGACATCAATACCTGGTTTTAATGTAATTAATTTTGTCTTTTCTAAAAGAATCAAAGCACGTGCTTCATTACTCGCATCGTTTGGAATCGCTACTATTCCATTCAGAGGGACATCTGTTATTTTTTTAATTTTGCTAGAATAAATCCCCATTGGGTAAACGAATGTTTTACCAATGATTGTCAATTTATAACCTTTGTTTTTAATTTCTGTATCTAAATACGGTTTATGTTGAAATGCATTCGCATCCAGAGTGCCATCATTCAGTGCAGCATTAGGTAAAGCATAGTCGCTAAATTCAACCACTTTGATAGTCAAATTATATTTCTTTTTTGCGACTGACTTGACTACATTCATGAGTTCAGTTTCAGGTCCACTTATCGTTCCAACATTGATGGTATTACTATCTTTTTCTGATTTTTGACAACCTGTCACGGCAAATAAAGCCATTAGTGAGATGATACAAAATAAAATTAGATATTTAAGTTTCATGATATTTCTCCTGATGAGCAAATTAAATCTTAATGAACTTGTACGAGAAGTTGGACACATTGCAAACGAGGGACGTCGCGACCAGGACGCCGGGAAGCGCCGAGTACAAGGATGTACGCTCCCGAGTTGCAATGTGTCCAACTTCTCGTACAAGTCCATTCATTTTAATTATGGGTAAATTTACGTGAAAAATAATCGCCGGCCCATTGCACAAGCTGTACTATAATAATTAACACAATAATAGTTGCAATCATTATTTCCACATTAAAACGTTGATAACCATAACGAATAGCCAAGTCACCCAACCCCCCTCCTCCTATTGCACCCGCCATGGCTGAGTAACCTATCAAAGCAATTAATGTGATCGTGATCCCACGGATAATGCCAGGCAACGCTTCTGGTATCAAAATTTTTTTAATGATTTGTATGGGAGTGGCACCCATAGCGATGCCAGCTTCAATTAAGCCACCAGCCACTTCAGTTAAAGAAGTTTCTACTAAACGGCCAATAAAAGGGATAGCAGATATACTTAATGGCACAATGGCAGCTGTTGTGCCAATCGATGTGCCTGCAATAAATCGGGTAAAAGGAATGATGGCTACCAATAATATAATAAACGGAATAGAACGAACGATATTGGTCATGGTTGCTAATACAGTGTTGAAAAATGTATTGGCCAAAATATTTTTTTGTCGTGTTGTAAATAAGACGACGCCGAGTGGTAAACCAAAGATACTTGCTATGATGCCAGATGCAAACACCATATAAAGTGTTTGCCCGATGGCAAGTATAAACTCATTAATGAGTGCGGTTGACATAGCCTATTATCTCCACATTTACCCCGTGCTGTTGTAAATAAGCAATGCCATGTTGCAGATTGTCTGCATGACTCATGACTTCAGTGATCATAATTCCTAAGGCATCTTTTTTGAGAAATTCAATGTTTGCTTGCAGAATATTAAGACGAATATTAAATTGTTGCATTAACTGAGCAACAAAAGGTTCTGCTGCAGCTTTGCCATGAAAAATGATTCTCAACACGGCATTGTTTGAAGAAGTAGGTGTGGCTGTGACTTTCTCAAGTAATGCAAGAGGTAAATCTTGTTTTAAACTAGATTTGACAACTTGTTTCGCAATCATTGTTTGTGGGTTAGTGAAAAAATCGAACACATCCGCTTGTTCTATCATATTTCCATTATCCAATAATGCCACACGATCACAAATTTGTTTTATCACTTCAATTTCATGTGTGATGAGCAAAATCGTTAAGCCTAATTTTTTATTGATGTCTTTTAACAAATGCAAAATACTTTGCGTGGTATGCTGATCAAGCGCCGAGGTAGCCTCATCACATAATAAAATAGTGGGATGGGTTGCCATTGCTCGAGCAATAGCAACACGTTGTTTTTGTCCACCGCTAATTTCAGCAGGATAATTAGATTTTTTTTCCACTAATCCTGTTAACTCTAATAACGGCATGACTGTTTTTTGAATTTGTTTTTTACTCTGACCTATCAACTCTAATGGTAATGCCACATTTTGATAAACAGTGCGTTGTGATAATAAATTGAAATGTTGAAAAATCATGCCAATTTTTAATCTCATTTGGCGCAATGCCTGTCTTGATAGCTCAGCCAAATTTTTGCCGTCTATTTTTACTATGCCACTGCTTGGTTGTTCGATAAAATTAATGAGACGGATAAGACTGCTTTTACCTGCGCCGCTTTTACCAATCACACCAAAAATTTCGCCCGCCTGGACTGTCAAATCTATATGGTGAAGCGCGTGTAAATCACCTGCCTTGGAGGGATAGATTTTTGAGACATTAATTAATTCGATCATCATCATTACTCTTAAAACAAAAAAACCACCGCTAGCTAATGCATGGGTGGCTTTTGGCTCCATCGCTTTAGCTGTATTTATCATGCGCCCGCAAGCTGAGGCTCAAATCGGCGCAATGAGTGATTATACAAAATTTTATAGCTTGGTGACAATTAATAAATATTGTACTAAATATCAATAACATGCATATAAAATGTAACGTGTTTTATGGGGAAATTGTTAATATAACTTTAATATTTTTAATCTATACTTCTCGATATAAATTATTTCACAATACAAACGAGGCGTAGTTTTTATGGATTCAAGAACATTAACAGATGTAGCACGTGAATTTTATGCAAATAAATTAGCGGACAAGGCTTATCAGAGAGTACTCAAATTATTACACTCTACAGAAAACCCAGAGATCAAAGCAGTTTGTACAATGTTAGTGGAATATTTAACTAATGCTATATCAACCGCTGCACAAGACCGCGCTTTAGAGACAATTTTGTATTTATATGAACAAATTACTCAGCTAGAACAAAACGTGACTTCCAGTAGTGCGAAACATGACCTTGATGAGATAAAACGCGTTTTGACAGAAGATCTAGACATTGTTGATTCAATGTTGAATGAGGCGCAGCAAGAAGTAGCAAATAAAAATCGAAATGGTCATAGAAGAATTCTTGATATCCAATTAAAAGAAGATACAAATGGTAATAAAACACTTGAAGTGCATTTGAAAATAGCATTTCAAAGTGTTTTTTATGAGGGCGGTGGTGCTAAAGGAATCGTGTATACAGCTGCACTCGCTGCATTGTCTGAAGCGGGTTTGTTAGATTTTGTTGAAATTTTTGGCGGTAGTTCTGCTGGCGCAATTACTGCCTTTGTGAGTGCGCTTGGTTTTCGAGGAAAGCAATTAGAGGAAATTGTTGATGGTGTGGATATTAATACCTTATTAGATCGACAGATATTGGCTGAGGGCGGAACATTTGGTGCGCTAAAGAGTAGTCTTCTTACTGGTGCACAAAGACGGTTGGAGACAGAAGGACAATTTTTTATTAATACAGGGAACAATCTCTTAATGACAGCACGAAACATTATCAGAGAACGTTTTTTTGAATGCTATGCTAAAGCTAGCGTCGAAGTTAAAGCTAAAATGGAAAAATACGGTATTAAAGCCCATATGGATAGAAATCGTATTACCTATTTAGATTTAAAATACATGCAATATTTATTTCCCGATGAACATTTTCGAGATTTGATGATAACTGGCACAGCCATGCAGGGCCATACAAAATTCATTGACCAGCAAGTTTATTTTACTTCAGAATATACTCCTCATGCGGAACCTGCATTTGGTGCACGCGTATCATCCTCTCTGCCAGGCGTATTTGAAAAATTAAACCACGTGGGTTGTTCTATCATTGATGGGGGCATAACGGCAAATTTACCCACCCAGTATTTAATTGAACGTCCTGAAAAACATCCTGGAGATATGTTATTTTTACAATTTACCCGTCCGGAAAAGAAATTAGAAAACAAACCAGATATGAAAAAAACATTGGTCAGTCTATTTACTCAAGTAGTAGATGATATTCAATGGAATGAATTTTCAAAAAACGCGCATAAATACAAACAAGAAGCCAGTGAGCAAGGAGCCGTCTTTTTCTCTGTTTCTCAAGGGAAAATTGATACGCTGCATTTCGACGCAAAGAAAAAATTTGGAAATGATTATGTTGAAAAAATGCGGGAAGAAACAAAAACGAACCTCTTAAATGCATTGCAACCAAAGACTGCGCAACAAAATCCAGTTGTCAGTACTGTTCTTTATGATATTACTCAATTGCAAGCGTACAAAGAATTATTGGAAAATGAGTCGATTAACACAGAATTTTATATAGAAGGGGTAAAAATAGAGCATACATTTCATATAGTAAGATTACAAATGCAAATATTAGCTGAATTAAAAGATCGGTTAAATGAACTGAAAGGTGTGCCCGTGCCATCTGGTATGGAAAAAGCTGAGAAGTTATATAATGAAATTGGAGTGCGTAATCAGGTTCTATTTTCTTCGCTATTGCACTATCAAAATAATAAATCAAAAGGGTTTAATGAAAATGAGGGCCATCAAAAAAATCATTTGCAGGAAGAGTGTGACCTCGTTTTGATGTCACCGCAAATTGAAAACAACCCTGAATTAGCGGAAAAGAATAAGCTTTATTTAAAATCCGATGGTAGTTACATCTCTCGTTATAATGGGAAAATTTACTCAGGTTCTTTGCTTGAAGGAAAGTTCGGTAACCAACAATTTGATCTGTCTGGATTCCCGGAAAACATATCAAATACAGATTTTATAAGTTCAGTTTTAAATATCACATCAAAAAGAGGTCACACCCTGAAGGAACCGAACCCCTTTAAATTTTTATATAATACCATCGAACTGATGAGTAAAGATCAAAGTGTCCATCAAAATACAAAAACGTGGCTCATCCTGTTACTTAAGTATGCTTCACCGCTGGATATTGTATTAAGGACGGGCATAGTGGGTGCACATTTGACGATGCTGCTTAATCAAAATAAAATGGCAGTATACAAGAATAGAATACAACTATTAGATACATTATCTCAAGAAATCGTGAAACAATTTCACTTTGACAATTTGCCGCAATTACGCGATGAAATGGATCAGTTTGAAAGAGCAAACAACAATAAAAATCACCAACACATCTGTGCAATGATGACAGCAAACAATAGCGTTGCAGCCATGAAAATCATTCAATCACCTTATGTTATTAACGATATATTAAATATAGAACGTATTCATGATATTAAGGCAATTGGGTATGGTGAATCGATCACAGAACAAGATGAACGTTCGAAATACGCTAACAATTTTCTTAATGAAATTAAAACGGGTGACCCTCGTTGGATAATAGATTTATTCATTTGCGTTCAACTCTACCGACAGTTCCAATCTAATCCCAAATTACAAACACAATTTGAATCGTTTAAAGATCCAAAAAATCCTTTACATAAAAATCCATATGCTGCCTATATTGAACACGTTTATCGATACGGCCTCGGCATGAATTTGAAAGATGAAAAAAACAGACCTAGCTGCGTCGTCAATCTCTTCACCAACAGCAAGTTAAATAATCCTAATCCAAGCATAGCAAATTATTCTGGAAATATTGCAATCATCTTATGCGATTTAGCTGATGAAGTTAAATATTACTTTAAAGGACTGGGCCATGATATTCCAAATCCTCATATCAAAAATATTTGCGATAACACTTTCGTTGCGCGGTATGAAACTGCCCCTCCAAAAAAATTTGACGTAGAAGCAGCTATGAAAATCATTAAATCACCTTATGTTATTAAAGATATATTAAATCTGGAACATATTCATTATATTAAGGCAATTGGGCATGGTGAGTCGGTCTTAAAACAAGATGAACGCTCGAAATACGCCAATGGTTTTCTTAATGAAATTAAAACGGGTGAGCCTCGTTGGATAAAGGATTTATTCATTTGTGTTAAACTCTACCGAGAGTTCCAATCTGATCCGAATTTACAAAAAAAATTTAAATCGATAGATCCAGAAAATCCTTTACATAAAAATCCACATGCTGCCTATATTGAATACGTTTATCGAGAAGGCCACGGCATGAATTTGGATAAGGACAAAATGAAAGATGAAACTAGTTGGGTCGTCAAGCTCT
>Ga0207078_1052_pt1 | contig 20112 bp, 16 predicted proteins | sample Alteio_BWMinHeat_60_FD_153579 | JGI IMG/M metagenome (GOLD analysis project Ga0207078, IMG submission 153579) | Enriched cells from forest soil in Barre Woods Harvard Forest LTER site, Petersham, Massachusetts, United States -... | ecosystem: Environmental > Terrestrial > Soil > Temperate forest >... | reverse complement strand
GGTACCTGCTTGAGGACTTGCTCGACCTGCTTCAGTTCGTCTTTGGAAACGAGGGCCCTGCGGAGCTGCTGCAAGTGCAGGGGCGGGCAAAAATCAGCGGCGATGGGGCGGATTTCATAACTGGCCAGAAGGTGAAAGAGAATCTCGGACTGTTCGAGACGGTCGTGAAGCCGCGCGAGCAAGCGCGCGCGAGCGGGGGCCTCGTCCTCCGGGGCGGAGCTGGCATCGAAGAGGCGCTTGGCGCTTTCCGGGTCGTTGAGGTATCCCCCGAGCTTCCCGGCATGGTCTTTTACGAAGAAATCGAGCTTCTGCCGGGCCGCGTCAATCTGCGGCTCCAGCTCTTCGAGCTTGCATTCCTGATGCTTGAGCCGGAGTTCGAGGTCATGCAACGAGGCCTTGATGCCGGCCTGATCGCCGGAGCTCAGTAGCTTGGTGAAGAAACCTTCGCCGCGTTCCAGACGTTTGCGAGTGTCTTCACGCTGTTCCTCCAGGTTGGCGATATCACTCCGAATGGCTTGCACGGATTCCAGGAGCTCGGTATGGGCCTGGATGGCTTCGGTGTGCGCCGGATCGTGGCCAGGAGAAAAGCCAGCCTCGCGGAGGAATTCCTGGAAGAGCGTGTCCATAGCCTCAAAGCGGTCCGGGTCACGGGCATAGTTGCCCAGCAACACATAGTGTTCGAGAAGGAAAATCAGGCGGTTCTTGCAAAGCTCGTAAAAGGGAGCGAAATCCTCGCCAAACAGAGCGCGGCGGGCTTTGGCGATGACGTTGTCCTCGACGTCGATGACCATTTGGGCTACCTGCTGTCCCAGGCGGCGGAGGACGGCTCTGCGGCCGGACTGCAGCTCCGACAAGCGCGCCTTGATGACGTGGGCCTGCTGGCTGCGCTCAAAATGCTCGCCGCGCTTGCGAATCCACTCCTTGCCTTCGAGGATCAGGTTGGCAAACTGATTGCCGAGCTCGAAGGTCAGAAATTTCAGCAGGCTCAGGCGAAAGAGCAAGTCGATCTCGATGTTCTTGTGATACTTGGCCTGCGTTAGAGCGCTTTGCAACAGTTCGGATACCAGCTTACGGAAGCCGGTGTTGTCCGGTCCTCGCGTGGGGCGTAGTTCGATGCCCGGGAGATAGGCGCTGCTGGTATGCTGGCGAATCAAGTCGAACAGATATTCGCGAGCCGACTGGACGAACCTGGGGCTCAAGAATACATCGTGGTGGATATTATCCACGCCGATCGCCAGCGATCCCATGGGGATGGTGACGTTGTAGCTCTTGAGTTCGGAGCCGGTCTCTTCGGCGGCGGCGGGCGCTAGTAGTTCGTTGGACATTTACTTAGCCAAGAATGGCTAATTTCACGTTAGCAGCCGCAGGGGGGCCGGGCAAGAAATCCGGACAGGCGCGTAGCCAGAGAGTTAGGGAGGCGTCAGAGCGGCGGCGACCGAAGGCTTAGAGCACAGTGATTCGGCGGGAGTCACCCCCGAGATGCTCGAGACGGACACGGATCTGCGGCCAAGGAGATTGCGGGGGGAAGCGTTCGGACCACTCCAGAACGGCGATGGAGGGGGTGGAGAAGATATCTTCCATGCCGAGAGTCTCAAAATCGTGGAAATTCTCGATGCGGTATAGATCGGCGTGGTAGACCTTGGGGGGCTTTCCGTAGACGTGAACAAGGGTGAAGGTGGGGCTGGTGACGTCGTCTTCCTTGGCGGCGCCGAGGCCGGAGACGATTCCCTTGGTTAACGTGGTCTTGCCCGTCCCCAGGTCACCGGTGAGAAGAATCAGCACCGGAGGCTTGAGGCGCTTGGAGAATTCTCTGCCCCAATGGGTGGTTTCCTCGGAGCTGTGGGTGATGATTTCCTCAGGCACGGAAGCGAATCTCCCTTAGCAACCACTCCCTAGCCCGGGGAACAGCGTGTGCAACCTCGCTTGCTAACATGCCGGAAACTTCCCCTTCTTCAGCGGCGAGCAAGTCTGCGGCGACGCCGTGCAGATAGACTCCCAAAGCCAGAACGCGCACCCAATCAGTGGTGCCGAATTGTGCCGTCAGCGCCCCGAGAATTCCCGTTAGCACGTCGCCCGAACCGCCTTTGGCGAGACCGGGATTCCCGGAGGTATTCACGAAGAGCTTTCCGTCTGGCGCGACGACGAGCGTGCGGAAGCCTTTGAGAATTACGTGGGCGTTCCACTTTTTTGCTGAGTCCAAAGCGGCGGCTACGCGATTCTCCTGTACCCTGGCGGTGCTCGTGCCGAGCAGGCGCGCCATTTCACCGGGATGCGGCGTGATGGCAAGAAATGGAGTTTTGCGCTGGCGCAGTAATTCAGGGCGGCCTGCGAATGCATTGAGTCCATCCGCATCGAGAATCAGGGGCAATTCAGTATCAGCGGTTAAGCGGGCGATGAACTCTTGGGTCTCCGGGTGAGTACTGAGACCGGGGCCAACCGCCAAAACAGTTTTGCCCGAAGCAATCCGGGCGAAGCTGCCACTCTCCAAATTGTTCCTCGAGATTGCGCCGTCTGCAGTGCTTTCCAGAACCTCGGTCATATATTCAGCGTGGGCAGCCGCCACAGGGGTTTGAACCGGAGATGGAGCGGCGATGGTCACGAGCCCGGCGCCGGAACGCAGCGCGCCGAGACCACTGAGCGCGGCAGCGCCCGATTTTCCGGCCGAGCCCGCCACCAATAATACGTGTCCAAACTTTCCTTTGTGCCCATCCGCCCCGCGAACGAGCGGCAGGGATACAAATTCGTCCGGGCTGAGCCAGCGCAGCGCGCCTTTTCCTAGTTCTTCAATCAAATCTACAGGGGAGCCAATTGGGACTACTTCTAGAGATCCGCAAGCTTCCGCGCTGCGCGAAAGCAATTGGCCAACCTTCGGCGCGGTGAAGGTGACGGTGTGGTGGGCGAACAGCACGGGGCCGACAGGCGCATCCCCGTCAGATGGCAGACCCGAAGGTGTGTCTACGGAAAGAATCAGCGCGGGACGCGCCAAGGTAGCATTACGCGACAGCCGGTTGATGTCTGAGATCGCGCGCTCTATCACGCCGGTCGCTGCTCCACGCAGCCCCGTTCCCAGCATGGCGTCGACAAGCACTGTCGCGGACCCTACCTCGGGTGCTACTCGTTCCCAGTCCTTTTCGCTGACGATGGGTTCGATTTTGTTCCCCGCGTCGCGCCAGCGAGCGAGATTCACCGCCGCGTCCCCAAGCACGTCTTCCGGTTTGCCAAACAGGAGAACGCTTGTCGTCAGGCCGACCTCTTTCAAGTATCGCGCGGCGACAAATCCGTCCCCTCCATTGTTGCCTTTGCCGCACAAGACGGAAACGCGGACATTGTCGCGCCCGGCCACGATTCGCCAGATGACATCCGCTACTTTGCGGCCGGCGGCTTCCATCAATTGCAGGCTGGGAATAGCGTAGCGTTCGGTGGTGAGGCGGTCGACTTCGCGCATTTCGGCGGCGGTGAGGGCTTTCATGGGAGGCTCACGGCGAACTCACAGCATCCAGCCGCCGCTGACATTGACGACCTGTCCGGTAACGTACTCGGCCTCTTCGGAGGCGAAAAAAGCCACTGCCGCGGCCACGTCTTCCACCGTCGGCGGGCGCCCGATGGGGAAGCGTGCGTCGCGAATTTTGCGGGCCTCTTCAAGCGTCAGTTCATTTTCATCGATGCTGGAAGGGTTTACCACGTTCACGGTGATGCCATTCTTGGCTTCCTCGAGCGCCAAGGACCGGGACAACGCTACCACCGCGGCCTTGGCCGCGGCGTAAGCAGAAATTTTCGCCTGGCCGAAAGCGCGCTCCGCGCCGACAGCGCCCAAGTTGATAATCCGGCCCCAACGCGCTTTTCGCATATGTGGCAAAGCGGAACGGCACATATACAAAACGGTGAGCAGGTTCGAGCTAAAGATGCTTTGCCAATCCTGCAGCGACGATTCCGCCAGCGTCCCCCAGCGAAAATCCCCCACGTTGTTAACAATAATGTCGAGCCGTCCGAAGCGGTCGACAACCGTCTTGACCAACTGGTCGCAGCGTCCCGCATCGATGATGTCCGTTTCCACCGCGACGCAATCTACCCCAATTGCCTGCAATTGCCGCAGGGTCTGCTGCGCCGCGACTTTGTTAGAGCGATAAGCAATGGCCATCCGCGCGCCATCCTGCGCCAACCTCAGCGCCAGTCCACGGCCGATACCTCTGCTCCCGCCTGTAACCAGCGCCACCCGATTGCGAAGCGACATTACTTCTCCCCCGGCAAAATCTCATGAAAGATTTTCAGTATAGCCTAGCCGCTGTAGAGGTACTACCGAAGCCGCGCTACGATCACGGTCATGTCGTCGGCTTGCTCGGGTGTCCCGGCCCATTCCTCAGCCGCTGCCATCAGTGACTCCGCGACCATGAGTGGCGCGGCTCCGTGCAAGCGGACCGCGGTTTCCTGCAGGCGGCGAATTCCAAATTCTTCTCCGTAAACGTTCTCCGGCTCAATCAAGCCGTCGCTGTATCCGATCAGCGACGAGTCGGGGCCTACCGTGAGGGATCCTTCTTCATAGACGTAATCTTCCATCACTCCGAGGACCATGCCACCTTTATCCAATTGCAGGGAACTGTCTTTGCAGATCAGAAATGCAGGCAGGTGGCCGGCGTTCGTATAGCGCAAAGTTCGCGTGGCGCTATCGTAGACGGCGATGAAAAAAGTAGCGAAGCGGTCGTCGCCGGTGTTGCGCACCAGATGCTTGTTCAACCGTGCAACCAGCTCCGCCACGCTCAATCGTTCGCTTCCATCCGTGAGCATCTGGCTGCGCAGGGCCGCCTGCAGACTAGCCATCAATAGCGCCGCTGAGATTCCCTTCCCCGAAATGTCCGCGATGGCAATGGCAATATGCGTTGGGCTGAGCTGAATGAAGTCATAGTAGTCGCCGCTGACGGAACGCGCAGCCTTGCAGATGGCCTCAATCTCAACACCCGGGACCGATGGCAAAGTGCTGGGAAAGAGCTGGTTTTGAACCTCCCGCGCGATGGATATTTCATTTTCAAGACGACGGCGCTTGTTTTCCTCTTCGATGAGCTGACTGATCGAACCGGTCATCCGATTGAACGATTCAGCCAACTCGCCCAGTTGGTCGCGGCGCTCGATTTGCACGCGGTGGGAAAAGTCCATGGCTTGCACATATTGCGTGCCGCGGTAGAGATCGGCAACGGCCCTAGTAATCCTGCGCGTGAGTACGATTCCAGTGGCGAACGCGGCGGCTTCGACAAGCAGGAAGGCAATTCCCAGAAGGAAAAAAAAGATAATATAAGAGTCCCGCAGTTCGCCGAGCGACGTGAAAATCCGCCCATTCAACCTGGATGGGCGAGCAGTGGAAGCGGCGAACACTGGGCGCACGGGCTCAACCTTGCCATCGGGCCCGACATACACCGAATCAAGCCTGGAGACTACGTCCACAGGACTATCAATCCAAAACATCGCCTTCTGAAGGGTCCGATTCCGCGCCACGATCGGCCGTGCCACCACGTATTGCGTGTCCCCGGACGTATATTTGAGCCCGGACTTCGCGGCACCTGTGTCGCGCTCCATGAGATTCAATTGGATGGCCCCCAGATCGGGAGCGACTGTGCTCAAAAAATCGGGCGTTACGGGTACGCGGAGCGTGACGACCCGCTCGCCCTTGCGATCTGCCATGATCCTCATGCCGACGATTGCGAGTGCATCACCCTCCTGCAACAACCCCGCGAAGCCCCTCTTCCCCGCCGGAATCACCCTTCGGGAAAGCGTCTGGTCATTCGAAAACCGGATGCTTAAGCCGGGGAGTTCGCGATCGTGAACCGCATGGGACTGCGCCGCGAGTATGCGCTCGGAGTCTTGGTCCGTGACGCTTGGTGGAAGCGTTTGATGCGCGATGGCGATGTGCTCGGAGATATCCGCGAGCATGCTAATGCGCTGGTGGATATCCTCGTAGAGCAAGTAGGCGCCCAACTGGGAATAGAGAATTCGAGCGGCAAGAACAACCAGCGTCACGATTGATAGAATCGGGACCGCGGCAATAAACAAGTAGGCGACAATCAGCCGGTTGCGCAGGCTCCATAGAAGCCGGCTTCTCCACCAACCAATCAGCCGGAACAGCAAATAAACGCCCGCAAGCACCGCCAAATACTTCAAAAAGCTGAATACGCCGCCTTTGAAGTCAAAAACCGCGGCCAGCAAACCCGCAGCTACAACCGCGGTGGAAGCGACATCGGGCCACGCGAGGCGGCTCCAAATTCCTTTGAGGTTAGCGCGGAAGGGTGTCATCGTGCCGTCAACGGAAACACTACTTTACCTGAATCCGCGCATCGAAAGCAGGGGAAGCATTTGACGAGAAAAATGGGCCGGACCACCGGCCCGCAGGAACTAGTTTATGCCGTTGCGAACTTTGCTGTGTTTTACGCCGTAGGTGAAGTAAATGACCAGCCCAATGATGAGCCAAATAATCAGACGCACCCACGTAACTCTATTCAGACTAGCCATGAGCCCCAGCGAAACAATAATTCCCATGATAGGCACGAAGGGCACCCAGGGTGTCCGGAAGGGCCGCTGCAGGTCCGGCCGGCGAACGCGCAGAATCATCACCGCCGCGCAAACAATGACAAAGGCCAGGAGCGTACCGATGCTCACCATCTGCCCCAGGCTGCCAATGGGGACAAGCGAGCCGAAGATGGCGGCGCCCAATCCGGTAATCGCCGTGGACTTCCATGGAGTGCGAAAACGCGGGTGGATATGGCCTGCCCATTTCCAGAGCAAGCCGTCGTTGGCCATCGAATAAAACACTCGAGATTGCCCCAGCAACATCACCAGCATCACCGTGCTCAAGCCTGCCAGCGCTCCCGCGTTCACCACGTAACTGCCCCATTTGACGCCCGTTTCGCGAATGGCCAGCGATACCGGCGCCCCGATGTTGAGGCGCGAGTAGTGAACCGTAGCAGTCAGCAGCCCGGACACCGCGATATAGAGGAAGGTGCAGATCACCAGCGAACCAAGGATGCCAATGGGCATGTCTTTTTGCGGGTTGCGCGCCTCCTGAGCTGCCGTTGAAACTGCGTCGAAACCGATGTACGCAAAGAAAACAACTGCGGCACCTCGCAAAACGCCAGACCAGCCGTAGGCCCCGAAGGTACCTGTGTTGGGAGGCAGAAACACCTTCCAGTTCGCGTGCGCGATGTCAGGGTGCTTCAGGACGAAGGGAAGCGCCACGGCGATGAAGGTCAGCACCGCGAAAAGTTTCACGAAAACGATCCCCGTGTTGAAATTTGCCGATTCCTTAATTCCTATGATCAAAATGGTGGTAACTCCAAGGATGGCCAGGAACGCAATCAAGTTGAAACTGGCCGTGGCGTGCGGCAACGCCGCCAACTGCTCGGCAGGCAAATTAAACGTGGCCGCCGGCCCCCACCGGCCATCGACCATGACCCAAAGGGCTCCCGGCACGTCGCAGATCTGCGGTGGCAATCTGATGCCGTAGTCCTGCAGGAACGCTACCAGCGTGCTGCTCCAGCCGCTGGCTACGGTTGCAGCGCCAAACGCGTATTCCAGGATCAAATCCCAACCGATGATCCAGGCAATCAGCTCGCCAAGTGTGGCATAGCCATAGGTATAGGCAGAGCCCGCGATAGGAATCATGGAAGCGAATTCGGCATAGCAGAGGCCGGCGAACACGCAGCCAGCCCCTGCGAGCACATAGGAGAGCATGATCGCCGGGCCGGCATAGAGCGCCGCCGCCGATCCAGTGAGGACGAAGATGCCCGCGCCGATGACGGCACCTATTCCAAGAGTGATCAGGTTCACCGGTCCCAGCGCGCGCTTCAGACTGTGCTTTCCGGTGTCGCCCGCTTCCTTCATGAGCGTGTCGAGCGACTTCGTCGCGAACAAGGGGTTGCCCATGCAACTCCTCCTTTGGGGGATCGGTCCGATCCCAATTCCTGCTGCCAATTTGGCCTTATGCATTGTAGGGGCGCAGCATGCTGCGCCCCTACGACTAAATTCGATTATTGTGTGGAACCAGTTCTGACACTCCGCCTCGACCACCGGGACCAGACTAGATACACCGGAACCCCAATCAGCACGATCTCCAGGCCCTTTCCCGCCGTTTGCGTCTGGTAAAGCAGAAGCACAATCATAATCGTTGCTGCCGCCACCACGTAAAGCCCGGGAACAATCGGGTAACCAAAGGCGCGATACGGCCGCTCGGCCTCCGGGCGTTTCGCACGCAGCAAGAAAATCCCTATGATCGCCAGCACGTAGAAGAGCAACGCGGCAAACACGACGTAATTGAGCAGGTCGCTGTAAAGATTCCCATAGGTCACTGCACCGGCCGCATCCACCCGTCGTGTGCGCAGCAGGATCAGAATGGTGATCCAAATCCCCTGATACAGCAACGCTGATCCGGGAACCCCTCTTTTGTTGAGCGTGCCAGTAGATTTGAAAAATAGCCCATCTTTTGCCATGGCGTAGGCCACGCGCGCCCCGGCAAGAATCAATCCATTGTTACAACCAAAGGTCGAAACGATAATCGCACTGGCCATGATCATCGCCCCCGTCGGTCCGAAGATGGCATTCAAAGCCGCGCTGGCCACGCGATCGTCCGGAGCGGTCTGGATCTGAACGAGCGGCAGCGTGCAGAGGTATGCCAGATTCGCCAGACAGTACAGCGTGATCACAATGATGGTGCCGAAAGCCATGGAAAGCGCCACGTCGCGCTTCGGGTTCTTCACTTCCGCGGCGGTGAAGCCGATGTTGTTCCAGGCATCAGCCGAAAAAAGCGAGCCGACTTGCGCAACGCCGTACGCCACAAACAGCCCAAACGCCCCGCTCGCGGCGGTAATCGTCGGTACGAAGTTCTTCAGGAAATTCGCGCCCGGTTCGATTACTTGCGCGTTGCGAATCGTCCAGAAATAGCTGAAATTCTCGGTAATGGCTCCGGCGTTTTTTCCTACAAAAATCCCCAGGAAAATTAACCCCAAAAGGGACAGCGTCTTTGCGCTGGTGAACACATTTTGGATCAGCTTCCCAAGCCGCACGCCCAGCGTATTAATGAACGTCAGGAACACGACCATCAGCACACCCACCAGCTGCTGAATCGAAAGACTGATCGCGTACTTCGAGCCGAGGGCGATGGGGTGAACGATCCACACGTTCGGAGAAATCGACGGCAGCAAAACGCCAAGATAGCGGGCGAAACCTACCGCCACCGCCGCAATCGTTCCCGACTGAATCACCAGGAACAGCGTCCAGCCGTACAGAAATCCCCACAGCGGAGAATAAGCTTCGCGCAAATAAACATATTGGCCGCCCGCGTGCGGAAACAGGGCGGCGAGTTCTCCAAAAGAAAGCGCGGCGGAAATCGTCAGCAATCCAGTGAGAACCCAAGTAAGCAGCAAGCCGCCGGCAGAGCCCGTTTGTCGCGAAATATCCGCCGCCACAATGAAGATGCCCGATCCAATCATCGAGCCGACGACAATCATCGTGCCATCGAATAGTCCAATAGCCCGCACAAAACCCGTCTCGTTCTTCGCGTTTGTTTGTGGGATGTCGTGCGTGGTATCGGCCATTCGGAAGCGCCTCAGACCGCAGCCGCAGGCTTCGCGGCTTCCAAAAGTTCGATATACTGCCGCGCCCGCTGCCCCGGGTCAGGCGCGAGGAGAATATCACTGACGACCGCGACGGAATCTGCACCCGCTCGAATGACTTCCGCCGCGCGCTCCAACGTAATGCCACCAATAGCCACAACCGGTTTATCCGTCAGCCCCCGCACACGGCGAATCATTTCGATTCCAACCACAGGATCCGGGTTGGCCTTCGTGGAAGTGGAAAACACCGGCCCAACGGCAACATAGTCAGCCGAAGTAGCGGCGGCGGCACCTTTGAACTGCTCTATGTTGTGTGTCGAGACACCCAGAAGCTTCCCCGCTCCCATCACCGAGCGTACCGCTTCCACACGCAAATCCTCTTGTCCCACGTGGACGCCGCTCGCGTCTGCGGCAGCCGCCACGTCCGCCCGGTCATTCACCACAAATGTCACACCCTTCGGAATGAGCAAGGAAGCGAGGCGCTTCGAAGATTCGAACAATTCGCGCGCGCTCGCCCTCTTATTCCGGTATTGGAGCAGCCGGACACCCGAGGCCGCAAGTCTTTCAGCACACTCTGTTTCGGGAATGGTAACCAATGCTGCGTCTAATATCACATAGAGCCGCGGTAGAACAAGGCGCTTCAACGTTTATTTTCCGTTCGTTCCCAGCAATCTTTCGATGAAGTGGGTATCGAACTTCCCCGCCGCAAAATCGGCATCCGCCAGAATCCGCCGGTGCAGCGGGATCGACGTCTTGATGCCTTCGATCACGAACATCTCCAGCGCCCGCTTCATCCGCCCGATGGCCTCCGCGCGGTCGCGTCCCTTGACGATCAGCTTGGCAATCATCGAATCATAATACGGCGGAATAACGGCGTCGGCATACGCCGCCGAATCCACGCGCACGCCCGTGCCTCCTGGCGCCTGGAACGTCGTAATGCGTCCCGCCGATGGCACAAACGTCACCGGATCCTCGGCGTTGATCCGGCACTCAATAGCGTGCCCCGAAGGGATAATCGCCCCCGTTGCGTCTTCCATCTTTTCGCCCGCGGCAATCCGGATCTGCGCCTTGATCAAATCGACTCCTGTAACCAGTTCCGTCACAGGATGCTCGACCTGAATGCGCGTATTCATCTCGATAAAATACATCGAGCCGTCCTGATCCATCAGGAACTCGACTGTCCCCGCGTTGGTGTACCCGATCGCTTCCAGCGCCTTCACCACTTTGTCGCCAAGCTCCTTCCGCCGCTTGGCATCCATCGCCGGCGAAGGCGACTCCTCCACTAATTTCTGATGCCGCCGCTGGATGCTGCATTCGCGCTCGCCAAGATGGATCACTTTTCCATGCTGATCGCCCAGCACTTGAAACTCGATGTGCCGGGGATGCTCGAGAAACTTCTCGGCGTAAACGTCCGGAGTGCCAAAAGCTTGCTGCGCCTCGCTCCGAGCCGTCTGGTACGCGGCCAGCAGTTCATCCTGTTGGCGCACCACGCGCATCCCGCGTCCACCTCCACCAGCGGAGGCCTTGAGAATCAGCGGATACCCGATGCGCGCCGCCTCCTTGGCAAGCTGGTCCTCCCCTTCAACGACGCCTTCGCTCCCCGGAATCGTAGGCAGACCGGCGGTCTTCACCTCCCGCCGCGCGCGGTCTTTTTCCCCCATCATCTCGATGATTTCCGGCCGCGGCCCAATAAAAGTGATTTCCGAGGCTTCGCAGACCTTGGCGAAATTGGCGTTTTCCGAGAGAAACCCGTACCCCGGATGGATAGCATCCACGTTCGTAATTTCCGCCGCGCTGATCACCTGCGGGATGTTCAGATAACTCTCGCTGCTCCGCGCCGGCCCGATGCAAACCGCCTCATCCGCAAACCGGACATGGAGCGAGTTGCGGTCCGCTTCGGAATAGACCGCGACCGTGGATATCCCCAATTCCTTGCAGGCGCAGATGACCCGCAGGGCGATCTCCCCGCGATTGGCAACTAGGATTTTTTGGAACATGTCTGGCGTGCCGGCTATTTCTTCCGGCTTGGACGGATGCCGAAGAGCGGCTGCCCGTATTCCACCGGCTGTCCGTTTTCGACGAAGATCCGGATGACCTCGCCGGTCGCATCCGATTCAATTTCGTTCATCAGCTTCATCGCTTCGACGATGCACAGGACTTTGCCGGTCTCTACAAACGTGCCTACCTTCACGAACGCCTCGGTCCCCGGGCTAGGAGACTCATAGTAGGTCCCGACGATGGGGGACTTGACCAGATGCAAATCTTCGCCGGATCGCGGCTCGGCGGTAGACGTCGGAGCGCCCCCGGACGCCGATGGGGAAGCTCCCAACGATCCGGGTACGATGATCTCGGGCGCCGTCAGCATCCGTGAAGCGGAAACCGCTATCCCAGCCGAAGGCTTGCGCAGCCGTATCCGCAGATCGCCCCTGGAATACTCGAATTCCTCTAGATTGTGCTCCGTCATGAACTGAAAGAGCTGTTCGATCTGCTGAATTTCCGGATTGCCGAACGATGAATTGGAATTGCTGGGCTTTTTGCGTTTCATGCCTGTTCTAGATCTCGATGAGATCCCGCGGTACGCGGGTCAGTACTTCCGTACGGTCAGCGTGAACGGCGACATCGTCTTCAATGCGGATCCCCCCGATACCCGCCGCATACACCCCAGGTTCGATGGTGATGACGTTACCGGGCTTCAGGCGCCTTTTCTGCCCCCGCGCCACCCTGGGGTCCTCGTGCACTTCGAGTCCAAGCCCATGGCCCGTGCTGTGTACAAAGAGTTGGTCCAAGTGATACCCGGCCAGGACTTTCCTCGCCGCCCCATCGACATCCCCGCAGGCCGCGTCGCTCTTTGCCGCCGCGATCGCCGCTGTCTGGGCCTCCAGAACCGCTTGGTACCACGTACGTATGCGTTTTGAGGCCCGCCCCACATGGACCGTGCGGGTAATGTCGCTGCAATAGTGGCCGAGTATAACACCCAGGTCCAGCACGACCAACTCATTTTTCCTCAGTCGCTTGGCCGTGGGGCGCGCATGCGGCAGCGCGGCCCTCTCTCCGAAGGCGACTATCGTTTCAAACGCCGGTCCGGACGCACCTCGCTTCCTCATCTGATACTCGATCTCCGCCGCCACCTCAAATTCACGAATGCCCGGTTTCAGCAGGCCGATGGCGGACTGCATGACATCCCCAGCCAAGATCGCTGCCCGCCGCATTTGCGCCAGCTCTGCCGCATCTTTGCGAATCCGCAGGCTCTCGACCTTGCCCGGAGTGGCAACCCAGCGCACCCGCGCCCCTGCGGCTTTGCGAAGGCTCTGCAATTGCCCCACGCTCACCTGATTGGAATCGAACCCCACCCGGCGGAACCGCGATTCCTTCAAGAATTTGCCCACCGCCCCAAACAGAGAGCCTTTGTGTTGCAGGATGCGTACGCCCGCCGTCTCGGCACGCCCTTGTGTCAGGAACCGGCCGTCCGTGACCAGGTTGGTGCCCTTCCTCGACACGACGAGGGCGCCGGACTCCCCGGTGAACCCGGTTAAATAAAACCAGTTCGCCGGACTGGTCACCAGCAGCGCCTCAATTTTCTCGTCAGCAAAGCTCGAGGTCAAACCCCTGCGCCGCAGATGCAATGCAGTCTTCATAAATGGAACGAGGAGACCATCGTCTCCTCGTTGAAGCCAAAGTTAGAGTGGTATTCCCTGAATTACCCCGGGATAATCCGCGGGGTCAGGAAGAACATGAGTTCTTGCGACGACATCGTAACGCTGGTCCGCTTGAACAAGTTCCCGATCAGCGGCAAGCTGCCCACCACCGGCACTTGGCTAATGTCCGTGCGCTGCGACGAGACGATGATGCCTCCGATTACTACTGTACCGCCGTCGGCCACCGTCACTTTGGTCTCCGCAGCCTCGGTATCAAGAGCCGGAATTCCCGACACGCGCGGAATACCGGTGTCGATCTGTGTATTTTCCACCAGCACGTCCATGAATACCGTGCCTTCGGCAGTGATTTGCGGCGTGACTTCCAGTTTCAGCACGGCGTCGATGAATTGCACTGAAATCGTGTTATTGATCGTCGTCTGAATCGGGATCTTGGTACCCTGTTTGACCGTCGCCTTTTCATTGTTCTGCGTGATGACCTTGGGCTTGGAAAGCAATTTGCCGACGCCCTTGGCTTCCGCCGCGGTGATGAACAAGTCGACGGCAAAGTTCGGCGAACGGTGGCCAAGGAAGAGCCCGCTGGTGGGCGCCGACGCTGCTAAGTTCGTGTTGAGCGGCATGGCCCCGCTCCCTGGGGTGGTGGCCCCGCTACCAGCGACGACAAGTGGCGGCGTTATTGCGCTCTGATTGATTTGACTCGTACCGACGGTCGAGTCGCCACCGATAATATTTCGACCGCCCAGCGAGGTGCCGGAAAACGCTAACTGCGTTCCAATATCCCGTGCAAACGAACGCGACGCGGAAACCACGCGCGCTTCAATTTCCACTTGCTGCGACTTGCGGTCCAGTTGGCGGATTAGATTATCGATAACCGGAATGACCGACGGAATGTCGCGAATGATGAGCTGGTTCGAGCGGTCATCGAACAGAATGTCTCCGCGTGAGCTGAGGAACTTCTTCAGAGTTGTCGCCATCGAAGCGGCCTTGGCATAACTTAGCACGCGGGTGACGGTCACCGGCGCGATGGCTTCGGCTTGCGCCTTCTCCAAATCACGCTGCGTTTCGGCTTCCGTCTTCAAAGTGGACCGAGTCGCAATCCGCAAAACGTTGCCGTTGAGTTGCTTGTCCAGGCTGTTGTTCTGCAGCACGATGTCCAGCGCCTGATCCCAGGGTACTTCATCCAGGACGATCGTCAGGCTCCCCTTCACCGCGGGGTCCAATACCACGTTCAGGCCGCTGATTTCGTGGATTAAGCGGAAGAAGTCCTTAAGATCCACGTCCTTCAGATTTACCGAGATTGGCTCGCCCGTATATTTCCCCACTGGAGCTGCTGCCGCAGGGGCCGGGGCTTGCGCTGCGGACGCTGCCGCCATCGTCGTGGCTGCCACGTTCGCCTGCTGCACGGCTTGCTGAGCCGCCGCCTGCTGCGTCGAATCTGGACGAACCGGTTCCTTCTTCCCGCTGAACGATGCCAGTATGACTGAGGGCTGGGTCAGTTCGCCCGGCAAAGCGAAGCGAGGAGCGGAAATCTTCAAATCCTTAGACGTGTGCACCACGGCCAAGCGCGGCGACGCAGCTCCGTAACGGAATGCTGGACGCGACTTCTCGTTCTGCTGCGATGTCAATGTTGTCAGGCTCGCTGCTGGCACGACAGGCGCCGCTGACGGTGTTTCGAAGTAAATGACCACCGCCTCGCCTTCCCGAGCTACCTGGTAAGGGGTCGCGGTCGTCAAATCCACAACCACGCGCGCCACATTCGGCCGGTATTGCCCGATGCGCACGCCGCGCACAGGAGCCGATATCCCCGGGATCACTGTCTTTTGCACCGCCAGCCGGGCACCCGCGAAATCCAGCACCAGGCGGTCGGGGTTCTGCATGCGGCCGGCATGAACCTCCAGGCGTCCCTCGCCTTCCACGCGTACCGCTGAGCGTTCCGGCGCTTGCGTGATGGCCACGCTGGAGATCACCGCCGCACTTGCCGTTACACCGGCGGGCGCCTGCGTCTGCGCAAGCACGGGGCTGCTCGCCAACGCCATGCTTGCAAGGATCAGGTAGCCATGCCGAAAGGCCGGCCAATTCGTCTTCATTGCGATTCTCCTGGACTGGAGTAAATTCGTTTATTTACCTGGTGCTCGACGGGCTTCCCAAAAGCGTCTTTGCCTTCTTCATGGAAGGAAACGCCGTCCATCGAAATCTTTTCCACGCTGCCGTCGTACAACCGGTCGCCTTCGCGCAAGAAATACGTGCGCGCTTGCGGATTCGAAACCACCGCGATCATTCCATTCGGCGACCGCACGATGCCGTCAAGGCGCAACGTGCTCACCTGCAAACCGAGTTTCCCCGGTGGCAGATTTGCCGGGGCCTTATTTTGTCGGCCAACCAACGACTCGAAGGGATCTCGCCGCGCCTGCTTTATTTCGCTTTCCGCGGCCGCCGGTGCTGTGCCCGGTATGGAGGGCTTTTCCACCGCCTTTTTCGCAGCCCGTTTCCCCGTCGGCTTGCCTTTTGCCTTCGCGGCGGGCTTCGCCGCGGTTTTGTTTGCCGGTTTGCTTGCCGGCTTGGCCGCTCGCGGCGCAGGCTTCGTGGCCGCCGGTGCCGGCTTAGCCGCCTGTGCTGCAGGCTTGGCCGCCTGTGGCGCGGGCTTGCTCGCGGCCGGCGCTGCTGGTTTGGCCCCTTGCTGCGCGGGCTTGGCCGCGGACCCCGGTGCGGGCTTCGCACTCTGGGGCGTGGCCGGGTTCGCCTGCGCCCACAAGCCGGGCGTCGTTGCCGCCATCAATATCCCTAGTCCGAGAGTTGTCACTGAACGCATAGTTCGCTCATTCCCGCTCAGGGTTTCTTAGCCGCGCCGGCTGGTGGTTTGGCTCCGGCTGCTGGAGCCACACCCGAATCGGCGGGCTTAGTAAAGAATGTTGTCGCTGTGAAAATTCCAGATACGGTTGTTCCTGGGCGCACTGCGTACTTTGCGCCCTTTGACTTCTCCGGATCGTCAAACGTCAGGTCGCCCACATTGATAATCCGCGACAGTCGGCCCAACCTCCCGAAGAAATCCAACACATTAAAGTACGGGCCGTCGGCCTGCACTTCAAAGGGCATCTCGTAGTGGTATTCCTTGGGAACTATCGCCTGCGACGTCAGCCGCCGGATCTGCACGTTCGAGGCGCTCGCCGCCCCCTGCAACAGCCGGATAAACTCGTCGGTTTCCTTTTCTTCCGGCACGATCGTCTTCAGCGTGTCCAGTTGCTTCGAGAGGGCATCCATCTGCTGCTTCAATTCTCCGTAGCGCTGCTTGTACACCTGTAATTGTTGGACTTCTTGGTTGAGCTTCGTGCGCGTTACTACCGCAGCGTCCACCTCGTCCCGCTCCCGCGCGATCGGCGAACCCGGAACGTACACGCCCACCAAGACCAGCACCACTGCAACCGCCGCCGCCACCAGCGCCTGCATGATCACCGACATGTCTCTAAATGGATTTGCCATGGCGCCCCCTTATCCTTTCTTCGCCGGCGCCGTCGCACCCGCGGAGGGTGCTGGCGTGTTGGCCGGCCGTGACTGCATGGCGTTAGGTGGCGTGATTTCGGCCGTAATCTGGAACCCGAACGTTTGCACCGCAGTGTTCTTCTCGTCCTGCTTCGTTTCCTTGATTTCCACTTTCTGGAAATATCCGGACCTCTTCAGCGCGGTAATAAAGTTGGCCACCGAGTTGACCGACGCCGAGGACCCATCCAGCGAAAGCACGTTGCCCTTGCGGGTCATCTCCGTGAGCCACAAGTTTTCGGTTCGCGATACGGTATTGGCGACCATGTCCAGCAGTTCCTGCCCGCCCGTACGGTCGCGTTGCAATTGCTCGATCGTCGCCACCCGCTGCTGCAAAACCACTTTTTGCTTCTCGAACGCTTCTACTTGCTGCTTGATCTGCTCCAATTCCGTCTTTTGCGCCGTCAGTCTCTTGATTTCCGCGTTTTCCTTGTTCAGTTGCTGCTGCCAGGTGTAGTAGAAAAATCCCAGAACCAGGATCCCGAGAACCAGCCCCGCGCCGATGAATACCCCCGGCAGCGCTGCTCCCGTGTCTACCGGCCGCCGTGCCGCTTTCGGTCGTATTTGTCCAAGTAGGTTTATGCGGATCATGGCTAGTCGAAGCTCCTCAGCGCCAAACCTACGGCAATGGCCAGCCGCGGCGCCATTTCGCGAATCTGGTCATCACTGTGCTTCCCGGAGTCCACCAGCACTTTGCGGAACGGGTTCAATTCTTCCACCGGCATCGCAAATTCTTCCCGCAGCAAGTCCACCAGCCCCGGCACGCGCGCTGTTCCTCCCGCCACCACGATGCGCTGAATATTCTCGCCGCTCGCCGTGGCCCGGAAAAAGTCAAAGGTCTTCTGAATTTCCAGCGTCAGGATATCCGACACGCTGCGCAGGATCTGCTGCTTCTGTTCGTCCGTGACGCTCGGCAGTGAATCGCCCCTCTTCAATCTCTCCGCATCTTCAAAGCTCAGGTCCAGTTCCTTCTGCAGCGCGTCCGTATACTGGTTGCCTCCCACGCTCACGTCGCGCGTGAACAATGGCACTCCCCCGCGCACGATATTGATGTTCATCACGCTCGCCCCAATGTTCAGCAGCGCCACCGTCTGCCCCGCATCCGGCTCATAATTCATTTCGAAGCAGTTTTGCAAACCGAAAGCGTCGATATCCACCACCACCGGGGTCTTCCCCGCCTGCGCCAATACGTTGGTGTGATTCAAAATCTTGTCTTTCTTTACCGCCACCAGCAGCACGTCCATTTGCGAGTCCATCGACTCCAGCAGTTGGTAGCTCAAGTTCACGTCCGCGATATCGAACGGTATGTGCTGGCTGGCCTCCGACGGGATCCGGTCGTACAGCTCGTCTTCGGTCATCAACGGCAGCGGCACCCGCTTCACGATCACCGAGTGTCCCGATACCGACGTCGCCACGTTTTTCGTCTTCACCCGCTGCGCATCAAAAATCTTGCTGATGGCATTGGCCACTTGCGGCGCGTCCATGATGGCCCCGTCAACCACCGTGTCCGGTGCCAGCGCTTCCATTCCAAAGCTCACCAGCTCATAGCCCGATTTCGTCGCTTTCAATTCCACCGCTTTGATCGAACTGGACCCGATGTCCAGTCCCACGAGTTGCCGGCTCTTTTTTCCCATTCCCAACATGTCGCGGCCTCTTTCCCAACCAGCTTCTCTTTATCCTCGCGCAAGACTACCGGCGCCTCGCCGTCGCCTGACTCATCTTGCGTTCCATCCAGCGATCCAGGATCGTTTTACGCAGTTTCCAACGGTTGCCTAATTTAAACGCGGGAATTTCGCCCTCCGTGATGTAACGGTACAGGGTATCCGGAGAGATCCCCAGATACTGTGACGCCTGCCGCACATTCATCACTTCGCGCGATTCATTCACGAGGAACGCCACCCCGGCATTCATCTACACTCTTGTGTGCCGACCGTTTGCTGCTCCCCGCTTGCGCTGCGGATTATCGGGGAAACAACCCGTGGGAGCTTTATGACATTCTAGCACTCCGACCGTCAAGGGAATCTATAGGGCTGTTGTCCTATCAATACGGGTAGTTCTAGGCAGTTCGGGGGGTATTGTCCGCTGGTACCCTCTCATCTTGTGGGTGCTCCCCACGACAGACACAATTAGTTGTAGTTCTGGCGGCTTGCTCCCTGTCCTTTGGGACGGTTATCCTTTGCAATCAGTCCCTTGGCACGCCAAAGTACTACTAGTCGTTCCTCTTTGCGGGGCTGCTTTCTTCCCTTCCAAGCGCCATGCCGTGCATTCCTTGCCCGCGACTCCTCTCCACGTCAAAATTCCTTTCACGTTCTATCCAACGATAGCGATTTCCACAGGGCATCGACCTTCTTCTTCGTCCCTTCGTCCATCAAAATTTCATCCGGCCACGGCCTCGTAAATCCCTCCGCCGCCCACTTGCGCGTGGCATCAATCCCCATCTTCGATCCGTAGTCCTGCATCCGCGCCGCGTGATCCAGCGTATCCATCGGGCCCAGCGAAAACTGCACGTCCCGCTGCGGATCTAGGGCGCACAGGGTCTTCCAGACCACCTCGCGATAGTTATGGACATTCACGTCGTGATCCACCACCACGATCACCTTAGTAAACATCGCCTGCCCCAGCGACCAAATCGCATTCATGATCTTCCGCGCGTGCCCGGGATATGACTTTCGAATCGCCACGATCATCAAGTTGTGAAAAATTCCCTCCGCCGGCATAGCCACATCCACAATTTCCGGATACTGCATCTTCATCACCGGCAGGAACACGCGCTCCACCGCATATCCCATGTAATAATCTTCCTGCGGCGGCGGGCCCACAACTGTCGTCAAATAAATCGGCTCTTTCCGCCGCGTCACGCATTCCACGTGAAAGACCGGATACTCCCCTTCCAGCGAATAAAATCCCGTGTGATCCCCGAACGGCCCCTCCGTACGCATCTCGTTCAAATTGACGTACCCCTCCAGCACAATCTCCGCGTTCGCCGGCACTTCCAAATCATTTGTCTCGCAAGCCGCCATCTCCACCGGCTCCCGACGCAAAAACCCGGCAAACATCATTTCATCGAGGTCCGGCGGAATCGGCAGCATCCCTGCCAGCGCCGTCGCCGGATCGGCCCCAATCACCACGCTCACGGGAATCCTGCCATCCGGATTCTTCGCCCTCGCCCGCCGAAAATGCTCCGCGCCATGTTTCTGCGTCTGCCAGTGCATTCCCGTTGTCCGCTCGTCGTAAACCTGCATCCGGTACATCCCCACGTTTCGTTTCCCCGTCTCCGGATTCTTCGTAAATACCAGCGGAAACGTAATGAACCGTCCGCCATCCTGTGGCCAACA
>Ga0207078_1050_pt1 | contig 21529 bp, 21 predicted proteins | sample Alteio_BWMinHeat_60_FD_153579 | JGI IMG/M metagenome (GOLD analysis project Ga0207078, IMG submission 153579) | Enriched cells from forest soil in Barre Woods Harvard Forest LTER site, Petersham, Massachusetts, United States -... | ecosystem: Environmental > Terrestrial > Soil > Temperate forest >... | reverse complement strand
AAAAATCGATCTCGTATATTACCGCAAGCTTCAAGAACCATTTCCATTTGCTCTTTTGTAATTATTTTGGGTAGGATTTTATTTGTTTTTAAGCTAATGATACGTTTATGGAAGGGCTTATTTTTATAGACATGGTAAAGCAGGGATTTGTGACGGTTAATCGGCATATAACATGGCTCAGTTAATTGAACCTGAGTGTTACCAAGTTGATTATGGTGACGATAGAAGCTGCTAATCGCAGATAAAATAGTATTAACCGTACTTTCAACCCTTCTAAAGCTGTTATCAGATGGAGTAAGTAGGTGGATTGAGTTACGTAGCCACACCACAAATTGTGATAAGTCAGCAATTGAAACGACATGCCAATCTTTATCTGCAAGTAATAAAAATTGCCAATATAGTTTTAAATGATGCGCATAAGATTCTATGGTATGAGGTGACTTCTCAGTGTTAAATAAATATCCCAAAAAACTTTCAATCGGCTCTACTGGCAAACCACTTTTATCTATCACAAGCCACAAGTAAGCAGTTTGTTCTAACTTGACCTTCTGTACACAAAGTTGCATATCTAATCCTCTTTTTTGATGAATCATACTAAATTTGAGGACGTTGTGTACGCTTAGTTTGTTAGGACTGATAACTACACTTATCGGTTTCAATAAATTCTATAAAAATACCAATAAGCACATGTTTTAATTGGTAAAGATTGGCATTTGAAATAAATTTAACCAGCTCGATGCTCGACCATATTCACAATAATTATGGATAAGATATCACGTGAATCAAATTCGAAGCGCGTTCTAAACAGATGGCTGACAAGAGGTTGATTATCATTTAATTTAATACATTGCTTTTTGAAATCGTCTATGCGCTCAGAATAAATTCCAGGTATAAGCATCGGCCAAATTCCATAAATAACATCTCTTCCTTGATGGCAAACAATCCGAGCATAAATAATATCACCAACATTTAAGCTCGGCTCCAATTGCTTATCAAAAATATGGTGCTCAGTATCAAATAACAAATCTACTGCAAAAATAGAGCCATCAGGGTCTGTACCCTTCACCTTATAATAACTAAAATATGTAGTATTAAGGTTATTAAATAGTTCAGCCTCAGAGGAAGTTAAATTGATCTCATTTTGGAGATTACATTCTAATGCTATTGTCTTATCTTTAATATTTTTTTCATCTCGATCTTGCTCCATTTGATCAAATAAATCTGGAACCCAGTTATATAATGCCCATGGAATAATGAAAGGCTCTGTGGCCTGCTCAATCAAATTATCCATATCTTGTCGATCATGCCCTCTAAATATTAATCTAAATAGAGTGCTCACAACATGTGACTTGGCATCTTTAATGTAGGTGGGATGAGTATTTTCAATATAATTTAAAACTTTCTTTTCAAGACTTAATCCCACTTCATTAAGTGGTGTGGATTTTAATGTCACTATAGGACGACTTTCACCCTCTAGGAGATATTGCTTGGGAATAGGTATGCTGATAGATTGATTTACGTTATCTTTCCCAATATTTAAACAACATTTTTTATATTTTTTGCCGCTGTCACAAGGACAAATATCATTCCTTCCTATCTTACTCATAATTACAACCTATTAATGAAGTCATCATGGTTAATCTTCATCTTCCTCGGGACATGGCACATTATTCGTTATGGAAAAAATACAAGGTGCTAGTTTAAGTTTTCTTTTAACTTTTTGATTTGCTCTAAAGAGAGCTCCGTGGTTTCTGCAATTAGCGACTCGTCTATGCCTTTTGATAGCAATCGTTCGGCCATTATGATTTTTTCTTGCTGTATGCCTTGCTGTATGCCTTCTTGTCTCAGTTGTTCTGCGACTGTCATAATATCTTCTCCAATTTCTGATGAGAGTTGCGATTGAATTTGTTCTAAAAAATCTTCTTTATCAATCTCGCCACGATTAAAAATATAAAAAATGAGTCCCTCCGCATATTTTTTGCCATTTTCAAGTTCTTGTATTAATTTTAACAAATCCAGGATCGGTTGCAAATAAGGCGTCATATTACGTGCATATATATATTTTAAGGTAATTGCTAATGAACCCCACCAGGGTTGTTTTTGTAATTCCTCATCAGATATTTTATTTAAATCAATTAGTTGGAAAGGCTTTAAAAAATATTTATCAACCAGTAAGTTATCAGCATCTACGAGATCATTAATATTATTGCTACTATTCCATGGTGTCTTACCGTGATAGACAACTAGCGGGACCACGAGGGGAATAGTGCCATGCGTTCCTAAATGTTTATCAATAATATTGCAGGTATATTGTATCGTCCAAAATGGCATGAATTTATCGACCGTGCTTTGGTGGTTCACTAACAAATACAGATATGCTGCATGCCCCTCAATTTCTGTTCGATAAAGAACATCAATGATCAGTTCCTTATGTCTTCGATCAACATGGCTTCCTGGCTGCAAGTCAAAAACCTCCCAGTTGATTTTCTCTGCAAGCTCTTTAGGTAAAGAGGTTTGAAAAAACTCTTTGGCTACTTGTTTATTGGCCATCGCTTGCTTGAAACTGCGATCATGAGCATGAACAATATGATCAACTTTTGATTCTTTATCACTACCTGATTTTTTCATTTATGTTCGCTTATTTACATTGCACGTTTGAGTGGTGCCTTTTTATTTTCATAACTCAAGAAGGCAACAATTCAATAGCAAACCGTCGGGTCACTTGATGGTCTTGTTCGCTTATTTTTGCCTGTACAATTAACCTGGTTTTCCATTGGCTACGTTCGACTTTTTCAATAACAAGCGAATGCTTTTCATGGTGAATATCCATAGACAACAATCTGTCCTTCAAAGCAGAATACATAAAATCAAGCATGTCATCTGTGACCATATCACCCACCAGATGGCCTTCTGATGCGAGCCACTTCTGGATGGATTGCAATTCTCGCCTGGCAGTAAACGGATTGAAACTGCTTTTTATTTCTTGCCACTTGGCTGCAATGTCCTTGGGACGGCGTGCATAGTCTTTTCCGAATGTCTTCAGTAAATAATTCTTTGCTGCCGGGGCAATCAGCACAGTAGGAAAGGGCCCCGCAAGGCCTTTTTTAATCTCTTCTTTTTTAGACTGTATATATTCATAATTCGATGATTCTTCTATGTCAATGGACGTATATTCTTTTAAGTGCCTCAAAATGTTTCGTATGCTCGTTGCAATCGTCGCATTGGACATATTAAATTTTGTTGCACATTCAGCAAAACTTTTGCCCGAAAGGACTTCTTGCAACACACTCACATTACGCATCACTGTTGAAGTTTCCAATTTTGCCTCTTCTTCCTAAAGTGAATGTTAAAAATGGGCCACATCTTCTTGTTGGGCCGTCTCAATTTGAGGGGCATCAGCAGGGCCTTGTTTCGGACTGTAAACATCTTTTTTACGTTTGGCCTTTGATTTGGATTGTTTAAGTTTTTTTGCCCAATCTTTTTCAAATTGTTTTATTACTTTTTGTTGCGCAACCCATTTTTTATGCCCATTTTCTAATGATGATTTTTCAGCTTTAATCAGTGCCAATTCATTTTCCAAGGACAATAATGTTGATGTCAGTGACTTATCAACCGATTTTTTCTTCGACATTTTCACCTTGGCTATTTTTTTATTGATTTTATCGAGAGATACTGTAAGCCGTGTCAGGTTTTTATCAACAGTAGCAATGGACTTTTCATAGGCCCCCTCAAGCTTTGCTTGGTCTGACTGGATGCACTGATGCAGCTCTTCAATGTGACTCATTGTGTTGGATGATTTTTTCTTGGTGCTTGTCTTCATTTTAGGTTTTGTTTTTCGGTTTGATTTTTTCTTCATGTTATTTCTCCTGACTATTATTGACTGATTCTTTCAACTGGCTGCTTGCCTTAAACACTGGCACTGTGGCTTTGGGGATCGTGATTTCTTTACCTGTAGCAGGGTTTCGCCCTTTGCGTTCTTCCCGTATTTTTGTCCCAAAACTGCCAAAACCAGGCACTGCCACACTGCCCTGCTCAACCATGGCGGCTTGTATGGCATTAAATGTGGCATTAAACGCAGCTTCCGCTTGGGCTAGCGTCAACTGAGATTGTTCTGCAATCGCTGATATGAGTTCTTTTTTATTCATGGACTATGTACCTCTTTTAAAATTTTCTTATCATACCATTGGCCCATCTTTCTTCCTATCTTCAATTACCAGACCAACGTTTTCACTTCTCCTTCTTGTTTTATATCAGTCTTGCCCGCTTGTTCTATCAAATGATCAATTTCACTCAACCTATCTGTTTGAATATTTCTTGCCACAAAATGTGCGTTATCTTCTTTACGTTTTTTAAATTCAAGTTGCACTTGTGTAATAGGATAGCCGCCCACCAACCTGACATACGCTGCAAGATCAGGTAAGCGCATGATATCCGATGGGCCCACAATTTGTCGGTTCGTCTGGTGCTTGGAAATAGAGATGCCAGAGCGCATAGCGCTTTCACTATAAGAAACACCTTCTTTGACCTCTTCTATTTCAGCCTGGCCCAGTTCTCTTGATACCCAGTTCGCCGTATCAAAAGAAGGTGAGCGAAAAAACCATTTAGAATTGCACAGCCCTGAAATACCTTCTGCGCCATTTGTGCCGTAAGTCTCTCGCAGTTGAGAAATACTTTGTATGCCTGCAACCATGCAACCGCCAAATTTCCTGGCCTCAGCGAGAGCATTGATCAAATAAGGGAGCCTATTAAGGGTCGGTAATTCATCTAAAATAATCCATATGCGGCGATCTTGAGATGGAGATAAACTCATTAAAGAATTAATCGCAATATCTAGCCACATAGTAATTAATGGTTTTAATGTTTCATGCTTATCAGCGAGGGAGCTAATAAAAAGCCAGTTATTCTGTTTCTCATCTTGTATCCACTTGCGGATGGAAAACCCATTGCCTTCATCCTTCACGTATTTTAATGCTTTAGCATAGGTTGCCAGGACCGATTTGATGGTGACCGCTGTCTTTTCTATTTTTGGAGAGACTAAAATTTCTGCTTCTGTTCCTTTTAAAAATTTCTCCATGTCTGCTAAATCAGAAGACAATAATAATTTAAGCAGTTTCAACATGTTTTTATCTTTATCGTATTGCATTTTTGAAGCAGTGGTTGAAAATACAGTCCTCGCGCTAGTTATCCAATAGGGATTATCAACATGAGAAGGCTGTGGCATTAAAGCTGCCGCTAAGCTATCAAAGTCAGCAAAATCCCGGCACTCATCCCACAAATGCCAGGATGCGGTACGTTCATCAAGTGGGTTTAAAATAATATCTTGTCCTTCTCGATAATAAGTACGAATAAAATCACAGCCTTTGTCATAAATAATGGCCCGGTCTCCCCTTCCTCTGATTTGATCAAGCAATTCTTTAATGAATACCGATTTGCCGCTACCAATTGTGCCGTGCACAAAAACATGCCGTACTTCAAAATTAACAGGCATTGGCAGTCCTGACACACAAATATCAGAAACTTGCGTTGAGCGATGGATTAATTTTTTCACGGTTTTGATATCAGCGATTTCATCGCCGCGTAATTGTTTCGTTTCTGTTTGTTGCTCGCCCCGCTTTCTTAACCATCGATATAAGATGATAAAACACAGGACAGTTGTTACTAAGCCGCCCATGATGGCTTTGATCCCAATTCGACTCACCTCTTTAATTGCTCCATGAATGAATGCAGCATTCAGTATTTGCTTAGAAAATACTTTTACAATTGAACCATCAGAATTAATAAATTCTTGCTTTGCCGTATCGTTGAATAATACCAATGCATTTGCCCAAACCCATTGCTCCAAGAGATAACGTTGATAATCTGTCGTCAATAAATAACTAAGCCCCAAACTGATTAGAATAAAAAAAACAAAGCAAACTATCGCGACTCGATTAATAATTTGGTTCACCATGCGGAAGTTATGCAAAAAAGTCTGCCCGCCCCGTGTGAAATTTTTAATCGATGATTCAGGATCCATTGTGGCCTCTTTAAGAAACACTATTTTTTCAATTGATCTTCTTTAGCTTGTTTCAAATCATGTTCACCGCGCTTGATCAAATTAATTTTATCTTCTTCTATTTTCATTTCATTTTGGTGAAGTATATTCTCTGTTTGATTGACAGCAGATTGATCAACCGTATGATTTGGGACAAGTCCTTCTTGGCGAGAATTGGCAACAGTCACCGCTTTATGGTTTTGATAATAATTTACAGCAGCAGTGGTACCTTTGATTTGCTGATTATTGACTGCAAACTGTTTTGTTATCTGGTCTTTTATATGCGCCATGCCACGGTGCCAATCAGACGTAATACTAGATTGATGTTGTTCGACATATTGTTTTGTATAGTATTGCATGTGTCCTGGGTCTTTCATCATCAGTTCGGCACCTCTAGCCCCTAAGTGACCGATGCCATGGGTGCCAGGCCGCTTCATCATCCACTCTGCTAAATGCTGGCTCGCATTAATATTAATGCTTTCTGCATTTTCTTCAGCAAAGCTCGCCATCTGCCTCGCGCTTTTTGCTTCCGTAAGATTGCTTTGCATATCAACGCGCGCGGATTCCGCCTTGTCCAAAGATGCGCCCATATTTTCAACTAAACGCTTCCCTTCTTCATCATTGAGCCTGAAACTATGGTCTTTGACTGCTCTTTCTACCTTGTCAACATTCTTGGAATAGTTGGTATTGTTGATATAGTTCTCTGCTTCGGAATAAAGCGAACCTTTAGTCGTAGATACATTATGCCCTGCGGTATGTGATTCGCCGATGGAGCCACTCAGTGATGCACTAACAGGAAGTATACCTCCTCCTGGTGTGCCAATACTTGCAGATACTTTTCTCTCTGCATAAGCAGTGGAAAGTAAACTAGCGGCATCATCAAATGTCATGTTATGACGCGAAGCAAATTCCTGAATAAGTGCTTTATTTTCATTGATCGCGGCACCTGTTCCTGCACTATCACTTTTACTCCAATTGTAGCCGCTGGCACTCAATTTATTTAGATGTTTCCCCAATTCAACTGTTTCTTTGGCCGCAGCATTGGTATGGGCACTATAGGCATGGGCATTGGACAGTGCCGCTGTCTCAGATTGTTCTGCTTGTTGGGAATAAGAAGAACGTAAGCTTTTTGCAATATTAACAGATGCACCTAAATTAGAAATGGAGTTACGCATGTCTAATATTTGTGATCCATCTGGTGTCAACATCAACGATGATCCACCTGCTAATTGGGTAGTCAATGATCCCGCTGACACTCGACCACTGGTGTCCACATGGTTTGCTTGTGAATTATATGCATTATGGTTGCTAAGACTCGTGTTCCCAAAACTGAAATTGCCAGTAGAGGCTTCGCTGGCTGCTGCTCCACCAGATGATTGCGTCACGCCATTGATTGATTGCGAGAGATGGGTCAATGTCATGGCCATGCCTTTCACGAGTCCTGCTGATAGGAATGGCACGCTTAATGTGAGATATCCAGCCAGCCCTGACATGTCTGAATTGACCTGTAATATACCCGACATTGAACTGAGTGAAAGAGCCCCATCCACTGCTGCACCACTGTGGGCTTGTGCATAATACGAAACAATCAAATTAATGATGGCATAGAGTGGCGCCCAAATTTGTATCCACAATAGCGTATAAATATAGTTCTTTAAAATCATCCAACCAAAGGGAAAAACGGACAATAAAACAATAAAAATAAATGATCCATACATAATAGCTTCAAACGCATTTTTCATGAGCGGCAACCAATACGCTGCCATGTCGCCGAGCGTTTTATTGGTCAAGCGTTTTTGTTCTTGTGCGCGTGCAAACGCATAAGATTCCAGTGCCGCAGGTGCATTTAATTTAGCACCCATGCTTACAATGCCGCGTTGAATCGCATTGCCCATGAGATTTTGTTTTAAAATTTCTTCTGCCGTACCCGAAAGACGAGTGAGGTATTGATAACTGATAGGCAAGTCAATCAAGAATTTAGTTTTAGCCTTTTCTTTTTCTTGATTGGGATATAATCGTTTCCCATAAATTTGTGCTGTAGTCTCGATGACATCTTTCCAATCCTCCGTTAATTTTCTTGCGCCATCGCGACAAGTTGTCACATCATGATCATAAATAAAAGCACGTGCGGGTGATGCATTAGATGCAACAAAATTCCATACATTGCTTGATGAGACCAACTCATTAATCGAATATTTTTTTAATAAGAGATCATAGAACACACATTGATGAATAAATTCCTTGAGATTGGTATCAAATTTGGCATCAGTGATTTCAAACTGGCTAGTCGCTTCCACCAAGCGCGATGCAAATACCATGCCCGAGCGATGGTAAGGTTGATAATCAGGCATAGTAAAATTTGATTCTAAATCTCGTGTCAACCCATCACCAATAGCACTTGTGAAACTTGCAAGGACTGCTAATCCACGCGGCACATGATCAACCGGATAACCGGCATCGCCGTTCACCCGATCAATCACCATGACCGTTGCTTCGGGTAAAAATAATAAATAAATCGCGACATAAAAAATCCCTAGCCATTTCACCATTTGCATCAAGTCACGGCGCAAGATGAAGCTATAAATCACCGTAAATCCAGCGAGCAAGATTGATATATGTAACAGTGCTTTAAAATGGCTGCCGTGGCCACCTTTTCCGAAAGCGGCCACAACTGCATTAAAATATTCGTGGAATAAATCGCCGTTACCGTAGACAATGACAGGAAAAACCAAACTCATGTGTGACCTGCTCTTAGTTATCGTTGATTGAATTGTATTTTTTGAAATACATTTCTTGCTGATAATTTTTTAAATGCACCGCAAATAAAATCTTCCAGCGGGCTATAAATAAATACCGCCATTAATAGACCGACGCTGATGCTAAATAAACAAAGTGATACTAATAGTGTGGATGCAGCTAAGGAATGAAAAAGATCATTGACCATCCCTAGTGTATTAGAGAAAGCAAAAAGCGGGCTATGTGCTAAAAAATACGTGCTAAATGGAACATACAGTAATTGCAATGCCACCCAACTGAATACTAAACCAATGGTAATTACTCTGACAATTTTCATGTTCATCTCCTTAATAGTTTAAAAAATTATTTCAACCCGCGCGCCCACGATAAGCTGTTCGCAAGATCAGTGGATAAATCACCCGCGAGCATCCGCTCAATCATTTGGGTTTGTTGTATCATCTGAATAGACATCGCCATGCGGCTGTAAGCTGTTTTCTGTGCTTCACGTAATTGATCGAGTTCTTTATCAATGTTTGGACGTAACTCAGCAAGAATGGCATCAGAATATTGAGAAGCAGATACATTGTTGCGAATAATCTGCAAACTTTGTTCTAAATATTGAAAAAGAATATCAGTAGCAATGGCATCCGCATAACTGACTACATCTAAAATGGTTTTATCTTTTGCAAAGGCGGCTTGGACATTCAACATTTTATATACGGGTAAACTAGTTGCTTGCAGCAAACCTATTTCTTCCGGGCTTAATGGTTTATCATCAATGATCTTGTCCACCATCCCTTCCAGTATTTTTTTTATTCGATTACCAAAGGCTTTATCTTTTGAAATAGGCGTTTTTCCTGTATTGGATGGATGCAAACAGCCATCTGCATCCAAGGTATCGCATTTGTAAGTGGTGACGTCTCCTCCCTCAAGTAATGCTTTAATTAAATTATTTCTTTCTTTGTCCATGAGTGATGGCAAAGGAGGACTAAATTTGACTGGTGCGTCATCACCTGCCCCGTCTTTATAAATAATAACGGTGCCAGAGAGCGACATAAAAAATTGCGCGAGTTCATCATCATTACCAAATAAATTATTTTGTTTGATCGCTTTCCATGTAATGTTGCCATTATCAAAGACTAGATTTTTATACCGTGGGTCAGTCCTTGCTTTATCCATGGTGCTAGAAAATTCGTTCGTTCCGCACTTTTGTTTTGCCTGCGCCCAGTCGGTGAATAACCCTTTGGTGTTGCTGCCAATATCCTGGCACACTCGCTGCTGTGCGCCTCTGACCTTCGGCCACATGCCGCCCACTAAACTTTCTGCCATTTCGCATGAATTAATATTCGCTTGATTGACTTTGCTCGCAAAATCATTCCAATACTTCATCACATTAGCAAGTGCAGGCGATGCTGTTTCCAATGCTAAGGTAAAGGCATAGCTCCCTGCGTTATTCATGATGTTTTGCATCAATGCAACCATCTGGTCATTATTGATATACGAAAATCCACCAGTAAAAATATCAATGCCACTGCAACCCGATCGGTAACTCGGTAATTGAAGTTGTACAAGCTGCACATCACGTGTAGGACTGCGTAAAAACACGCTTCCGCCGGTGTAATATCCTGCTTGCTGGCCGTGATAGCTTTGAGGTGAGGTGATATTGGATGAATACCCCAAGCTATTAAAATATTGGTTCAAATCTTCATTAACGCTCGCAACAGCCAACGGAAACCCAACAATCACATTCGATAAAATAAAAACAAAAAATTTAACCCATTGTTTAACGTTCATCGCGCATCGCCTCCAAAATGAGTGGCGATATCTAAAATGCGTTTCTTTAAATCGGCTTCACTAGTCAGTCCATACGCAATGGGAAAAGCGTTATGTGTATAAGGGTCCACAGCAAATAGCGCAGGTTCGACCGTGACATGAAACTTTTCAGCTTGTCCGTGATCTGGATAAGATCGAGGGAATTCAGGCAGGGTAATCCCATCCGTTGTTATAGGAACAACGGTAATGCCGTATGTCTCTGCAAAATCTTTCACGATAGGTGCAAAGCGCACACAATACGGGCAGGTGCTGCGGTAAAAGAAAAACAACCCGCTTTTCTTGGCGAGTTCTCGGATCACTTGCTCTTCTTTTAGTTTTTCTTGATCAGATTCAACACGTTTTGCAATATTATTCGTTGGATGCTTTAATGAATAATCGAGCATTGGATGCTGAAGCAGCACCTCTTTCCATGTCCGTTCAAATTGCTGGGAATGCTCGCCCAGTTGATTTTGAATGGTGATGTAATCACGGATATTTTCTTCTGTAGGATATAGCACGGCCTTCGCTTTCGCTTCCTCAATGCGCGTACGGACGGCATCCAGTTGTGTGATAGGGTCATTTGCAGCTTGCTTCTCCCCTTCTTCCTCCGCTCCTGGTTCGACTTTATATTCATCGTGCCAATACCAACCTCTTGCATTTTCGCTAAAATCACCTTGTTCATCAGCATGTACAGGTACTTGTATGCCCATCAATAAAAACGCGGCAATCATGATGCAACGGAAGTAAAGATCAGCCATTCGGTTTTTTCTCCTTCTCCCATGATTGCATCTTCTCTTTCATTCTTTGATCGAGATGGCCTTGGTCTTCAATGCGTGTCTTTTGGCTGATATCGGCATAAAAATCACTGAAATCCATTTTGCCTAAATTCATCTGAGAAAATTCCTCTCGCGTGATGCCTCGACAATTCGCATCTTCAGGGTCGCCAAATGAAATACTTAACTGGTCTTGTCGTCCTTGTTGCTGAATAATGCGCGCAAGTTTTGAAGGAAAAACACAATAGGCACGACGATGTTCAATGCAAATTCCTACCGGGTCTTTTTTGCAATATTCGCCGACATAAACAGTGAGTAATTTTTCTTTATCACTTTTCAAATCTTTTTCTTCCTGAGAGCATTGCGCAATATGGTCTTTGCCCCAGCCTTTGTCTTCGCAACAATCGAGAAATCCAGCCATTAACTTGTCGCACGTTTTTTTAGTGCCGGTAAAAATGGAATTAAATTGAGTAAAATTTTTTGCTGCTTCATTGGTTACAGATAAAGCGGATATCGCCCGTTGAAAGTCTGGGTCAGCTTGCTTTTGTTGCTTGACACAATTTCCATCGAGGCAATACGTTTGCCCATTACAAATCATCCCAACATCGGTGCATTGCTTGATCGGACAACGGAAAGTTTGCTGGTAGACAGTACATCCGCCCTCTTCCTGATTTTGACAAATTGACCCAATTTGTTCACAGCCTTGATCACGTAAAGGTTGGCAAGCAGCCACATTTGTTGTCCCCCCACACTGATAGGTTGCTTCTTTCTCCCAACAATCGCGAAGGACTGGAATGCCTTGAATAACATGGGTTGATTGAGGAGCAACGCAGCGTTCCTCTTTAAACTTACAACTCGAAGAACTCTCAAGACCCACGCATAGATTGCTCCATTGGTCTTTGGGTTCATAAGTAATCTTTGTCGAAGTAATGTCAATTTTAATATCAACCCGTCCGATATTTCCTTGTCTAGTAATGTGGATCCCTAATGCCATGCCATTACTGCAAGACGGCCATTCCTGCCCATCTAACCCATTTACATGATTAGTGACACTGCCACTTAACCCATTACAATCAAGATTGGCCGGTAGCCGTCCTGATAATGATGCCCCTGCACCATCACGGGGTTGAATAAATAAAAGTCGCCCATTGACCGTATTTACTCTAACGCCGACATAATAACGTGGTTGAGTCACATGCAATGTCAGGGGGTAATGGGTAACGACTTGATGCGGAACCATGTCTATGATCAATGTTTTTTTACAATAGCGATAAATGCTCGCAGGCGATTCTTCACACAGTTGGGTTTGATACGATGTTTGACAATTTGTTTGCTTGGTACAATCACCAAATTGCCCTGTGATCACATCATAAATACCATCTGCCTTTTTTTTGATGTTCTGTATCGTTTCCGAATTCGGGTCTTTTGAATAGTTAAATTTTCTCTGTCGCTCATCGATGCTATCTACAATCTGTTTCGCAGCAGGATCATTTTTTATAGCACTTTCTGCATCCGCATCAATCGCCGTTGGATTATTTTGATAAGAGGCTTCTTTGGGGTTTCTACTATAATTTTTGATGACGTCCTGAGGTTGATATTGTTTCAATGTATTTAATACTTTTCCTTGCAAGGATGACGCCGATCGAATGCCTTGATCAAATCCCGCGTTAAAATTGCCACCCTCCGCCCAAACAAGCGGTGCTCCCGCTAAGGTCATGACCACTAACATACTCTTTATTATCTTTAGATAGATGCTAGCCATGCGCGCCCTCACGTAAAGTGATCAGCGCTTCTTGTGCAAACGCTGATACTGCATCATCACGGTACATTATTTTTTCTAACGCATAACCTAAATGCACATTGCCATAAATTACATCATAGTCTTCACGGCAACTTTGAGTTGGAAGACAATTTGCTTGGTTCGTTACCACCACTGCTGGAACATTTTTAATGTTGTAACGGCGAAAAAGATTTGGGTCAACCTGCATACCGCCTTGATTGTCTTTAGCAAGGTCTGCCATTTTTTGGATCGTTGCCTTGAAAGAATTATTGACTAGCCCTCTGATCACAACGGGTGCATGGATGATGGCCGCTTCCTTCATCCAGCCCTTGATGCTTTCCTTTGGCATGGAAAAAGAAATGAAAATGAATATATTTGCATTCTTATTTTGACTCGCATAAATCGCAGGCATCGCGAATAAGATAAGCAGGGCAAGGACCGTTCTCATAGAACTTTTTTCCTGCGTAAGTCCGTACATTGATCAAAGTGATACTCAATGCCTTTTTGGTCGTATCCGTAAGGGTCGTCACGATGAAATGTCGTTTGTCCAAACACCCGTTTTTCACATTCAATGGAGGGCTTGTAAAGAGCCATTAACCTTTTTAAATCTGCCATTTTTTTTGCTTTATCTTCTTTTCCCCAATTGGCCATTACTTCTTTTTCTTCTCTCTCCCAGCGCACATCAGTCTCATGTCTCATTTTTTCAGCTAACCTATCCTGTTCATACCAATCACGGACAAATGCGTGGTGGCGTTCCTCTATCATTTTCTTGTCTTCCGCGAGTTCCTTCGCCATGCGATGAAAATCTTTTTCCATGGATTCAGCCCCTTTTTTAATGCCCTCAGCGACACCTTTCATGCCATCTTGAATACGATTGAGTTCGACATTCGATGCGTGGGCAAAGCGATCCATATCGTTTTTCTGTTGATGGGCGGACTGCTGGATCTCGCTGCCAATCGAACGTATTATGCTGTCTGCAAAAAAGAGATGGATGAGATAAAACACCATTAAGAAAGCAGCGATACCCAATACCCATTTTTTTAGTATCAAATCATTCTTAAAATTAAACTGGTTCATTTGCTATCCTCCATCGTGTTAGCAATGTTTTCCATACTGTCCTCCACATGGGCGATAGTCTTGTCTACCCGCGCAAAAGTATCTTCTGTCATCTGATGAATATTTTTATCGCTTGCTGTGAAGTCCTTGCGAATCGATCCCAATTTGTTTTGTTGATGCTGGATAGTTTGATTGACACTCTGAAATGTCTGGTTGAAAACAGTCAAGACAAGCATTTCCTTGATCATGATCAATACTAAAAAGGCACTACCGATTATCAGAACAATTTTTTTCCAACTGAGTTGATTCAGATATTCATTTAAGTCCATCACGTACTCCTGTTAAAATTTAAAAATTCAATAAACTAAAATGCGCAGCAATCGCGCCGGCGAAACACCAAATACCCATAATCTTCACCTTTAAATGGGATTTCATGACCGGCCTCCCATGTGGTTGTCGTTGCACCGAATGGGTGACAACCATGCTCTCCCGTTGTCGGAATGGGATTGGTCATTTGGTAGCGATAACGCGATTTTGGGATAATAGGGAGATGTTGCGTGAAACAAAGCGCAGGGCTGTCTGCGCCCACACTGTCAGTCAGTAACCAATCACGGTGCATCTTATAAGCCATGCGTTCAGTCAATAAGGTGCTCGCTTGTACACCACCGACATGCTCTTGCACATGGCCGTTCAAAGGATACATGCCACCTTGGGCGCCAGCACACCAAAATAATGAATCAATGGGAAGCCCTGTTAAGGTCGCTAAACTGTCCGCAGCGCATGCCGCTTGTGCAATCAGGTTACCAAATAAAAATGCTTCGGGGTTTTGTAGAAACCCAAGTTCATCGTCGTTCCAAGTGGGATCAAGTTCAGTGAGATAGGCGATATCTAAATCACCGCCTTCTTGGCAAACGCTGTCTGTCAGGATATTTAACCAATAAAGCAGCGGGAACTTATACCAGTGAACATAGTAAAAACTATTATTGTGATCACTATTTGCTGTTTCCGTTTCACCCATGGCATAAGCTGAACCAAACGATAATTGCATACCGCCGAGATTTACCAGGCAAAATGGCGTGCGTGTCACATCGGTCATGGCGACCGGCTCCCAAAAGCCGGTACTAATGCCTGGGATAATGATACCACCGTCCTTTTCAGGGCAAGCGCACAGTGGCGAACTAGGATGTTCTTTGGTATCTGGAACACTACCGCTAAATACTTCCATGCTGCCAATCGTAATCGGAAAAAGACAACTCCAGCACACGTCCGTAATTGGATTCACAAAATTGCCCTGACACGTTCCAGCAGCAAAAGACGGCATGGAAAAAATAATCATCACCAACATATAAACGGTTTGCCTTATATTCATGTGAATGACAGCCAAATTCGTGATAATGCTACACTTGAAATGAAAAATAGGACCGGCATAAATAATGTCAATAAAACTATGTTTGGCGCAGATTTTTTTAAATAAATAATACCTAATGCCAATGAAGTGATAAAAATAACCGGCAGTCCAATGGCCGCTAATAAACTAAAATACAGATACATCATGTAATACGTCGAATCAAACAAATGTGGGTATGTGTGGTATGAATTCACCAACGCCAGAATAATTTGGTGAAAATGCTTAATTAAATAATAAGCGATATAACCATTCATACAGATAAAAGGAGTTAATATACTGATCACTATAAATAACTTGAATACTTTGGATGAAAAAAAAGATTTCAGCCGCAGTGACAGATAACTTTTCTCATTCATAGGGCTATCTCCGATATTTTTAAACGATCTTTATATTGCATGACCGTAGCTGGAACATGTCGAATAGAAAATTTATTGGTGAGCCTTCCTGCTTGATCAAAATAAATGGGTTGATGAAAATGGTCGACTTGATTTGCGACTGATCCATTCACCAATATCAATTTCGTTTTGCCTGATAGTTTTTGATTAAGACGATCAACCCATGCCACCTGTTCTTTATCATCGCCATCAAAAAAAATGAGAGCATTATGAATCGTAATCACGTTGAGCGGGTTGACCGTAGTGCCAGCCTTTGCAAATACACGACCACTCATGTCTTTAAGATCATAAGGCACTGAGATAGACGGGTCATAAAACCAACTTTTCGATTTCATTGCTTTACTGAGAGAAATAACAGGCTGAGGCCGGTCGGCATGTTTCGCTACATTGGCACGAAATTGATTTTGTAATTGTTGCCATTGACCATTTTTTTGCAAGACTTCTAAACGATGCAAAATAAAATCTAACAAATCTTCTTCCTGTATTGGATAAATTTCTCCTGCTATTCCTAAATCTTGAGCATAAGCAGGAAGGATGAAATAACTCACAAGGATTAGACTAATCATATTCAGCAAGATTAATTTTGCTATCCTATGTCTTGTATTTGTCATATTGACACACTTCATTGTCATTCCTTTATTCAGATTTACGCTCTATGTTGGCAACATCATGCTGCATGATTTTATTTATCTCACTTGTATAATCCCGCCCACCCGCAACAACCGCTTCGCGTAGAAATAACGATACGTTATGCTGTTTTGCATAATCTTTTACGACTTGATCAAGCAATACACCGAATGTACGAACTTCTTTTTTAAGTATTTCTTGCGATAAATTTTTTCGGCTTTCCTGCCTAATAAATTGTTCAACTATCCCTGATACATTCACTGTGCCAATTGTAGGTGGCGATATAACTAAAAAGTGGGTGATCACAAATAGGGTCAATGCTCCTAACATTCCAAATAAATAGGCGCACCCATTTGTCAATAAATCGTTTTCATTTTCTTTTATTTTTTGTACTATGGATCGCAGCATCATGAATTTCCGTAGTTAAATTTTCTTGCCACCATTTCAACTGCTTCAATTAAGGTATGGCCTTGTTTTTCAAGTCGTTCAATGGCATCAAATTCTTCGCCTTTAGTTGAAAAAAGTATGCGTGAGTAAGGGTCAAGTACGACGCGGTGGAGAGACATTCCTTCATTGCTTTTAATCACACATTCCGAATAATCGGTGGTGACTTTTAACGATTTAAAAAGTCGTTCTGTAAAGCCGTCCATATCAATGATCTTTTCATTTTTTAAGCGGTTGATGGCATCGGCTGTTTGACCAAAAAATATTTTAAAATCAGAACACGTGAAAGCAGCCTGAGACATTTGGTTTTTAAGAAAATCATCGACGGAATGTGCTATGGAGACAAAACTACCACGATATTTAGGGGCTTTACGATAACCAGCTTCAATAAATTTTCCTGCTGCTATATCTTCGCTATCAAATATTTCCCAAGCTTCATCAATAATGCACACCTTCTTTTGACTTCGGCCTGAGTGATACATTTTTTGTGATATGAGAAAAATAACCATCTGTAATACAATGCGTCGTAAATCTTTTTTGCTGCTAAGTTCCTGTAGCTCAATCACAATAAATGTATTATCAAAATTGACTGTACACGCCCCCTCAAAATATTTTGCATTGCTTCCGGTCGTGTAATTAAAGAGAACATGCGAAAGGCTTTTAGAAATAGGGTCGTCATGTTCTTCAAGCCAGGTCGCGACCGTTGAGATGGTTGCATCATTTTTTTTCTTTTCCCATGCGGCATAAATTGCTTTTTCCAAATACCCAATTTCATCTTCGGTGGCACCTCGTATGGGGCGTGCCATGGATGCAAATATCTGCTTCAATAAATCCATCGACTCATTAATATCGAGAATAAAGGTAAATGGATTAAGACAGATGTGGGTGGACTCGGTGAATTCAATAAATTGACCACCAAGCATTTTACAAGTCTTTTGATAACTGCGACCAACGTCAATGACCCAAACACGCCCTCCTCCACCGAGGACCGATACAATATATTCCTGAGTAAAAACAGACTTGCCTTTTCTGGGCGCAGCCATAATTGCCATGTTGAAATTGCCTTCATTATCAAACGGCTCCCATCGAGCGAGTTGCCCTCGTCTTCCTGGCAGCACCATGCTTGGTGTACTCGTTCCCTTACATTCCCCTTGTAACGGCGCGATGTTCATTGCATTAAATGCCGTCATGGTATGGAACCTGCCTAACAATCTCATGTCAGCATACAACCCTTCTGACATCATCATTGGTAACATGGCAAGATAGGATTGAAATTGTAAATACAACGTCTTTTTTAGCCGCCAACCGTTCGCGCGATATAAGTCTCTGACCTTACGCTCGGCACCATTCGCCTCACTTTCTTTTGCAAAGACCATGACTTGATAATAGGTCTCAACTAATTTATCGCCCTCAGCAATGCGGCTTTGCACAAATGCCCAATCACTATGTTCCTTTGCAATTCGAGGCATGAATTTTGCAAGGGGCGATCTTGCTGTCTTTTCTTTATTGACCGTTTTCATTTGTGATTTAAACATGGCTTTTTCATGGTTAATTAGGCGAATAGAGAGCGTGGTGATAAAAGGCGAAGGAATTTGTAAGGACGTATTAAATAACTGGCCAATCGCATCCGTCATTTTCCATTGCGCAGAACTTTCTGGATATTCTTTGACGGAAAGCGCGCGCGCTTCCCACACTTCATCCCCATTTTCTATGACCAATTTATCTTTATGAACACGTATTAAACTTTCAGGATCAACTAACTGTTGTGATAATGAATCATATGGGTTCCAACGTTGTTTCGTCGGATATACAGAAGAAGTCGGGTGTAAGATATCAGAAAGCACGCTCAAAAACTCATCCACTGCGATAACTTTAGTCGGCAAATTAATTGACTTTAATGAATGAGCAATATCATCACGCAATGTAATCAGTGTATTGGATGCCTGCTCCTTTTCCCTTTTTTCTATGGATGCCACAATAAAAAGCCTGATATCACGCAAAATAAAACCGCCATGCTGGCTCAGGCTTTTAAACGCACCTTGCTTTAAAAAATCCGTTCGCTTTTTTGCAAGCCATGCAATGACTTCACCGCCGCCACTGCGGGCTTGTTCAAATTGATCGAGTAAGTCACCGATTTTAGGTGATCCCCATAAGATAAATTGCAAGTCTACCTGCGGCGGCAACACATCAGTCACTAAGCTCGTTAAAATGTTAACGTTTTCTTCGCTCGCCCCTAACATCGGGCATGCTTCTAAAATAAACCCTTGGCTTTTTTTATTGTAATAAAGGCTGGTGTCGGGGTCATAACCATCATAATTCAGTAGTCGATTGAGTGAGTGATAATCCAACCCTTCTTCAATGAGAGGTACATCAGATACATTTGTCTTCACGCCAAATTGAGTACGATCACCTACCCATGCCGCGAGTTTTTCACCTAAGCGATATAATGGTCCCATGCTCTATTCCTTTTCATTAATTGCTTTGACGGGATATCCGATCCAATGCGCGGGTTTCACAATCGTATACACGTCACTTTCTTGATGATAGTTGCCGGATGTATCTTCAAATGGGGCGATCCAAATGTGTTGTACGGTTTCACCATAACGCAGTGGTTTTCTTTTATAAAAATCGGCATCGGTGGAGGGTGAATGCCATTGCACTGTTTGTTCTGAGTAATGAAACGCAACTTTCTCAGAGACTGTCTCTGTACCTTCATGGCCTATTTCACCGCTATTAACTCGTGCATTCACTTGATCCAAGCTTTCACAGCGCACTCCCCCCTTCATCGGGCAATCAAACTGTTGATTCATGCCAGCACAACTGGTCAATATCATTGGTAATAATAGGGTGAAGAATATTTTCTTCATAATTGCTCCTTACGATGCCGGATGACTGACGCGCAGCCCCAGTTCTTTGTTATATTTTTCGATACGTTCCACTGCCTTTTGCGATAAGGGTAATTTTTGTAAATCTTGATTCATCGGTTGCGGTGGAAATAAAGTGGGAACATTGGATACATTGTCAGAATAGTTTCCTACCGTTTTTTTGTCGGTGTCTTCATGGGTTTTGCCATCCAAAAAAAATCCTTTCTGGAATACAATATCAACGACCGTACCTGCACTTAATTGAATCACTGGATGAAATTGTTCTGCTTTGCGCATTTGATAATCGGCCAATTTATCCATCGCCTTGCCAGCACCCTTCGCAGCACCATACTGAAAAATTCGCCCTGAATTGACCGTCTGCACATTGCCCTCTGGTGAAATAGAATTTGTTGTATAAGTTTGAGATAACCCATCGGATAGTCCAGATAACGTGCCCGCTGCAAATGCGCGACCGACATATTGTTGTCCTCCTTCTCGCACGTTGCCTCTGACATCCACTTTGCCATCCGGGCCAAATATCATCGCCTTTACGGTTTGATCAACGACTTCATTATTTTCAAACACACAACTTAAAGTTTCTGTTTCAATGCTCGCGCGTTCAGATGAAATATCGCCGATCGCTTTTCCTGTCACCATGCAATCTTTTAAATGGCTTTTGCGATGATTAGGCAATGTGCCATTTTCAATGATGCGAAAAAGCATAACTTTAGGGTTCGCTTGCGCCAGCACCGATGTCGCTGCATCAGCCCCGCCGATCACCACGGCTTTCACGAAAGTACCGGATGGAACATACGTATCTGGATTTTTTAAGGGCTCTTTATTTTTAAGTTCACTCGGCGCTAGCGTTAAATTGTCCTCGCGCATCATTCCCCCTCCTTCATGAGCAATACCCTCTTGAAAATTATTTGTTCCTGCTGAAAAGTGATTGGTTTCATAAGTAAAACCCGTTTGCGCCATCGCAGCCGATGTATCCGTACTCGCTAGTTCCTGCTGGCTTTGAAAGGATTTAATTTGTTTTTCTAATTCATCGATGCGTTTTGTTAAATGATTTTCGCTCGTTGCTTTTTCTTGGCTTTCTGGCTGCTGTGCGTGAATCATGGCTTCTACTTTCTGCTGTAGGGCTTCTGTTTTCTTTTCAGTATCACGCAGTTGTTTTTGGGTTCTTTCCAAAACAACCGATTGCGTATCCACTTGTTCGAGTGGACTGATATAATTTATTTTTTTGTTGTCATTGATATTCGTTTCAGGTTGGTTCGGTTCCGTTGTAAGGTAATAAATACCCAGTAATCCGATTGCCACAATGCCGCCCGCGATATAAGCAGTGCGCTTTTGTATTTTCTTAACTTGGCTTTTCTTCGTCTGGTCAGTCATGGTTGACAATCCGATAAAGAGTGGTCTCATCCCCGCCATTTAGGATTTCATCTTCTAATGAAACGGCGCGTGTTTTATTCTGGTAAAAATTACGTGGCATGAGAGTGAGTGGTTGTCGTCCTGTATTTGTTAATTCCCAAACTTCGGCACTGGTTCAGTTGAATTCCATGCTATGTAATTGAATATTAATGTGTATTCATCAGTAGGA